>Ga0172371_10010443_pt1 | contig 12543 bp, 4 predicted proteins | sample Lak12m_FD_114543 | JGI IMG/M metagenome (GOLD analysis project Ga0172371, IMG submission 114543) | Freshwater microbial communities from Kabuno Bay, South-Kivu, Congo - kab_022012_12m | ecosystem: Environmental > Aquatic > Freshwater > Lake | place: Democratic Republic of the Congo: South-Kivu... | reverse complement strand
TTGGAGGACCTCTTGGTGCGGGTTAATTGCTTGGTGCGCCGCAAATATGGCTGTCCGAGCCCCATCGTTCGCTTTGGCGGCCTCGAGTTGAACACAAACAACCGCACTGTTCAGCGCGACGGCAGCATCGTCGAACTCACGCCTCGTGAGTATCGACTGCTGGAATACCTCGCCATGAACCAAGGCAAGGTCATCTCGCGAAGTGAGATCGAGGAGCACATTTACAATGATAATGTGGAGTTGTTCAGCAACGTGGTGGAGTCTGCGATTTCCACGCTGCGCAATAAACTCCTGAGTCTTGGTGTTGCGCCGTTGATTCAGACACGCCGCGGCCTCGGTTACGTTCTGCACCTGTCCTTACGGGCGCAGTCGGCATAACCGCTGCTCTCGCCACTTCCCGCCGTCGCGAGGGAAGTGAGCCTGCCGTGTCGCGCCAAGGCAGGGTGGGCCAAGGTTTGGCTGGCACGGGAGCATTCAAGGTTCCCTTTAAGGGGACACGCCGCCTTCACCGGTTCTGCAAGGGGCTTAATCCGCATTTCGGCTGCTCAACCGGCAAGTAGTGCGCAAGGCGAGGCAGCCAAAACCAGGCCGACGATCTAGTAAGAAATATCCCAATGCTCAGGCCGGTTGTTTCCGAGGAACTCGGGGCGGACGGTTTGGACGTGTCCATCCGCAAAACTCAGATTGGCGCGCCCGCCGTGCCGCGTCGCGGGTCGGTCGCTCCCCGTGTGCGGTGGCGTCCAGCGTCCGTCATTATGACTGTGGCCCTCGAGCAGCATTCCCTTTTGAGACGGATTCCGGACTCTGGTGTACCGGTTGATTATGATTTTGTCTCGAGTCGTGCTAATGTAGGTGGCCATCCCGTCGCTGTTCTTTCCATGAAACGCGTAAGTGTAGAAATATCTTTCTACTGCCGGGTTCTGGACCCATTGATCATATTTGGCGCGAGCCTCGCGATCCGCGGGGCAGCGAAACAGATTGGTGTTGAAATTGCCAATGTAAGGCACAATCACACCGCGACGGACATCGCGCTGAGTGGGCACCCCTGCCACCATGCCCACTTGCCAGTGAAACCAGTCCTCGGGATGCGCGCCCAAACTAGATTCGGAGGCACCCGCTGGAAACGCGTCATTGTTATCGGGCAGGTACATAACGAAGGCCAGTCCCAACTGCCTCAGATTATTGATGCACGCGATGCAGTAGGCTTTTTCCTTGGCTCGCGACAAGGCGGGCAGCAACATCGCAGCTAGGATGGCAATAATGGCAATCACCACCAGTAACTCAATAAGGGTGAAGGCCCGCCTGCGTAAGATCAGCGGATTCATAATCGGTCGTTTCATATTGCTTCTTCTCTTGCCCATCGGTACCAAAGACATCCGGCAGCGTTCATCTTGCGGCTGCAATTCATCATAGTCCACCGCAGGTCAACCTAACCGTTCACGAACCTCGTTGGAGGTGTCCGTCTTAGCCGGAGTCTGACTTGGCTTGCGGTGACCGACGATGAAGGTGGCCGGGGGTGAGACTCCCGGCGCTTGGCGCGATCCGTTTGTTGCTCACGGCGCCAGCCGATAGAACTTTCGTGATCCTGTCAGCGGCACGCTGTACTGCGGCGGCATCGCGTCGGACACTGTCACATAAGGCCCGGTCACTTCATCCGCCGCCTTCAATTGATACCCTGCTACGACTTCCCAATTCAGGATCAATTGCGTCGCCGTCCGGCTCCAATACAGCATCGGCGGATCCGCCATCGGCAGGCACACCAGGTAGTTCAACTGCACATTGTTGTTAGCGGTCATCGCTGTCAACCGCAGCGTCGTCACCCCTGACAGGTTGATCATCAGTAGCTGCCCACCTTCATCGGTCAGCGGCGCGTAGCGGTAGCCCGCGCCCGCTGTCAAATGAAACTCCCCAACCGTCGCCGTCGTTTGATTCGTTTGCGTCCGGTCGCTTAGCACCCGGTCCAGCCGGAATTTCTGCGCGGCGGAACTGCTGTAGCGCAGATACACCAGGTAGTTGGTCGTCGGGAACGTCCGCGTGTAGTTCATCCAATCCCCTGCCACAATCCCCGTCACTTCATGCTCCCGCACCTGCCGTGGCTCGCCATTGACCACCACGTCATACTTTGATCGTCGCGGCAAGTCCTCCGAGGTCTGCACTCCCACGGCGTCGCACGACCGGTAGATGTTGTTGGCCAGCGACTTGTCCCCAACGTACGCGTCGTGGCAATCGGCTTCCGGCATTCCCACCAACTGCGCATACCCGACACCGCCTCCGTTGACCATCACCGGAAACGTGTCCAGTGAGTAGCCTGACACCAGCGGATTGTCTTGAAAGCGCCCGCCAGCCGTCAGCACCGGCGGATACAACCCCGAACCCGGATCGCAGGCCGCGATGGCCGGGTCCTCGCTCTCCGTCCGCCCGTAGTTGTAGTCCTCTCCCTCAATCGTCACCGCAACCGCCTCGTCGAACGTGTCAAACGTCCAAATCCGAGTCCTGCGGCGCCCCGCTTGGTCTTGCGCCTCCGCCCGCGCGGTGTAAAAGGTGTTGGCCGTCAACGCCGCCGCGTAGTTGGCCGTGCGGTTGGTCAGCGGTCCCGTAATCGTCAATTCTCCGCTCGCCACGTCGTTCAGGAACAACTGGATGTTCGTGATCACGTTCGGATCCTGCGTTGTCACCCTGAAACTCACCCCGCCCCCCACCGGATGCCAGCGCGTGCCGCTGGCCGGCGCGATGTCCACAATCGCCGGTGGCAACTGGGTCGGATCATCCGCTCCATACTCAATCGCTCCGATGTCGTGTCCACTGCCCGCTGGCCGGGGGTTGCCGTTGAAGTCATCTGTGACGGTCAGCAACTCTGCCCCCGCGTCAATCGCCGGCGAACCTGCCTGTAACCCGAAATCGCCCACGCCTAGAACCGGATTCACCAGGAGCGGGTTCTGGCCCACCAGATTGTTCGCGCCCAAGTTGTCGTTCCAGCCGGGATTGTTAAAGAGCAGATTGTTATAGATGGTCCACACCCCCGTGAACCTCGCCAAGTTCCCCGACGCCATATTGGTGTTGCAGGCGATGATGTTGTTGATGAGGGCAACGGTGGTCGCCCCCTCGTCCCGAAAGATCTGATCCGAACTCGTGGGGGAGATGTTTCCGTAAAAAGTGTTGTTGTAAAAGTGGTTCGCACCGCTGCGGAACTCAAACATGCGGCGAACGCGGTTGTGGTCGAATATCGAGTTCTGTATGTGCATCGGCCCAGGGCTGCCGGAAATGCGCACCAAGGTCTGGTCCGCCACATAGTTGCTGGTGAAGCGACAGCGGTCAAAATACAACTCGCTGCCACTGGCATAATGAACAACCCCGCGCCGCCCAACCGTATTGTTGATGAACACTGAGTCCTCAACATGGATAATCCGCGGAGGGACTCCCTCGGAAAGCATGGCCGCGCCGTCGGCGTTGGCAAGCAGGCTGGTCGTCGTGACATTGTTGGTGAACACACAATTGCGCACGATCCCCTCTCCGCCAGCAGCCATTGCCGCCGCATTGCCGCCATATCCGTTGGCAAACACAATGCCATCCACCACCCATCCCGTGCCCCCCGTGATGACTATGAGTTGGTGCAGACCCTGCCCGTCAACCACGGTTCGATGGGCGACAGGATCCCATGTGTTGAACGCGCTGTTCCAGCCACCTTGGAGGGTAATGACTTGTGGCGGCGTCAAGCGGACCCCCTCGGCATAAGTGCCGGCAGCAACGACCACCGTGCCGTTCGAAGAAACAACGCTCAAGGCCGCCGCGATGGTTTGAAAGGGCGCAGTCTGGCTGCCATCCCCACCGGGCGCAGCAGCCGCATCCACATAAATGGCTCCGGGGGGCGGACCGTCGGCTTGGGCGCTAAACGCTCCACCCAACTCCAAGGCCACAGCCACCAGCACTGCGGTCAGTGAGCGAGAAACAAGCGCGCGGGAAAAGCGTCGCTCGAGTACCAGTCTTGTATTCATATGCATTTGTATTGTTGTGATCTGTGGTTGACTAAGCACAATTGTCGAGTGGCATTGTAGCAATGCAAGCTTAGGGCAACCTTACGCAGGAAGATCGGCCCCGCTTTTTTTCGTGCCGTTCGGCCGCCGTCGCATTGCTTGATCGCAAGCCGCGATGCTAACCGGCTTGACCAGGGACACGCTGTTCAACCGCGGGGAAGCGGAGCTGGAAACCCAGCATGGGGCTGGCGCTCCGGCAGGTTCAAGTTCCAGCGCACGTTACCGTGGCAGAAGTCGCGAATCCGTTGGCCGAGCAGCGACCCGTCAGCAGACATTTCTGCCTGCTCGCCGGCCCGTTCGTTCGGACTACACTGCGCGCGCCGGAGATCTTACCGAGGCAGGTAATGAACGACCCAGAATCGCTCACGCTGCCGACAAACCGTGCGGGAAGGCCGATCACTTTCTCCAGCCGGCCCCGACCGTCGCTCCCCCCGTCGGCGCTCGGGCAGATAAGCGACTTGCGGCTGCCACCGGCGGCAACACGGTCGGTGGCAATCAGCCCGGAGGATTCGCGCCACGATGACGGATGGTCCAATCCGTGAATATGATGAAATGCCACCGGCTCGCCCGGCGTGGGTGTGTTAAGAAAGCGGAACTCTCACCGGGAGTCAGAGGTTTCACGCTTCTGGGTGCCCACGCCAGCGGCACAGCGGCCGGCAATCAGCAGCAGCCGCAGAAGTCCGAGCTTTCGTGCCCTAGCAGGAGCCGTTCGTCTGCTCCTTCCGCAACCGTACCGCGCACCGATCCGTTGGCATACACACCATGCTTCCCTTGCCCTCCGCGTTGGGGGACACAATACGATGAATTCTCTCTCGGTCATGCCCTCATCACCTTCATCACACACGCTATCTCCCGGGTCGCGCTCGTCACAGAGCGAAATCGGCCATAACTGGGAGGTGATCACTCAAGGCAATAGACTTCGGGTCCTCCGGGTTGGTTCTAAACGCTCCCTCAAAGAGAATCTTGCAGGCTCCTCCTCGGCGCGCCAACGACTTGCAGGTCAGGATATAATCAATCCGTTTGTTCGGCTTGTCGCTGTTGCTGGAATATTCGGAGGTTCCCGCTTGCTTCCGGTCGAACGAATCCACCAAACCAGCCTCGATCCATCGTGCGTACTCCGGGGCGGTGGGCCGATGATTCAGGTCCCCTTGCAGGATCACAGCACCGCCCTTTTCCAGAGTCGGCGCTATCACCTTGAGCATTTCCGAAACCTCGCCCGCCCGCACGGAAACATCTGTTCGCGTAGGATTCAGGTGCGCGCTGAAAATGGTCATGTCACCTCCCGGCGCCCGGAGCACGGCCCGGCCCCAGTGGCGGGTAAAAAGATCCCTCGGCCGTTCGGTCCAGCTCACCAATGGGCAATTCTGCTGCTCGACTATTTCAAACTTGCTTAACACTGCGCCGTCCCATCCACCTGAAAAGAACGCGTAGTTCATTCCAAGTTGATCCGCCATGGCTGCTAACACCTCCTCCGGTGGCCCTTCCTGAAAACTGATGACGTCCGGTTTATAGAGCGCGAGTTCAAGCGCCAAGCGCGTCGGGATTTGGGCCGCTGCGGCCTTGAGGAAGGGTTTGGCCTCCGGGGTTACAGCGTACCCATGGCACCTGAGCACATTGTAGGTAATGGTGCGCAAGCGCGGCGCTTCCGGGGTTGACGCCGGAGCCAGTCCGGACGGAATTGCGAATGGCCCCGCAGCGGCAGCCAAAGCAGTCTTCAGAAAATCACGACGTGTTTGCATTTGACGAGGTAACTGAGTGCCTGCTTGTGATGTAATCACATTTTAGTACAACTGTAGTCCATTGTCTGAAACACCGCAGATAGCGAATTCATGCTCGCTTCTTTCCTGTTGGCAATTCTGTCTTGTGCGTGGCGTCACAGGGCATTCTTCATCACCGTTTTGACCGCAATCTTATGTCGAAAACCTTACGGCAACCTTACCGGCATGGCATCGTACCCGGTTTCTTTGTGATGCCGACAATTCTGTGGTGAGTGAGTGGCCTGGCCGTTTCACAGCGCTGTTGAGTGCACCGTTGAAAGGTGCAGAATTCCAGCGGGATAGCAACAAACCCAGCCGGCAACTTGCGCTCCAGCCGGTAGCAGCCGAGGCGGCCCCGGAAACAATGAAAGGTCTGAAGCCCTTGGTGCAAAACGCCATCTGCCATGGGAGTCAACGAGCGAGCAGGCCGCAACGCGGATGAACATCGAGCAAGTCCGGAAACCATTTGATGGGCACACTGACCTAGCTTAAGCATGGGGAAGGCTGATGTCAGACAGTGCGCGAGCGAATGAAACGCGGTTCGCCACCCCACTGCTGGAATGCTCCTGGCTGCCGGTAGTCCGCTGCGGAACAAGAGCTAAGGCTCCTTTCCGGCCGCCTCTTTGCGTTCACTGCGTCTCCCATACCAGATGGCCACGCTCTCGTAATGCTGTGCGCACTCATTGTCGTGGCCGGCTTCGATTGAGGCACGCAGGCTGTCTCGAAATGAGATCGGGTCGACCAGATGCCAGCGGTACGTGACGAATCGACCGTCGAAATACCGGTCCTCTTCGGTCAGGTTTCGCTCATAGTGCGTTACCCCGTGGTCGTAGCCTTGATATGGCCGGTGAAATCCCCAGGCCATGCCGAAATAGTCTTCCGTGCCAGTGCCGTGTAGCAGAGTCTTGCCGTCAACGAGGAACCTGTCGTCACCTTCGTACCACTTGCCAGCACGCGACGGGTGCGACTCGACAAGCATGACAGTCCCAACGTAGCGCCCCTCGGTGTTGCGAATATCCACAAAGACGTAGTCGTCGGTGCCAATCGCCATTCTTCGGGCTGACTTGTCGGCTGGGGGCCGAAAACGCTGTCGGTGATGCGTGGCGTGAAACCAGAGAGGCCGCTCAACCGGATGAAACTCGTAGTCGACGTAATAGTGAATAGTCATCACAATCTTGGAATCGTTGTATACTTCGATGATAGCCTTATCCTCAAACGGCATGGGCCAGAGAAGATTGAAGCTGCCCTGACCCGTGCCAGGGTTGTCCCGATTGCCGCAGCGCGATCGCATGACGCTGACAACCGGGCTGACCACGTCGTTGACACGCCACGGACCGGTGGCTGTCAACATGCCGACGGGCACGTTGTCGACGGTGGTCCGACCGTCGAAGCAAAACCGCAGTTTCGTCGTTTCTAGGTAGCCTTTCGCTCCCCCGCCCAACGTAAACCAGATGCGCCGAATCGTGCCCGATCGGCCTTTGCTTTGCAGTAGTGTAACACGGCCTTTGGGCGGGAGATTGAAGAAGTCGCGATTCCCGCCAGTTCGGTCCCAGGACGACTCCCGTCGTCGTTCACCGAATGTGGGCGACGCCCATAACCACGCTAATTCAAACGACGAGTTAAGCGAGGAGACTCCGAGTGTTGCGTGCGACGCTTCATTGTCGGCCCGAGCCATCGTGCCTGCAAGCATGACAATCAGGCAGGATACACGTACAGTTTGATAAGACATAATTAGGTTTCCACGACACCAACCACTGACACTTAACCACTTACACCCTGCGACGTACTCTGGTTTACGAATGCCCTGGAGACAGGCGGTATTATCAAGCGACTCTCAGGCGACGAAGTTACGGGCACGCAGGAGAGGCGACGATGATCCGCCGGCAATGTCCCATGAAGTGGGGTTATTAGTTCTTACCCTTTGGCGTCATAGTCTTTGCCTTTTGTTAACTGGTTTCAACTACACCTCCCACTGGCTAGCATGACCTCTTCCTTCTCGCAGATTGTTTCGGACACTACTGTGTTGCCCTATTGCTGACAGGACCGCTCTCTGGTGGATAATATACGTACGATTGCCCCCAACCCAGCGGAACGTACTTATATGGCAAATTCCGGGTTCGATCCCAAGACAGAAACCACGGCTTTCTGTTTCTGGGAGTGTGCCCCAGCTCTAACTCGTGGCCGGTCAACAAGACGTCCGGATCGATCCCGGGACCGTGTTGTGTTGGTCCAACGTGCTCCCGCAAATCCGATATCCAGTTGTTTACAATCAATACACTCACGTTCCAATTGGCTCCCACTTGGGAGCTCCACTCGCGGAGCATGTTGAGCGGCGTGCTCTTGCTCTGAAACATGTCTCCGGTGTGCATCACGGACATGCCTTCGGGAAAGAAGATCAACGGGATGTTGCACTTAAGGTCATTTTGGTACCCAGGAAAATTGACCACTTTAATTCGCTTTCCATCGGGCAGGCCAAAGGGGTGCAATTGCATGTTCGGCGGCAGATTCAAGGATTCGAAGACGGGCTTTCCTTGCTTTTGAAACGCCTTGATTACCAATTGATCGTAGTGGTCTTTGTGCGAATGGCTTATAAATAGTGCATCGCACTGATCGACGAGCCGCATGGTACTGTCGGCGGGGGCGGGGCCGCTAATCAGGTCGATTGCGATGCATATGGAGGGGCTTTTGACTACGAAGGCATGATTGTAGAGCCGCCAAATTACCATTCCCTGCGTAAGTTCCATGTTTTCAATCTCAAACAAGACAACGTCCAAGCACCGCTCACTGTAGAAATCTTGCACTTCCTGCGTGAACTCGGACTGCCTGAGGGGATTCTTCGTATCGGGAACCAGATACTGGATTGTCTCGTCCATCGCGAGCAAAGCTGTCCATTGCGCCTCGCTGACGGGATAGTACACTCGCCGCCTGCGGCTGTAGTTGTCCAGAGCCCAGAAAGTACATTCACGCTGCCGGTTGATGTAAGCGTTCCAGTCGTACTGCCGGTTCGGATCCGCTACCCTTAACGGGGCAGCTGGCGGCGATACGGGCCGCGCATCGGGCTGCCGACCACCGGGAGGCCTCCCCCCCTCAACGGGTGCCGAGCCGTCGTAGGTGCGGCCCGGGTCGAAGTAGAAGGAATCTCCCCACATCAACTGGAGATTCGCGCAGCCTGCCCCCCGGATGCGATCATAAGCATGAAAATTCCCAAGCCGATCAACACCGCTTTCGAGCATGTTGTTGTCGCGGGCACTCAGCACCATCCGGGGGAAAAAGCCCGCAATGATCCTTCCCGGATTGTCAACCCACGGATTAAGGGTAAGCACGTCGATCCGGTGCGAGTCCCTAACCTTGTCAATCCACGAGAAATCCTCCGTCCGATTCTGATCGCCGGTGTGACAGAACCGGAACTCCTCGGGTGTGATTACCAAGACAACGTTATTGTCCTCCGTTCCGTTATGTCCCGGATAAACCACCACCCGGATCGACCGGTCCTCAGAGAGATCGACTGTGTGCTCCGTTGGTCCATCCCGTGCCAGAAGGGTGACACGGCCTCCTCCGCGGCAAACCGAAGTCGGGGCGATGACCGGCTTATGCCGAATCAGAAACGCCTCGATGACCCAATCGTCTTTCACGTCGCTGTCACCACTGACGAATAGCACATCACATTGATCGATCATACGCCGCACTGCGTGTCGCACCGCAGTGTCTTCGCCAAGCCAGCCGCGCGTCAGATCGAACGCCATTCGTACTGAGGCCGTCTTGACCAGAAAGCCCTGGCCATAAGTCTTCCACAACACCGCCCCGGTTTTCGGATGCGTGTTTTCGAGGGCGCAGGCTGTTACTTCCATTCGGTGGCGGTAGAAGTCTCGCACGGAAGGGTCGTTTGCCGCATCGGGTTGGCCGTTGCCGTATCGCAATAGGCTGTCGGCAGCCATGATCGTGACCCGATGTTCCGGTGATTCTGGCCAGGTTCCAGGGTGCCTGCGAAGAGACTTGTCGATCAGGTAGGTCGAAATCTCGTGTTGTCTCGCGAGGCCGGCTTCAAAGTCATAGGCCTGTCTTCCCGGGTCAACAATGCTAGGTTCCGGAGGATCCGGAAGTTCCGTTCGAGGGTCCGCTGCTGGGACGGGGAGGGGGTTGAAGAGGGGGGCGGTGTTGTGGAACTGGAGCACAGCTTCCCTGGTCTTGAGCACCACCGCTGCTTCATCCGCTGTCACCCCGTAGCCGGCCAGCGCGGGAAAGAGCGTAATCGACTCAACGATGTCGTCGCTGCGGGTGGCCCAAGCCTCCGACGTGTCCTTGTGCGCCACGTCGACACAACTGGACCATTCAAACTGATTCCGGTGGTCAGTCAGCGGTTCAGACCCGGCCAGTTCCACAATCCGATAATAGCGCGTGCCGTTGGACGAATTGCTATTCGTCACGGTTGCCAAGTTGCCGTCGCCAGGGACTATTTCCAAGTTCGCCCACTCCGGATCATCGACAGGTTCCTTCCATTGGGCCAAGTAGGTCCGACCGGATTGCGTGAGAAACGAGAATCGAAAGCCGTAGCCATCAAGGATCGGGTTCAACAAGCGCAATCTGGATCCCTGAGGGGTGGGCGCAAAGACTCCATCGGTGCGCCACGCCAGCCAGTCCAACATGCCGTGTGCATTGGCGTCCGTGCTGTCGCCAATACGAAACCGCGGCCCGCCAAGTGCCGTTCCAGAAATCGCCTGCACCACCGGCGTTGGATTCTCGTCCACATAAACCGTGACCACATTACTGAGAAATGTTGCGCGGAAGATCCGCCACTCATTGAAGCCGCCGGGCATGTCCACAGTCACACCCGTGCGGTTCAACTGAATCTGCGTGGTGGTCAACCGAATGTCCACTTCCCACGCGCCGTTGCGCAGCCGGACTTCCGACGCGCGGTCAGTCCCGGGCAGCGGTGCGGCTTTCCACACCACGGTGATGCCGACGTCCGGGTCCATGTCAAAGCCGTCCAGCGTCCACTCCGATTTGCCGGTGCCATCGAACACCAAAACCTTACCTTTGTACGCACCGGCCAAGTTCTCCACGCGGGGCGAATAAAACGGTGTGCCGCCCGGTTGCCAGGAGGGCACCGCCTGATCGGGAATCACCGTTCCGTCGTAGATGGTGAAGAACGCCGGGTTGATGGTCAATTCGCCCGTCATCTTAGTTAGAGCAAGATCTGCGGTGGCAGTCTGGCCTTGCACCACCGCGACCGCCTTGCTGTCCGCGAAGTATCCCACCGCCCACGCGCTCACCCTGCGTTGACCGACCGGCACGCTCGGCAAGAGGTAGTTTCCATCGCCCGCAGTGACGGTGCTCTGTCCTAGCTCCGTTGAAACCGTTGCCCCGGAAACCGGAGCGCCGTTATCCTCACGGATCACCCTGCCGCTGACGCTGCCGGTCACCACATTGCTCACAATTTGGATGCGTTTGGGCGCGGTGTGATTGACCGCGCCGTCCGCGTCAGTGGCCTCGGCCACCAGCACATGCTCCCCAAAGGGGAGCCCCCGCAGCGTAAAGCGGTAGGGCACATGGTTCGTCGTGCCAGCCAGCGTGCCGTTGACGAACAATTGGACATTCGTGATCGCCTTGCCGAAGGGATGCTCCACGTTCACCGCGACAGTGTCACCGTTCAGGTAGTGGTCTTGATTGCGCGGAGAGGGCGCAATGAACACCACGGGCCGTGATTCACTGGTGACAGTACCCCAGAGGACCCCTTTGAATTGGACGTTTTGCGACGAGATTGTGCTGGAACCGTTGACGATCACATTGCGGAAGGTTACGTCACTGAGCGGCTGAACCGTGGTGCAATCCCGGAGTGGATGGACGACGATGTTCTCCAACATCAGGTTGCTGACGACATTGCCATAGCGGTTCTCCAATTGGAACGGCGCCCCGCCCGTTTCAGCCGTCCAGCCGAAATTGAAGATTCGGATGTTGCGCCACGCAATATTGTAGACGGGTGCCGTGCCGTTCTCGCTATTTGTGTAGAGTATGCAGGCCCGGTCCGCGTCTACCGCGTCGCAATGGTCCCAAGTGATGTCCCGCATGGCGCCGTAGTAGTTTTCAGTGCCAATCTTGAGCGAAGAGGCGCAACTGAAGACAATACAGTCTTGCATCGTGACCCGTTCGCAATTGTAGCCGGAGAATTTGCTCTTTACCGCAAAAGCGTCGTCAATGGATTGAATAACCGTCCGCTTGACTACCATGTCCCGCACCCCATCGGGGTCAATGCCGTCCTTGCCGCTGAACACTTTGACGTTCTTGAACAGGATGTTTTGCGATCGGCGCATGTGCAGCATCCACGAATTCGAGTCGCGGCACATGATGTCTTCCAAGGTGAGCCCATTGCACATTTCGGCGTCAATGCCGTGGCCCTTGGTGGGCTGGTTGCCAGGGGCGTTGCCGCAAACGTCAATCACGCCCAACCCCGCGATGCGCACGTTTACGCGGCCATTCACGTAAAGAAAGCGGCTTTGGTTATAATTGTCGGTCCCCTTGAGCACCGCGCCCGGGGCCAGCAGGAGAGTAAAGTTCGAGGGCAGGCTCAACTGCCGGCTGCGATATAGGCCCGGCGGAAAGTAGAGTTTGCCGCCTGCGTTTATGGCATTCTGAATCGCTGTGGTCTGGTCGTTGGTGGGATTTGGCGTCACGCCGCACGAGATAATGCTGGTCGCCGTGTTGAATTCTTGCTGGTAGGCATTGTAGGTCGAGATATCGTCAAAGAAGAAAAACACCGT
>Ga0172371_10010442_pt1 | contig 12545 bp, 11 predicted proteins | sample Lak12m_FD_114543 | JGI IMG/M metagenome (GOLD analysis project Ga0172371, IMG submission 114543) | Freshwater microbial communities from Kabuno Bay, South-Kivu, Congo - kab_022012_12m | ecosystem: Environmental > Aquatic > Freshwater > Lake | place: Democratic Republic of the Congo: South-Kivu... | reverse complement strand
TCAACAAAAAATAGACTTCCGTTAAGGTTAGTTTACTTTGAGGGTTGTCTTAATCAAAAAGATGCTACTCACCGGGAAAAATATTTAAAAACTTATTTTGGAAAAATGTTTTTAAAGAATCGGCTCAAATCGTATTTGACAGGGTTAATTTCTTTATTTTTTTATTTATTTATTTCTTCATTTACTATTCCTGTTGAAGCTGTCTCTTGTACAGAATTAAATTGTAATGGTGTAGTTTGTTCTACCTATAAAGACTGTGTTGGTGTTTCTCCTTATTGTTCATGTGAATCTTGTGGAATGCTATGGTCTGAATGTTGTACTGATAATGCTTGTCAAAGTGGTACATGTGTATATAGAAATATAGATGGAGGTATCTGGCAATGTGAGCCTGCTGCTACAAACACTCCTATTCCACCAACAAAAACACCTACCCCCACTTCTACTCCAGTACCTTGTATAGCAAATGGATTTACTTGTATACCAGATGAGGGGGCTGATACATGCTGGCTTTATGATAAATGTGAAAAACCCTACAACTGTCGCATAGGCGTAGCTCAAGTATGTTGTGGCCCATGTGTGGGAACTACAAATACTCCAACACCAACAAAAACACCTACGCTTACACCTACACCAACAGGAGCATGTCACTGTGATAAAACAGATGGTCAGTGTATTGGATCAACATATAGCTCTTCAACTGGTAGCGGATGTAAGTTTGGTAATACACTTAAAGCAGGAAGTTGTTTTACTTTAGCCTGTACTCTACCTGATAATGTATATATGGCCGATATATGCACTCTTAGTGGAATTGATTATAAATGTGACGAACAAGCTCTCCCAGGGTATGTTGGTTATTATTGTGGTTATTCTAATACTTGTCTTATACCAACTGCTATTCCAGGAGGTGTTAATTGTAATACTAGTGACCCCCATTGTGTTACAGAAGATCTTGCTAGTTTTTTCTGCAATGACGGGTCGTGTAGTTCTTGCTATGTAAGAACAGCGCGAATCTATTGTGAGACACTTGGATCGCCTAATCCTTGCACCGCTTTAGATATAGCGCTTGGTGGAGTTGGTTATTGTACTCACTGTGGAGATGTTTGCGCGCCTGAAGATATGTTTATAGGAGCTATTGGTTGTGAAGCTTGTAGCGGGCCTACTAATACTCCTCCTATTGGCTCTACTAATACTCCTGTCCCGCCGACAAATACTCCAACACCAACCAGAACCCCTACCCCTACTCCAAGCGCTCTTACTTGGATTAAATTAAAAAATACGTCTTTTATGTCATCAAATGCCTTAAATATGCCTATACCTGCTGTTCCAGTCGCATATGATGCTGATGATGACGGATCTGCTAATTTTATCTCGGGGGTTGGAGGTTTAGTCGCAGCATCAAGCGTCAGTCTTACAAGTATTTATCCTAACGCAAAACCATCGACTAACAATTGGTCTGTCGCTTATTCAATGTCTACAAATATTCAGACACCTACTGACTTTTTAGCATATATAAAAGCTCGAAAATCATATGCGACGATATCAGCACTTACTGAAATTGATAGTGATGGTGTCTACTATTATGAAGGAGCGTCCCTTGATATCAACTCAGTTCCTGCGGTATTTAATCAGTACGATATTGTCTTAATTATTGCAGGTACAGTCAATATCAGTGTTGCTAACTTTGATTATTCAAACTCAGTTGCAATTCTTGCTACAACAATTAACTTTGGTACTTCAGTCACTTACGCAAAAGGAATATTTATTGGTACTACGATTACAACCGGTACTACTGTCAATCAAGGCTTAAAGATCGAGGGAAACCTGATTGCCCAATCGACTCTTACTAATGGAAGACAGTGGTCCGATCCACATCAACCATCGTTATTTATCATAAATGATTATTTACAATATCTAGATCTATTACCATTTTTAAGTACTGCAAGTTATGATTGGAGACAAACACAATAAAAATGATAAATTACAAATAACCAATGATAAATGAATAACAAATATCAAATAACAAAATTAAAAAAAGTTTTATTATTTATTATTTGTAATTAAAATTTCAATTGTGGATTTATCATTTGTAAATTTGTAATTAAATTAGTTATGAAACACAAAAAAGGCCAGATTTTATTGATTACCGTCATGTTGCTTGCAACTATAATGACAATACTTTTGTCTGTCACATTTCAGTCAACGACTGAGACCCAGATTACCAAACTTGAAGAAGAGTCACAAAAGGCACTTGCCGCGGCTGAGGCAGCTATTGAGGCTGCACTTCAAACTGGCGCCAATGTGACTATAGGTGAAGGCACTTTGTCAAATATCTCAGGTTTTACAGGTAGCGCTACTTTAGATACAACAACGACAAACACTTTTATCTCTCCTCTTATCACAAAAGATGGTAGTTTTACTTTTTATTTGGGTGATTATAACCCTTTAACTACTCCAAAAGTGACAGGCTCTACTAACGAAGATATTATCTTATGTTTTGATTCCTCATCAGGATCAGCGATCGAAGCCACCCTCATAAAAACTGGTGAGGTAAAAAAATACGTCTCAGATCCAGCGGGAAGAATTGCGAATGATATCAATCCTTCATCAGGCTGTTCTGCAAGTGGCGACTTTCAATACTATATAACTATTCCTGGAAGCGATATATTAGCGGACGGACAATTACTATTAGTAAGAGTCCTTTACTCTTCTTCAAAATTATTGATAAGAAGAAATAGCGATCTGCCTGCCCAAGGAAAAACTATTAATTCTGAAGCTAAATCAGTGACAGGTGTATCAAAAAAAGTCACGCTTTTTCAAAGTTATCCGCAGATTCCAGCGGAGTTTTTTAGCACTAGTTTTTAAGTTATAAGTTGTTAGAATATTAAATATATGTCACTTGGTAATAAAATCTTAGCAGGAATTTTCTCTATCTTATTAGTTGTGTTTTTAGTCGAGGTCGGAGTATATTTTGTACTACCAATTATTAGAAATCTGCCTGCTAAAAAAACCGCTCTAAAAGATACTATATCAAATAAAAATACAGGTGTTGCTATAGCTTCCCAATCTGGTGATATGGTTAATCCTGATCAGATAAAATATTTAAGTTCATTAAATAAATTGGATGCAGGTGGCGGAAAGTTTAATCTTTATTATTCTTGGATTGGTCGAGGAATTGTTGCTGATTTAAAAAAACCAGCTGAAGATAAAGTCACCTTTAAACTTCTTGATGAAAAAGATCAGACCAACATACTTGAAGAAAAAGTGCCATTTCCATTACTTACTGAGGGTGTTGATATTAAAATTTATAAACAATCAAAAACTGGTATTTTAACACCAGTTGAAATAGATTCTATAAAAGAAAATGATTTGGTTGAATTCACCTATACCTATAATATTGAAAAAGGACCTGGAGATGCAGTCGTTAAGAATCAACTTATAATATTTAACTAGATTATGAAAGATAAATATTTAAAGCCAACTATAAAAAGCCAAAAAGTGGTCATCAATCAATTTTATCAGAACGCGCCATTCTCAGGGCCTGAGCCACCAGCTCTTGCGCCAATTCGTCAAGAAGGTAGACTTCTTGCAGCCTTAACATGTTGTGAAGGAAGGTTGTGGGGACCTTGTTTAGGATGCTTAGAATAATTTTATTACCTTACTTCTTCTCTTTTTCTTAAATAACCCTCAATAATCTCATTAATATTTATCGTCTGATTAAATTGTTTTTTATATTTATTTATATAAATTAAGCTAGTTTTTTTATCTTTCTTTGTCAATGACTCTTCAATTACTCTTATATACGCCTCTTTTCCCCACGGATATATATCGACTGCTTCCTTTGGCATATCAAAAAAAAGAAGTAAATTAGAAAGTAATATTATCTGGCTAACTATAAAAATTGTTGCTGAAACATATATTAATTCAAGTTTAAGATGTTCTTTTCCATCAAGAGTCAATCCTCCTAAGATAAACCATAAAAGTAAAAACGAGTAATTTATATAAGAGAAATCTATTAAAAATATTATTGTCAAAGTAATAAAGATATAAAAATTTAGTCCTGGCTCTTTTTTCTTTATAATCCAGATAACAAATAATAGGAAAAATAATCCTGCAAATATACCATTTGTTGTTGTAAGCTCAAGAAATATATTGTGAGCGCTCCCTGAAAAATTTGAAGGATTTGTATATTTTTTGTAAGCAGCCTGAGCAAAATTACCTGGTCCTAACCCAAAAAAAGGTTTTTCTTTAATCGAAGATAGAGCGTAATAATAGTATTTATCACGTAAGCCAAAAAGACTTTTCTCCTCAGGAATATTTAATTGAATTAATAGATATTTACTAATATTTTCTGGAAATAATTTATTTCTAAATTCACGCGTTGTTCCAATAATAGTTCCAATAATAAGCGTTGTTGAAACAATACCAATCAATAATATTTGTTTGTAAATCAAGGATTTTCTATTTTTTATAATTAAAATAAACATTATCAGAATAAGAGAAATAAGCGCTATTCTCGAGTATGAAAATAATAAAAACGGAAAGAAAATAATAAACAAAATAATATTAATAGACTTTTTATTCTTTAAATATTGATAGAAAAACAATACTTCAACTAAAACAATTATATTACCAATTTGGCTATGGTGAGAATCTAAATTAAATATTCCCTGGCGAGTAATAAAACCAAAATTAAAAACAATATCAAAAAACCAAATACCTGTAAATAATAAAGCAAGACCTATTAGTAATCTTGGAACCAAATTACCTATTGCTTTTTTATGATTGTTAACAAATACAAATATTAAAAAACAGTTGATATAGATTAATATCTGTTCTAAGGAGTTTGACTTATCTACAGATAAACCTAATGAGATAAAAGAAAAAAATATAAAAAAGCCAAACAAATAGCTTGTTATCTTAGGTAAAACTAGGTTTTTATTCTTAATTTTTTGTAATATAAAAAGCCCAAGGGTCATAAAAATCATAAAATACAAAGTAAGCGAATAGGTTGTTGCGTTATAAAAAACCTCTAAAAAAAATGTTTCGATAATTAAGAATGTGAAAACATACAATAATGAAGACATATAAAATTATATCAACTATTTACCATGGCGTCGGCTTCTTGGTTTTCCTCCCGGGGAATATATGAGTAAATTATTGGTAGTTTTATTTCTTGCTCAAGGATACGAACTCTAATTATATATTCGCGAATCTTAGCGTTTTTTACTTTAAAAAGACCATTGACTTGATTAACCAGGAGCTTTGAATCGCTATAAAAATGAATTTGCTTAATATTTTTAAAATTTGGAAGTTGAAATTTATTTGAAATTTGAGACTTAGGATTTATGATTTCAAGCGCTTTTATAAGCGCTTTATATTCAGCATCATTATTAGTTGCTATCCCGATTTGCTCATTATGAGAAAATACTTTTGTCCCTTCAAGATAAAAAACAATACCTATACTTGATGGCCCTGGATTTCCTTTTGATCCCCCATCTGTAAAAACTTTTAAAACCATAAATATGATTATAGCTTAACCTGGTAGTAATTTTCTTGATTTTTTTCAATAACCTCATTGATTTCCATTAAAGAAAGCGTCTTTAATATTTCATTAACTGGTTTTTTTAAAATATGAACTAAATCATTAATTAAAATTGGTTTTTCGCTCAAAATTAAATAAATTTCTTTTTCTTTGTCGCTTAGATTAGTTAAAATGTTTTCTTTTTTCTTCGGTGTTACACGTATATTAAATTCTTCTAAAATATCATCAATTGAGCTCACAAGTCGGGCGCCCTCTTTTAGTAATAAGTTGGGAGCTTGCGCCATTTTTGAATTGATAGATGAGGGAACAGCGAAGACCTCCTTACCCTGTTCAGCTGCATATTTAGCTGTAATTAACGCTCCCGAATGCTCACCTCCCTCAACGACAAGAACTCCCATTGATAGCCCGGAAATAATTCTATTTCGGGCAATAAATAATCCCTTCAAGACTGTTTGGCCTGGAGGAAATTCTGAGATAATAGACCCACCTTTTTCGATGATATCTTGGTAAAGTTTGTAGTTGATAGCAGGATATATGATATCGACTCCACAACCCAAAATGGCTATGGTTTTTTGGCCCTTATCAAGGCAGGCTCTATGAGCTATTGCATCAATCCCCATTGCCATACCCGACACAATCGTAAACCCAGCGCTAGCCAACTCGTAAGCAAATTTATAAGCTACTTGGCAACCATATGAAGTAGGAAGTCGAGTGCCAACGATGGCAAAATTAAATAAAGCATTAGGATTTTTTTTCACTTTCGAGAGGGACCCCGCTTCCTTAGCGTGGGAGAGACTCTCGCGTGAAAAAAAATCCGTTGCTGAGTTTAATTTTCCTCTTACATATAGGCATATTGGCGGATCTTCAATTTTTTTTAGCGCCTCAGGATAATCTTTACTATTATTTGGTATTACTTTAATCTCTTTTTTATTTAACTCTTCTAATTTTTTGAGAGGATCAAATCCACTACGAAAATCTATAAATCTATTAGTTAAATTGATACCAATCACCTGCTCTAATTCGCGCTTATTAGCCCTATAAGCCTCCTCTGCTAAACCAAAATACTTAATCAGGCCCTCAAACTTTATCGGTCCTATTCCTAAAAAGTGCGAAAAAGCCAAATAATAATAAATATCGTTGTTTTTCATTTTAAATGTCTTAATAGCTTGATAAACTTTATAACTTTATAACTTCATGTACAACGGACTATAATCTACAAAACACTCACTTTACAGCCTCATTAAATGTTAAAATAATAAATATGCAAGTCTGTCCGTCAATGCCAGAGCCAACTATAGAATCACTTATTACCACTCTTAATCGACTATCCTTATACTACAAATATTTTCAGATCGACATAGGTGATGGAATATTCGTAAATAATAAAACTGTCCAGATTGAAGAGATTGCAAATGAGTATAAAAAAATAAATGATTACAAGAATATTAACTTTGATTTTCACCTGATGGTCTCTAATTTTGAAAAAGACATATTAAAGCTTAATTCTTTAAAAGAAGATATTAATATTAAAAATATATTTATTCATTACTCTGCTATTTCAGATTTTAAAATAAAAATTTCAAACTTATCTTTAGTTCCTATAGGATTAACATTAAACCCTGAAGATCAAGTCAATGATTTAATAAGTCATTATAATCTAAAAGAAATTCCATCAATTCAAATAATGTCTGTTGTTCCTGGAGTTCAGGGAAATCCTTTTATAAAAGAATCGTTAACAAAGATTGAACAATTACGACTACTTGGCTATAAGTCTAAAATTTTTCTTGATGGAGCTGTAAATGATAAAACAATTAGTATTATTGCTAATTTAAAATTCCCGCCAGACGTTATCTGTCCAGGTAGTTACTTAACAAAAACAAATGAATTAAAATCCCATGTAGATTTTTTAAGTAAATTTACTTAAAATATATTGTCTTTACAAATTTTAAAATATTTATGAAAATTAAAGATGTCAGCGCAATCGAAGTCTTGGATTCTCGTGGTAAACCAACAGTTAGGTGTTTTATTAGCCTTGATGATGGTACGACGGCCTCATCAACCGTCCCCTCAGGCGCCTCAACTGGTACTCATGAAGCAATGGAGCTTCGCGATGGTGACAAAAGTCGTTATGATGGACTTGGCGTCATTAATGCAGTCTTAAATATAAAAGAAAAAATTAAAAAAGCAATTGTCGGACTTGAGGCTGATCCAAAAACAATCGATGAAATATTAATTAAGCTTGATGGCACAGATAATAAGTCGGGTCTTGGCGCAAATGCTACTTTAGCAGTCTCTCAAGCCTTAATAAGAGCTATTGCTCTCTCTAAAAAAATACCTCTTTGGCAGTATATTAACGAGTATTATTTCCAAGAAAAACCAAGTTTTCCAAAGATTATGTTTAATGTAGTTAATGGCGGAAAACATGCTGCTTGGAACTTTGACATCCAAGAATTTATTATTATTCCTCAAGTGCAGTTACCCTCTGAGGCAATAAAAATAGGTGCGGAAATTTATTACTCTATTCAAAAAAACTTAAAATCAAAAAAATTAACAACCTTGGTTGGAGACGAAGGTGGTTTCTCGCCTGCTTTAAATTCCAACGAAGAAGCATTTCAATTAATTATTAAGTCAGCTGCATTAGTAGGTTATGAAAATAATAAAAAATTTTGTTTGGCCATCGATGGAGCCGCTTCAGAATTTTATAAAAATGGTAAATACACCTTAAAAAAAGATAATCGAGAAATTACTGGCGAAGAATTAATTAATTATTATTTGCAAGTTGCTGAAAAATATCAAATCTATTCATTTGAGGATGCCTTTGCTGAGGATGATTGGGAAAACTGGAGCAAGTTTAAAGCCAGACTTGATCCTCATAAACTATTAATTGGCGATGACTTACTCGTCACAAATGTTAAAAGAATTAAAATAGGTTTTGATAAAAAATCTATTAATTCAGTTTTAATAAAGCCTAATCAGATTGGCACAATTAAAGAGACGGTCGATGCTATCTTAATGACTAAAAAATATGGGTGGGCTGTCGTCATCTCTCATAGATCAGGCGAGACAGAGGACTCATTTATCGCAGATCTGGCCTATGGGGCAGGGGCAGATTTCTTAAAAACCGGCGCACCGTGTCGATCTGACCGAGTTTCAAAATATAATAGATTAATTGAGATTGAAAACAAATTTTGAAAATTATGAATACTTTAGTAATTGTCCGCCATGGCTTGACCGAATGGACAACGCGTTTTACAGGTTGGACTGATATTGATTTAGTTCCTGAAGGTATTGAGATGACTAAAAAATATGCTATCCGTCTTAAAGAAAACAATTTTATTTTTGATATTGGTTTTACCTCGGTTTTAAAACGAGGAATTAGAACCTTAGAGACAGTCCTTGAAACCATTGGTCAAACAAATATTCCTATTATAAAAGATTGGCACTTAAACGAACGTCACTATGGAGCTTTACAAACATTAAATAAAGCAGAAACCGTAGCTAAATATGGGATTGAACAGGTTAATATTTGGCGACGAAGTTATGACGCCCCTCCTCCAAAATTGGAGATTAATGATCCACGCCACCCAAAAAACGACTTAAAATATAAAGATATTGATATAAATCTCCTACCTGCAAGTGAATCATTAAAAGATACCTATGCTCGATCTGTTCCTTATTTTCAAAATACGATTATGACTGAAATCAAAAAAGGTAAAAGAGTAATTCTTTCAGGTCACCATAATTCTTTAAGAGCTATTATTAAATATCTCGATAATATCTCTGACAAGGATATTGTTTCCTTAAATGTTCCCTACTGCATCCCGCTTGTTTATGAATTTGATGATAATTTAAAACCAATAAGACATTATTTTTTAGCAACAGATAAAGAGGTTCAGTCGGTTATTGACTCAATAAAAAACCAAACTAAAAAAACATAAATTTTACCCATTGACATTCTAAAAATTAAAGTATAATTATCAAATGAGAGAAACGAGGGTTTATCGCAACCCCTCAATTAATTTTCTTATTTTTCAAGCCCAAAAAAATAAAGAAGTAATTTCTTCAAAATCGGGCGCCCTCGTAGTATACACAGGAAAATATACAGGTAGATCGCCAGATGATAAATTTATTGTTGATACACCAGATATTCACGAAAAGATAAACTGGGGAAAGGTCAATGTTCCAATCAGTCAAGAAAATTATGGAAAGCTTTATAAAAAAATCAATGATTTTTTTATTGACCAACAGGAAAGTTATATTGTCGATGTCTGGGTAGGAGCTGATCACAAACATGCAATAAAAGCAAGAATTATTTGTCAATATGCCTATCAAGCCTTATTTGTTAATCATTTATTCAGAAGGGCAAATCCTTTAGAGCTATTAAATTTTAAGCCTGATTTAACACTTTACTGCGCTCCAGGAGTTAGTGCAGATCCAAAAACAGACGGTACAAATAGTGAGGCTTTTATTGTCTTAAATATTAGTCAAAAAACTATTATTATTGGAAAAACAAGATACGCAGGAGAGATAAAAAAAGCCGTCTTTTCTTACATGAACTACTTACTCCCTGAAAACGATGTTTTTCCCATGCATTGTAGTGCTAATATTGAAAAAGATGGTAAAACAACCGCTTTATTTTTTGGACTGTCAGGGACAGGTAAAACCACATTATCTGCCGATCCAAACCGTCATTTAATTGGTGATGATGAACATGGTTGGAGTAAAGACGGAGTTTTTAATTTTGAGGGAGGTTGTTATGCTAAATGCATCAGAATTAAAAAAGAGTCTGAACCACAAATTTGGGGAGCAATTCACAAAAAAGGCTCATTGCTTGAAAATGTTACTATTAAAAAAGATGGTAGTTTTGATTTTGATGACGATAAGTTTACAGAAAATACCCGAGCTGCTTATCCTTTGAACTACATTAAAAATTCTATTAAATCTGGTAAGGGTGTCCATCCCAATTATGTGATTTTCTTAACAGCCGATGCCACCGGAGTCCTACCTCCTGTTGCCCACCTTACACTTAATCAAGCTGCTTTTCATTTCTTATCAGGTTATACATCTAAACTCGCAGGGACTGAACGTGGTATTAAAGAACCAAAGCCTACGTTTTCAGCATTTTTTGGAGGTCCTTTTATGCCACAAAAACCTATGGTTTATCTAAAACTCCTAAGAAAATATTTAAAGATGCATGATACAAAAGTATTTTTGGTTAATACTGGATGGATCGGTGGAGCTTATGGAATAGGATCAAGAATTCCTATTAAGGAAACACGGGCAATTATCACCGCTATTTTATCTGGTCGCCTCAATAAAGTAAAATGTCGACAGGATAAAATTTTTAATCTTTTTGTACCTGTTGAGATTAAGGGAGTTAACCAAAAAATTCTTGATCCTTCTAGTCTTTGGAAAGATAAAAATGAATATAATAAAAAAGCTAAAGAACTAGCAGGGCTATTTATAGAAAACCTAAATAAATTTACCGGTATTTATCAAGAAATTATTAATTCTGGACCAAAAATATGAAATTATCAAAACGCGCTCAATTAATTAATCCGTCTCTTACCCTTTCAATTACCGCTCGAGCTAAAGAAATGAAAAAACAAGGCCTTGATGTTATTTCATTTGGAGCCGGTGAACCGGATTTTGATACGATGATCAATATTAAGGAAGCCGCTAAAAAAGCAATTGATATTGGTTTTACCAAATATACAGCTACATCTGGTATCCTCGAACTTAAAGAAGCAATCGCTGCTAAGTTTCGCCGCGACAACTGGTTAGACTATGAAACTGGTGATATTATCGTCTCAACTGGTGCTAAACAATCACTTTTTAATATGATTATGACACTTATTGACCCAGGAGATGAGATATTAATTCCAGTTCCCTATTGGGTCTCTTATGAAGAAATGGTTAAAATTGCTGAGGGTAAATGTGTTTTTGTTAAACCAGAAAAAAACCTTAAAATTGACCCAATAAAATTAGAAAAATATATTACGTCAAAGACAAAAATGTTATTAATAAACTCTCCGTCAAATCCAAGCGGTGTTATTTATACAGAAAAAGAGTTAAAACAAATTGCGGCAATCTGTGTAAAACATAATATTTATGTTTTATCTGATGAAGTCTATGAAAAATTAATTTATGACGGAAAAAAGCATGTTAGTATTGCTTCTATTAATGACAAGATTAAAGAACTAACAATTGTTGTTAATGGTGTTTCAAAAAGTTATGCAATGACCGGGTGGCGTATTGGTTATGCAGCTGGTGCTGAAGAGATTATAAAGGCTGCTACTCGCCTCCAAGACCATACAACCTCTAATCCTTGTTCTATTGCTCAAAAAGCAGCTCTTGAAGCCTTAAATGGCCCACAAGATCATATCAAAAAAATGACTAAAGAATACACAAGACGTCGCAATTATATGGTTGAAAAATTAAACTCTATTAGAGGTGTTTCTGCTCCAAAGCCAGATGGTGCTTTTTATGTATTTGCTAATATTTCAGAACTTTTTAATAATCAGATTAAAGGTTCTATGGATTTTTGCAAGAAATTACTTGATGAGTCACACGTTGCAGCTATTCCAGGGATTGCTTTTGGTGATGATCAGAGTATAAGATTTAGTTATGCGACAGGTCTTGAAAACATTAAGCGAGGTCTTGACCGTTTCCAAAAATTTTGCGATTTATTAAATAAGTAATTTTGTTATTCATTTTGTCCTGGTTGAAGAATATAATCTGCAAAAAGAGGATCCTCATAAAAATTGATTCCAGCGATATCAGCCTCAATTATTGAACGAACAAACTCTGTAAGGCTAATTTTTCTTATTATTCCCGGATGATCTTTTATATATTTTTCAACATCGGTTATTGGTTCTCTTGAATCAGTAATATAGATTTTAAGTTTTATTTTATATTTTTCAATAATTTTTTTTACAACACTTTCCCATCCAGGTGTAAATTTAGCATGAGTTAAAATAACAGTCATACTGGAAACTCCATA
>Ga0172371_10010437_pt1 | contig 12550 bp, 14 predicted proteins | sample Lak12m_FD_114543 | JGI IMG/M metagenome (GOLD analysis project Ga0172371, IMG submission 114543) | Freshwater microbial communities from Kabuno Bay, South-Kivu, Congo - kab_022012_12m | ecosystem: Environmental > Aquatic > Freshwater > Lake | place: Democratic Republic of the Congo: South-Kivu... | reverse complement strand
TGCTATTTCAAAAATATTTGGCCAGAAAAAGGTTAGCATAGACGCGGTGAACCAGCGGGAAACTGTGGGCAGTTACGCGACCCTGGTGATTCTCTTGCATAAAGTTGCGGAGAAAAATTTAAGGGCAGCGCTTGGGGCCATTAAAAAGCTTGCGGTTGTGCGACGGGTTGATAATGTGATCCGCATAATCTAAATGCCAAAAAAATCTTTTGAACAATATTTAATAGACCACAAGCTTTTATCCGCAGAGAAGATAAAGCAGGTTTTAGACGAGTGCAAAAGGTGCGGCGAAACCCTAAGGGAAAGGGTTGTCCATCAAAATCTTATTCCCCCTCACGAATTGATCAATTATTACCAGTATGAGCTTAATGTCCCTTATGTTGACTTGAGCAAATATGTGATTGATCCAAAATTGTTAGAGCTCCTGCCCAAGGAGTTTTTGCGCAGCCACCATATTTTCCCTTTAGCCAAAAATGGGGAGATCCTTAAGATTGTGGTGGAGGATCCATTGGATATCATGTTGATCGACGAGATTAAATTAAAAAGCGGGCATAGGGTGGATGTTGCGGTGGCTTTTGGCCAGGAAATTGTCCAAGCGCTGGACCGCTCTTTTGGCTCTGAATCTTCAGTGCAGGAGCTGATCAATAATACCGACATGTCCCAATTTAGCTCGGGCGATGAAATAGAAGTTTCCAGGTTGCAGAGCATGGCGGAAGAAGCGCCCATTGTTAAATTGATCGACCTTTTAATTATGCAGGCTTTGCATGACCGCGCATCAGACATTCATATTGAGCCGGAAGAGTCTTCCCTTAAAGTGCGTTTTCGCATAGACGGGGTTTTGCATGAAAATGTCGATCTCCCCAAGCACTTACAGCCGGCAGTGATCTCCAGAACCAAGATAATGTCAGATATGAATATTGCGGAAAAAAGAGTCCCCCAAGACGGCCGCTTCAAGGTTTTTATGGAAGGCGGCCCGGTTGACGTGCGTGTTTCCACTTTCCCCACTATTTACGGGGAAAACATTGTTATGCGTCTTTTGCAAGCCCAAAGCATTTTATTGAGCTTGGAAGATGTCGGCTTGCAGAAAAAATTATTGGAAAGGTATAAAACTTTAATTGAAAAACCGCATGGGGTGATCCTGGTTACCGGGCCCACTGGTTCCGGTAAAACCACTACTTTGTATTCTGTGCTTAATACTTTAAATTCCCCGGAAAAAAACATTATCACGGTGGAAGATCCGGTAGAATACCGTTTGCCCGGCATCAGGCAATCACAGGTTAATCCCAAAGCCGGCCTGACTTTTGCCGCGGGCCTGCGCTCTATCCTGCGCCAGGACCCGGATATTATCCTGGTTGGCGAGATCCGCGATTTTGAAACCATGGAAATTGCCATTCATGCTGCTTTAACCGGCCATCTGGTCTTTTCCACTCTGCATACCAATGACGCGCCGGGTTCTGTTACCCGCATGATTGATATGGGGGTCCAGCCTTATTTAATTGTTTCTACTGTCATTGGTATCTTAGCGCAAAGATTGGTCAGGACTATTTGCCCAAAGTGCAAAGAACCATATAAGATCGACCCTAAAACCTTAAAAGAATTGAGCAGCAGTTTTAAGGAAAAGGAAATTACTGTTTATAAGGGTAAAGGCTGTGATAATTGCCGTCATACCGGATATAAAGGCAGGATTGGTATTTTTGAATTAATGATCTTAAGCGAGAATATCAGGCAGGCAATCGTTAATAAAGCTTCAGCCCAAGAGTTAATGAAAATTGCCAGGACCGAGGGCATGCAAACTCTGCAGGAAGACGGCCTGGAAAAAGTTTTGGCTGGTGTTACAACCATTGAAGAAGTTTTAAGGGTTACAGCGGAGGTATAAGAATGCAATTTCGTTATATGGTCCTGGACGAGTCCGGCAAAAAACTTTCCGGACAGCTGGAAGCCTCATCAATGGATAAAGCAGCTGATTCCCTGCGCCAGCTTGGCTATCACATCCTGAATATTTCCGCGGTTTCCAAAGGGTTTAACATTGAATTATTTTCCCGACGGGTAAAAACCGAAGAATTATTAATGTTTACTATCCAGCTGCGCTCCATGCTTTCTGCCGGCGTGCCGCTGTCGCAAGCCTTAGCCACCTTGCAGGAAGAAATTGAAAACCCTGCCTTGCGCCAGATTATTATTCAGGTCTTAAAAGATATTAGGGAAGGGGCTTCTTTTGCCGACAGCCTGGCCAAACATCCGCAAGTCTTTTCCGGCATCTATATAAATATGGTGGCGGCAGGAGAAGTGTCTGGAAATATGGAAGATGTTTTGGCAAAAGTAGCGCACTTTATCCAAAAGCAGATGGAGCTGCAGCAAAAAGTTTCAACTGCCCTGTTTTACCCCTTGATCCTGGTTGTTTTTGGGCTGGTTATCGTGACCTACTTGGTTATGTTTGTCTTTCCAAATTTCATAAAAATATTCCAGGAAGCCGGCGTGCCGCTGCCTTTGCCGACACGGATATTATATTCAATCAATGTTTTTTTAAGGCTGTTCTGGCTGCCGCTTATCTTATTTATTGTTTTAGGGATCATTGGCTTGAATGTGGCGCTAAAGCTGCCTAAGGGCAAGGAAGTTGTGGACAGGATAGTTTTTAAGCTTCCTGTGATCGGCAGTTTGCTTTTAAAATCTTCGCTGGCTCGCTTTGCCTGGAGCTTGTCTGGCCTGTTGGGTTCCGGAGTTACGTTAATCGAGTCTTTAACCACAGTAGAAAATGTGGTGGGCAGCAGCCAGATGGCTAAAGCAATCCGTGATGTCAGGGCCTCTGTAACCAAGGGAGAATCAATCGCCAAAAAGCTGGCAGAGTCAGGCCAGTTTCCTCCTCTGGTAGTGCAGATGGCGCGTATTGGCGAGGAATCCGGCAGTTTGCCGGACATGCTAAATAAGGTTGCTGAACATTATGACATGATGGTTGATTTTGGGGTTAAAAAATTAACCACTTTAATTGAGCCGATTGCTTTGGTGATTATTGGCGGGGCAGTGGCTTTTATTTTTGCTTCGTTAATCTTGCCGATCTTTAATATGGTTCATGTATTGCGGCACTAACATGGATAGGTTATAATAATGCGCAGCGAGATGGATAAATTACTTAAGCAGATGGTTGAAGCAAAAGCCTCAGACTTAATTTTAGAAGCTAATGCGCCTATGGCCATCAGGGTTTCCGGCAACATGAGCTTTGGCGACCATGCTTACAGCGCCCAGGAAGTTTCCGATCTTTTACTCCCGCTTCTTATTGACTTCAATAAAAAACGGCTGGAAGAAGAAAAGCAGGTTGATTTTGCTTATTCCCTGCCCAGCGGCGAGCGTTTTAGGGTAAATATTCACCACCAAAGAGGCAGTTTAGCCGCTGCTTTCAGGTTAATTGCCCGGGATGTGCCTGGTTTTGAAGATCTAAACCTGCCGCCCATGATAAAAGAACTGGCTGGCTTGCAAAACGGTTTGATTATTGTCACCGGGCCAACAGGATCAGGCAAAACCACTACCCAGGCTTGTATGATAGATATGATAAACCAGACCCGCGCCGCCCATGTCATTACTATTGAAGATCCAATTGAGTATGTCTTTAAAAATAATAAAAGCCTGATTGAGCAAAGGGAAGTGGGAGAAGACGTAAACAGTTTTGCCGATGGTTTGCGGGCAGCTTTGCGCCAAAACCCGGATGTTATCTTAATCGGTGAAATGCGGGATTTAGAAACCACTTCTACTGCAATTACGGCTGCAGAAACCGGGCATCTGGTTATCTCTACTCTGCACACAGCCAATGCGGTTAATGCCATTGACCGTATTATTGATATTTTTCCCGGGCATCAGCAGAACCAGATCCGCATCCAGCTTTCCATGACTTTGCAGGCGATCGTGGCGCAGCAGCTTATCCCAAGTCAGGACGGTAAAGGACAGGCTGTTGCAGTTGAAGTGCTTAAAGGAATTCCAGCGATCCGGAACCTGATTCGCAAATCCCAAAACCATGAAATCCCCACCATGATGGAAGTTAATAAAAAACAAGGGCTGCAAACCATGGAAGAATCCTTGGTCCAGCTTTATAAAAAGAAATTAATCAGCCTGGAGCAGGCTTTGGCCCGAGTGGCTGACCCGGAAGCTTTTAAAAAAAGAATTAACGAGACAAGATAATTTTATTAAGAAAGGAGGTGAAAATAAATGAAAAGAAAAGGTTTTACTCTTATCGAGTTATTAATTGTTATGGCAGTTATTGCTATTTTAGTGGCAATTGCTGTTCCTGCTTTTAGAGGTATGCGTCAGGAAGCTCAGACCACCAGAGCACAAGGCGATTTAAAGGTTATAAAGATTGCTTTGGAAAGCTATTATAAAACTAATGGCAGCTATCCGGCTGAAGCTAACTACCAAACCACATTGCTTGGCGCAACACCGAGGTTATTAGAAGCAGCATTGGATGATCCTTATAATGCTGGCAATAATTATGCTTATGTCCTTTCAGCCAATGGCAGGTATTATGCTGCGTATTCTGTTGGAGCAGATGGTACTGGCGCAATGGCGGCTAATGATGACGGGACAGTTTCTGTGGAAGCAGGATCTCCAGTTTGGGTTTCCAATGGTTATCAGCCATAAGCTTATGTCTTTTAAACGGTGGGAGAAGAATTTCTTCTCCCACCAGACTTTAGGAGGTGGGTAGATGAACTGGCTTGATCTTATTGCAGCTGTTAACATGGTCTTGATCTTTGGCTCGTTTTTCCTGGCAGTAGGCATTATCATGAGCCTAAAAGGGGCGCAAGGTTATACTTTGGCCAAGGGTTGGCCTTACATCCTGGTTTCTGTTTTAATCCTTTCTGTTTATAAAGTCTATGATTTTTTTACGGAATATACTTTATATAATTTCCCGCGCATATTTAAAGAGATTCTAAGTTTATTGTTTATCTTGTCTATTTTTGTCGGGTTACTGGTGCAATATTTAGCTATACAGGAAGTAATCGGGCATAGGGAAAAATGAAAAACCGGCCAGGTGTTGCAGCGCTTTTAATTACATTTGTTATTGGTATTACTTTGATAGTTATTGTGTCTGCGCTGGCTTTTATCTTAACCTCCGAACTCCGTGAAACAGGCTACCGCGCCAAAGAAACACAAGCTTTTTATCTGGCAGAAGCAGGCATTGATAAGGCCATTAGAACCGCGCAAACTTCTGTTGAATCTATTTTTCAAAGCAGTTTAAGCTATACCGCTACTTTAGCCTGGATTGATACTTTGGATCATTATTCAGAATATATTTCCGGCAGCCTTGAAACCGGAACATTCAGCGTAAAAGTTACCACCATTGAAACGCAATACATGCAGAAAATACTTACTTTTTCTTCTAAGGGAACAGCTAAAAATGTTGACAAGACCGTAGAGCAAAAAGTAACAATGGGCTTTGATCCTTCGCTGGTTTTTAATTATGCTTATTTTATCAATAATTACGGCTGGCTTTATGGCGGGGCGCAGTATTTTGAAGGTGATATGCGGGCTAACGGTGATTTTGTAGTTAAGGGATCACAGCGGGTAGATGGGGATGTTTATGCTACAGGCAGTATTGATGAATCCCAAGGCACATTTTTTTATAATTCCATGGATGATTATTATGATGATGTTTCCAATCGCGCCCGGCCAGGGGACCCGCCAGCTCCAGGCGCTGCTCATCTGGATGGCGGCTATGATGCGTTTGCCGACCTTTATGATGCCAGCGGCAATCCCAGGGATCCTGCTCATCCGCAAACCCACCCCAATGAAGAAGCTGTTGAAATGCCTTATTTAGGCGATCTTTCTTTTTACCAGGCTGTTGCTCAAACAAAAGATGGAACAATTAGCCAGGGCGGCAGTGTTATTGTTGACAATGTTTATACCGGCAATCTGGTGCTGGTTGGCACAGTTGACAATCCTATTGAAATCAATGGGCCGGTTGTTGTCAGCAATGATGTGATTATTAAGGGCGTGGTTAGCGGCAAAGGCAGTATTTATGCGGGCAGAAATGTGCATATTATAGGCGATATTGTTTATGAAAGTCCGCCTGCCTGGCCTAAGCCAGATACAACTCCTGATGTTACGGCAACTAATAATGCTAATAAAGATTTGCTGGCTTTATGTGCTAAAGGCAATGTTATTTTAGGCAATTATAACCATTCCCAGTGGGCTATTTGCAAAAACTATTTAAAACCGCCCTTTACCAAGGCTTATGAAGTTGATGCCACAGACGCCGGCATTGGCTATGTCAGCTATTATCAAAATGGCGACCCTTATTTTAATGGCGACTATACTGCTAATGATGGGGGGCAAAAAGTAGATGGCACCAATAGGAAATATTATGAATCATCTCTTAGCAATGCTCAATTTGCTGCTTTAAATCCAACTGCCCAAGTTCATCAGATCGATGCCCTAATTTATAATAATCACGCAATTACCGGCAGGATCATTAATGCAGAGTTTAATGGCTCGGTTATTGCCCGCGACGAAGCCTTGATTTTTCAAGGCTCAATTACCATGAACTATGATTACAGGGTAAAACAGCAAGGCGCAGAATATGTGGGAGTTGACTTGCCCATTGCCTTGATGCAGCCGGAGAGAGGGGCATGGTCAGAATGAAAAAAACATTATTAGTTTTCCTGCTAGCTGTTTTCCTGTTGCTTTCAGCTCAGGCTTTGATGGTGGCTCCGGAAGAATATCAAATCCCGGAGGATGAAAATTACCAGCCGATAAAGGTCCAACCTAAAAACGAAAGGGTTATCCCTTCTTTTGATGAGCCGGTTGTGGTCGAAGAAACCAGCCAAGAAGTTGTTGTTGCTCCTGTGGCGCGTCAAGATTGGACGCTGGTTTCTAGTGTGGTTACGTTATTGCTTTTAGTCTTGGTTGGCGTATTGCTGGTTTGGAACTTGGTCTTAAAAAAGAAACCTTAAAAATGCGTAAATTAAAAAACAGAAAAGGTTTTACCTTGCTGGAAATGATGTTGGTGATTTTATTTATTGGAGTGGGCTTTTTGTCTATTTTACAGCTTATGGTGGCTAATTTAGCCGCGGAAAAAGATATTGAAAGCACTTATCTTGCCATGAATATAGCTGCCGGCAAGATGGAACAGCTGGCTAATTTGCCTTTTAATTCTATTGTTTCAGAAAACACGGTTGAGGTCACTGATTTTCCTGGTTATTACCAGTTTGTGAATGTTGTTTCAGCGGAAGCCTCCTTAAAGCAGATAACAGTCAGGCTTTCCTGGCTTGACCAGCTGTATCTGCTGGAAACTCTGCGCGGGAATATATAAATGAATAAAAAAGGCTGTGTCTGCCGGCCGGCCGGCGTTACATTAATAGAATTGATTATTGCTATGGCAGTGATAGCCAACCTGTTTTATATTGTGTTTTTGGTCTATGATGTTGGTTTTACTTTGTTCCAAACAGGTGAACGCCGTTCTGAACTGCGCGCTGATATGGGCCGGGCTGTTTACCAGCTGGCAAAAGATGTAAAGCTGGCCAGCGGATTTACCCTGGCCAACCAAAATACAGTTTCTTTTTGGATTGATTATGATGGGGATGGGGAAGAGAGTTTGGCCGAAAATATTACTTACAGCTTTTCCGGAGTAACGGGCGAAGCATTAATAAAAAGTGATGTTAGTGGAGACAAACGGTTATTAAATAATGTGGTTGAGTTTAATTTAAGTTATGATAGTATGTTAGCAGATAGCGTGCATTTGGTTAATTTTAGTTTGGAGTCGGCTAATAATTTTGAAACTTTAAAAATAGAAAGCAGCGCCAGGGCCAGGAATATAATATGATCGGCATTGATATAAACGAAAAAACCGTAAAACTGATTGAGATTAAAGAGGGCCCCCAGGGCATTTCTTTGGTCAATGCGGTTTTAGAGCCTGAGCCGCCTTCTGCAAAATCAATCCAGAAAATATTTAAAGCCAATTCCATCTCTGATAAAAATGTGTATTCGGTAATATCAGGAAAACAGATTGTTGTCTGCCCAAAGCTGTTTCCTCTGATGTCAGATAAAGAACTGCGTGAAGCCCTTTACTGGGAAGCCAAAGATCTTATTTCTTTCCCTCTTGAGCAAGCTGCTGTATCTTTTAAGAAAACAGGGGAAAGGCTGGATGGCGGATCTAAAAAAGTGGAATTGTTGTTGGTGGTGGTGCACAAAGATCAGCTGAAAAACACCCAAAACCTGCTGGAAGAAGCAGGCTTAAAGGTTAAAGGCATTACAGTGGCGCCTTTTGCGGTTTGGGACCTGATGAAGCACAAATTTAAGCCGGAAAAAGACGAGCTGTACGCGGTTTTGGATGTGCGCACCGACCACTCTTCGCTTAATATTTTTAAGGGGGAAGAGTTAAAGTTTGTCAGAGAACTTTCTGTTGCCGGCGATTCCGCGGAAACTTTGTCCCAGGAAGTTAGCCAGACCATCAGCTATGTTTCAGAAAAGGCAATTGTGCCTGGAGTAAATCGATTGTTCTTAATCGGCGAAATTTCCAGCCCAAAAGAGCTGGACAAGCTTTTAGGCGCCAGTCTTGGTATTAAGGTGGAAATTTTTGATCCTTTGCAGGACATAGATTGTAAAGATAAGCCCCAGGCCAAGGAGATCTCTTCTTGCTTTGGTGTGGCTATGGGCTTAGCCCTGGGCAAAGCCCATAGCTTAAATTTATTAAGTGTTAATAAACCTAAGAGCCTGGAAAACCCGTTTGCCAAGCTGCCGATTAAAAAAATCAGCCAATATGGCATATTAGTGTTGCTGGTATTTTTTATGCTTTTCTGGGGATTGGCCAAATGGAACGGGTATAAAAAAGATTTAATGAAAACTTTAACCTTAAAGCAGGCAGAACTGGCAGCCAAGCAGCAGCCTTCAGCCATTATTTTAGAAGAAGGCAAGAAAGCGCAAAATTATTTATCTGCTTTGCGGCAGCTTTTGCCTAGTTCTTTTGCCTTGGAAGAGCTAAATTATGAAAGCAAGAACAATGATGTCACTTTTGTGGGCAAACTGAGCCGGCAGGAATATGTCGGCGGATTAATTTATAAGCTGGAATCTTCAGACAAGTTTAAACAGGTGAAATTGTGGGAAGCGCAGTCAGATGGTGAGGGCGTTAGGGTAAAATTTACCGTGGAGTTTAAAAAGTAGCCATGGAAAGAAAAATGCTGATCAATGCTTTGATTTTTGGCCTGATAGCTTTGTTGTTGTTGCTTGGTGTTCGGGAATATCTGGGAACCAGGCAAACAAAAAGCGAGATAAAATTGGCAGATCTGGAACTCAAAGCCTTATCTGCGGATACTAAAGAGTCGAATTATTTAACTGAAGGGGATATACCTTATATTATTCGCCAGTTGATTTCTGCTTTGCCTAAAGGCTTAAAACTTGAGATCCGCAAGATTACCCCGCAAAAGATAAAACCTGTCGGCAACTTAAAGAAATTTGGCGTGGAAGAAGAGATTGTAGCCAGGCCGCAGGATCTGGAAGAATATTTAGGCCGGCTCTCCAAAATAAAAACACCGGTTTATGTTGACCGGGTGGTAGTAAAAAAAGTTGATGACAAAACCATTGCGGCTAAGGCTTATCTGGCTTTTTTGTTGGTTTCCGGCGGGGCCAGTGTTAGCGCCAGCGAAGAAGTGGTTTTTTATGAGCCCAAGAAAAAAGAGGCGGCTGTGTCTGTGCCAACTTATAAGAAAAAAGAAGTGGTTTCTAAGCCGCCGTCTTTGCAGGGTATCTGGAGCGGGGAGAAAAAACAAGTAATCCTGGATGATAAAATACTGGGAGTAGGGGATTCGGTCAATGGCTTTACTGTGCTTGATATCCAGGATGATTATGTAGTGGTAAAAAAAGGCCCGCAAAAAACATATTTAAAATTTGAATAATAAGGAGAAAACAATGAAAAAGATATTGATTGTGTTGTTTGTGTTGGCTCTGTTTTGTTTGCCTGTTTTGGCCCAAGCCAGCCCCGAGCCCACTGTTTCAGTCCAATTCAAAGGGGTTAGCATTGGCAATGCGTTGCTGCAGGTGGCTAAGGAAGCTAATTTAAATCTTATTGGGGGGACGGATGTTACTGGCCGGGTAACTGTTTCTTTGACTGATGTGCCTGTTTCTAAAGCTTTAAAAGCTATCCTGGAAAACACCGGTTATACTTATCGTATTGAGTCAGGCAATATCTTAAGGATTGTGGCCTCGGCCGAGCCGCCGAAAAGAATCCAAGTCAGCGACGGCGCTTATGTCCAGCTTTTTGCTGTTGATTATGCTGATCCAGCTACCATAAAAACCACTATCCAGCCGTTATTGCCCAAGGGAACAACTATTGATATTCCTGCTGGCAGCAATAAATTATTTGTTAAGGGCAGTTTGTTTTCTCTGAGTTCCGTGGAGAAATTTTTACAGGTACTTGATCGCCCTCCCAGGCAGGTAATGGTGGAAGCCAGGATTTTGGAGATTACGCGGTCAACAGGCAACACACTTGGCGGTCAATTGCAATATACCCGGCCGCAAGATGCCAGTGATTATGCTAAAGAGGTTGGCCTGGCCGGCACGCCCACAGATACCGGCGCGCAAGGCATGTATTTAGGCGTGACTAACCAAGGCTTAAATGCTTTGGTTGAGGCCTACCGCTCAAAAACTGATTATAATCTGCTTTCTTCGCCAAAAGTTCTGGCTGTCAGCGGCAAGTCAGCGGAAATAATTACTGGCTCAAGATTGGGCTACAAGGTAAAAACCGTAACACCTACCGGCTTAATTGAGAGTGTTGAATTTATGGATGTGGGCACAAAATTAAATATTAAGCCGACAGTCAAAGACGATGATACTATAATTATGGAAATCCATCCGGAAGTCAGCACCGGCTCCATTGTTAACGAATTGCCGCAAAAAGATTCCACTGAAACCAGCACGACTTTGTCAGTTAAAGACGGGCAAAGCATTATTATCGGCGGACTTTTGCGTGATTATGTCCAGGAGGTCCAAACCGGCACGCCTGTGCTAATGGACATTCCCCTTATTGGGACAATGTTCCGCCGCACAGTTACCAGCACGCAAAAAAGAGAAATTGTGGTTTTAATCAGCCCGCATATTGTAGATGTTGCCCAAATTGCAGAAGCTTCAAAACAGTTTGAATCTTTTTCCAAAGGCGAAAAAAAAGCTGAAGATGTAAATTATTTTGATTTGATAAGATAATTAAACAGCGGGAATAAAAAACCGCTTGACACATATCTATAAAATCATGTAAAATACTCCTTTGTTGCCTTCAATCTCTTTTAGAAAGGTGGAGGGGGTATTTTGTGCCCTCTAATGGTTTGTTTTAGGTAATGAGAGAAACAGTAATATTAGCTTGTACAGTGTGTAAAGAAAAAAATTACGCAACCAGAAAAAACAAAGCAGTTACCAAAGAACGTATTGAATTGGCTAAATTTTGCAGCCGCTGCAGAAAACACACCAAACATAAAGAGGAAAAAAAATAAAGAGACTTGGGGGAGTGTCGGTTAATGGCTAAACCACTGGTCTCCAAAACCAGGACTGGGGGTTCAAATCCTCCCACTCCCGGATTTAAAAATGCTTGATAAATTAATAAAGTATATCAAAGAGACCAGGGCGGAAACCAAAAGAGTGGTTTGGCCAGACAGGCGTTATGTTGCGGTCGCAACTATAATTATTTTGTTAATTGTTGCTATTACCGGAATTTATGTGATGTTTCTTGATCTTATGTTAACAAATGTTTTTGGTTTTATTTTAAAGTAAGGAATTGTGATGGAAGAGAGCCAGGACCTTAATAATATTAATAATAATGAAAGCGCAGAGAGCCAGCCGCAAGAGATAGCTCCCGAGCTGCCAAAAGAAGCGCCTGCGCAGGAAGAAGCTCCTCTGCCAGAGGCGCCGGCAGAACCAGAAGCCGGCGAAAGCTTAAAAGCTAAAGCAAAATGGTATGTGATCCAGGTCATGACCGGAGCAGAAGATAAAGTAAAACAAGCTTTGGGCCTGACTGTCGCTATGAAGGATTTGAAGAATAAGGTTTTTCAGGTACTGGTCCCGACCGAAGAAATAGTGGAGATCAAAGGCGGTAAACGTCAGGTAAAAATTAAAAAGATGTTTCCTGGCTATGTTTTCCTCCAGATGTTTTTGGATGATGAAACTTGGTACCAAATCCGAGAGACGCACGGGGTTGCCAGATTTATTGGTACCAAGATCCAGCCTACCCCGGTTTCTGAAAAAGAAATGCAGCGGGTATTGAAGCAGCTGGGTAAAGAAGAAAGATTAGAGATTACGTTTGAAAAGGGTGAAGGTGTGCGCGTAATTTCCGGCCCGTTCAGGGGCTATACCGGTACAGTAGATGAGGTTAATGCGGAAAAGGGTAAAATGAAAGTATTAATTAATATTTTTGGGCGGGATACACCGGTAGAAGTGAATTTTGAGCACTCCCAAAAGATAGTTTAACAGGAGAATAGCATGGCAGCGCCAAAGAAAAAGAAAAAAGAAGTTATTACAAAAATTAAACTGCAAATAAAAGCCGGAGCAGCCAATCCAGCCCCTCCCATCGGCCCAGCCTTGGGGCAGCACG
>Ga0172371_10010436_pt1 | contig 12550 bp, 9 predicted proteins | sample Lak12m_FD_114543 | JGI IMG/M metagenome (GOLD analysis project Ga0172371, IMG submission 114543) | Freshwater microbial communities from Kabuno Bay, South-Kivu, Congo - kab_022012_12m | ecosystem: Environmental > Aquatic > Freshwater > Lake | place: Democratic Republic of the Congo: South-Kivu... | reverse complement strand
GCGCCTTCCGGATCGGGAAACGGTTTCCGTTCCGGAAGGCTCCGGATCCGTCGGGAGTCCCGCGGACGGGGATTTCGTTCATCCGATATACCCGTTCGATCGCGAAGCGTTCGCCTCGGACGCGCGGCGGTCGGAACAGGATCCGCCCTTCGCGTTCGGGGGAGCGATCAGGGGAGCGGTCATCCCGCATCATACGCTTCCCGGAGTCCTTCTTTTCGGATTTTTCCGTGAACTCTCGAAACAGGATCCTGCGACGGTCATCCTCATCGGGCCGAATCATCCCGACGCCGGACGGTCGAGGGTGTTTACGAGTCCCGCGCCGTGGGAGACGCCGTTCGGTCGGGTGGAAAACGATGCGGACAAGACGGCGGCGATACTTAGCCTTCCGATCGCGGGGACGGACGAACCCGTCCTTTCGAAGGAACATTCGATCGCCGGAGTGCTTCCGTTCGTGAAATATTTCCTTCCGGATGCGAAGATCGTTCCCGTGGTGCTCGATTCGCACCTCACCCGGGGCGACATAACCCTCCTTTCGGGGACGATAGCGCGTATTTCCGATGAGCGGACGGTCGTCGTCGCGGCGGTGGATTTCTCGCACTACCTTCCGGCGCGCATGGCGGAAGAAAAGGACCGGGAAACCGAGCCGCTCCTCCGCGGATTCCGTACCGACGAGATTCTCCGGCTCGGGAACGACCATGTCGATTCGCCGACCTCGATCGCGGTATTCCTCGAGACCATGAAGGACCTTGGCGCGACCGATATGGACCTTCTCGCAAACACGAATTCCGGCCGCCTCGCGTCGGACGACCGGGCTCCGTCCACCAGCTATTTCTTCGCCGGTTTCTCCCGGAAGGGGGAATGACCGGTCCGGAACGCGCATGGATCCCATCGGGTCCCGCACGACGAAAGACACCGTTCAAACCCGCTTCGCCGGCGGGCTTTTGGCTTCGATCCGGAAAAGAAAAACGTAACATAATAATGCGGTCGTCGGATTATGTTACTTGTGGAGGGAGAGGGGGGCGGGGAGACGGGGAGGAGCGGGAAGGAATATTATGCCATAAAAGTGGAAATTTCTTCCGAGGACCGTCCTCGGAGAACTGCCTCGTCGGAATACTGGTATTTTTCCGGCGATGGCGGGAAAATGATGGAAAGGAATGATGGTAAAGTCTGTGCTTTATGCCGAAGATGAAGGACATCCCGAGAATCGAGCGGCCACGTGAGCGGCTCGCGAAGTACGGACCGGAGAAACTTCGTGACGAGGAACTTTTGGCTTTGGTACTTGGAGCAGGCACGAAGGGTCTGAATGTGTTGCAGCTTTCAAGAAGAATTCTAAAAAGGATTCACATTGTTGGGAGAGAAAAAATCACGCTTGATATTCTTCTTGAAGAACGCGGACTCGGAAAAGCGAAGGCAGCACAGATTCTTGCCCTGCTTGCACTTGGGCAGCGACTCGGTTCAGAAGATCAATCAGAGATTCTTTCGTCTGAAGATATCTGGAGACGATGTGAGGATATCCGAGAATCGAAGCGAGAGCATTTCCTTGCGTTCTATCTTGATACACAGGGGAGGGTGATTGAACGCCGTGTTATTTCGATCGGAACACTGAAGGCGAGTCTCGTTCATCCGAGAGAGGTTTTTGAGCCGGCAGTAGTGCTGCATGCGGCGAGTATTGTCGTGGCACATAACCATCCGAGTGGAGATGTGAATCCATCTGCCACCGATATCGCGCTCACAAAACGACTTATTGAATCTGGAAAGATCCTAGGAATTTCGATCGATGACCACATAATTGTCTCAAAAAAGACGTATACAAGCCTTAAAAATCACCTCTGAACATAGATTTACATATTCATATTTTTTTGCTAAAGTCTGAATGTGATATATATACATTCAGACTTCGGTATGTCTAAGAGAGTATGGAAATCGGGCGTCTATCGCCAGCAATATGAATATAAGAGCTTTCTTCCAACGAAAGTCAATGTTCCGTTTGAATGGCAAGATCGTCGGATAGATCTTCTTTTGAGTGAAGCGATGCGGTATCTCGGAGAACTGAACGCGTATTCGACGTTGGTACCAGATGTAGATTTCTTCATTCAGATGCATGTCACCAAGGAGGCGACGGTTTCAAGCCGCATCGAAGGGACAAAAACCAATATTGACCAAGCACTGCTTTCGGAATCCGATGTTGATCCAGAGGGCCGAGATGATTGGGAGGAAGTACAAAGATATATTCAGACAATCAATTTCTCCGTTTCCGAATTGGAGCGTCTCCCACTTTCTATGCGACTGGTAAAAGCAGCGCATAAAACGCTTCTCTCGGGAGTTCGTGGGTACAGCAAACTTCCCGGTGAGATTCGTCGGAGCCAGAATTGGATCGGAGGAGCGACTCTTGCAGACGCATCTATTATTCCGCCGCACAACGATGATCTTCCGGAACTACTCTCGGATCTCGAAAATTTTTGGCATAACAAGAACTTGGAAATCCCGGATTTGGTTCGAGCCGCAATTGCTCACTATCAGTTCGAAACGATACATCCATTTCTGGACGGAAATGGTCGGATCGGTCGCTTGCTTATTACGCTTCAATTGGTCGACCTCGGTATTCTCGAGAAGCCAACGCTCTATATTTCTGATTTTTTTGAACGGAATCGAAGTCATTATTACGATGCCTTGTCTTTGGTGCGTACGAATAATGATATCGAACATTGGATTCGCTTCTTTCTGACTGGGGTTGTGGAAACGGCCAAGAATGGGAAGGAGACCTTTGTGAAGATCATCGCTCTTCGGAAGCGGTACGAGTCCATTATAGAGAATCGCCTCGGTGTGAAGCGCCAGAAGGCGGCGAAGGAGCTCTTAGTGAAGCTATTTTCCAAGCCAGTGGTGACTGTTCGGGACATTGCGGAAATGATGAATGTTACGTTTCAAACAGCAAGTATCTTTGCGAAAGAATTGGAAGACGCCGGACTTCTAAAGGAGAAGACCGGGTTTTCAAAGAATCGTATTTTTACGCTGCACGAATACATCAATCTGTTTTAGCTTAAACACGAAAAACGCTATGGACAATTTCAACCAAAAGGCATCGATGATTTGGAATGTCGCGGACATACTCCGTGGAGGATGGAAGCAGCACGAATATCAGGACGTTATTTTGCCTTTGGTCGTGCTGAAGCGTTTGGACTCAATTCTTGCGCCGACCAAGGAAAAAGTGCTCAAGCAGAATAACGAATACAAGGGAAAGGTGAATGTCGATCCGATTCTCAAGAAGGTTTCCGGCATCGGGTTCTATAATGTCTCTCCGTACGACTTCGAGAAACTTACCGAAGAGCCGAGTCATATCGCGGCGAACTCCAAACACTATTTGAATGGATACAGCGAGAATATTCGCGATATCTTCGAAAAATTCGACTTTGGGAAACAACTCGAACGGCTTGAGGGTGGCAACCTTCTCTACCTGGTTTTGTTGGAACTCAATAAGGTAAATCTCCACCCGTCCGAGGTCGACAATCATCAGATGGGCCTTATTTTTGAAGAATTGCTTCGCAAGTTTTCGGAAATGTCGAATGAAACGGCCGGGGAGCACTACACACCGCGAGACGTGATACGTTTGGCGGTGGAAATTCTCTTTGAACCGGATACGAAAGCCCTCAAAACACCTCACGTTATCAAAACGATTTATGACCCGGCGTGCGGGACGGGAGGCATGCTTACGGTCGCCAAGGATCACATTCTGGCGCATATCAACAACGATGCGGACATCTACCTGTATGGGCAGGAATTGAACTCTGTCACCTATGCGATGGCGAAGTCCGACATGCTGATCAAGGGTGAGAATCCTGACTTGATCCGAGGCGGGGAGAAGGATCATTCCAAGGCAAGCACTCTTTCCAACGACCAGTTTTTCGGGGAAGTATACGATTATGGACTTTCGAATCCGCCTTATGGTGTCGATTGGAAAAAAGACAAAGATGCCGTCGAGCGAGAATCGGCACGTGGATTTTCGGGTCGCTTTGGAGCAGGAACGCCGCGTATTTCTGATGGGCAGTTGCTTTTTTTGCAACATCTCATTTCCAAGATGCGGCCCGAGAAGGATGGGGGCTCACGTATCGGTATTGTCCACAATGGCTCACCGTTGTTTACGGGTGACGCCGGCAGTGGTGAAAGCGAGATCCGCCGGTGGATTCTTGAGAAGGATTACCTCGAGGCGATCGTTGCCTTGCCAGACCAGCTATTCTATAACACGGGTATCAATACCTATCTCTGGTTCGTGACGAATCGAAAATCGAAAGAACGAAAAGGGAAGGTTCAGCTGATCGATGGTCGCGGATTCAAGAAGAAGATGCGCAAGAGTCTCGGCAATAAGCGACACGAGATCGACCAGGAGGGTCGGACAAAATTGCTCGAACTCTACCGCGACTTTTCCGAGGGGGAGCATTCCAAAATCTTCAATACGACCGACTTTCTTTATCGGCAAATAACCATCGAGCGACCCCTGCGGCTTGATTTCCAGGTTTCCGACGAGCGCATCGAACTCGTCAAAGAGGAAAAGGCGTTTCAGAAATTGAAATCAGCAGAACAGAAAACCATACTCGCATCACTGCAGTCATTCTCTGATAAGAAGCTCTTCTTGAATCGCGAAGCATTCCTGAAGGCGTTCAATGCGCATGCAAAGGCACTGAAACTCGCCGCCCCGCTTAAGAAGGTGGTTCTTTCGGCGTTGTCTGCGCGGAATGAAGCGGCGGATATATGTACCGATAGCGACGGGAATCCGGAGCCGGATAGCGAACTCCGCGATTATGAGAACGTGCCGTGGGGGACGGATATCCGAGACTACTTCGACAAGGAGGTGCAGCCGTATGTGGCGGATGCATGGATCAATGAAAGTGTGCGCGATCACAAAGATACTCAGATTGGCAAAGTCGGATGCGAGATTCCGTTCACGCGCTTCTTCTATCGGTACCAGGCACCACGTGACCTCTCAGAAATTGAGAAGGATATTGAAGGTGTGGAGAATGAACTCTTGGAGTTGTTGAAGAAACTGTAAGTTAAGTGTTATGGATAAAATTGAGATAAAGACGCTACTCGACTCTTTTTCGGAAAAGCAAAACCGGATATTGGTTATTGTTGACTATGGAAATGTTGAGAAGTGGAAAAATAGTCTTGGATGGAAAGTCGGTATTCGTGAGCTTGGAATTCTTGTTAAAAATTTTTCGAAAGGCAATGAATCTTTGAGAAGATTTTATTATGGTTCTGATTATGGACGAAAAGAAAGCTCTGAAGTTATGGTAGATTGGTCCCGTTCGGTTCTTGAAAGGGCAAAGATGAATAATTTTTCCATTGTGACGAAAAGGGTGAAATATATTCACGATCGAAATAATGTGACCGGATTTGCGAAGAAATGCGATTTGGATGTTGAGATGTCAATTGATCTTGTGAAAAAGCGTGATGAGTATGATTCGGTGATCTTATTCTCTGGAGACGGTGATCTTATGTGCGCTATGAAATATTTGCACGATGAATATCAGAAAACCTGCTATGTTTTTGGTGCGCGAGATCATGTAGGAAGAGAAGTGTTTGATGCTCGGATGGAAGGAGTTGTTCAGGACGTGTTGTTTGCTGAGGACTTTGAATATCGGCTTAAGGATAGGTATTCGAGATGACGAAAATCAAAAAATCCGCCGAAGCGGATTTTTGATCAAAATGGGGCAAGCCCGAAGGCTTACAACAGGAATATAGCAAATAAATGACACTGTGTCAATAATTTATCGTAAGTCGAAAAAGGTGTCGTAAAAATCCTTTATATAAGCAACTGTGTACCAAAGAAAAAACAAAACCCAATACGCTATATTCGAGCAGCCCTGCGGAAGCCCGTGTACAAGGATTTACTTGCTTGCTCGCAGTATAGCAGATATACAGGTGTGTAAAAGGCTGGACGAAGGCTTATATTATATACTTCAAAATGTATGCGAATGAGCATAAACAAAAAAAGCGGACCTTGTGGGTTCACTTTCTTTGGTAGAAGCAGCGTCTCTTCAAGCGGAGTTCTTTGGCTTTATACTCGGTTTCCCGGATATGCCCCAGATACTCTGAGGGAACACCGAAGCGCCTGAAAAGTTATTATTGCATGCTTCTACTGGGATGATAAAACGAAATAAGCGACTTGCCAAGTGTTAGACAATAGTATCGAATGTATGAGTAATCGACAAGAGAATTTTTTCTAGAAATCAAAAGACCCGCGAGGGCGGATCTTTGAGTGACATCGAGCAGACCTAAAGTTTGCGCAACAAATAGAGCAAACTTCACGTGAGGAATCAATAATCGAAATTCTATGAATATCGAACTGACGAAGGAACAATATGAAACGCTGCTTACGACAAGCGGCATAGGGAGCGCGATACTTGGTATCCTTGGTGATGCGCTCGCCGGGGACGAGGCGGACTATAAGAAGCAAGGGCAGGAGGCGGATGCGCTGGAAAAACATCTGCTCGGACATGCTGTCGCCTTTGGAGTCGACGTACAGACGGAGGAATTCGAAGGAGAAACAGTCTTTACCGATGAGGAATATACGTCGCGTATACAATCGGTCCTCAATGCGTTCGAGGACTTCGTGATGCACGACACGCTTCCGAAAGAGCTTGCGTGGCGAGACTTTCGGAGTGAGCACAATCGGGAAGAAATTCGGAAGATGGCCAAGAAAAATCACGGATACTTCGGCGTCGAATTGTATCCGTATGAAAAACGATACTGGGACGAGTTTGAGCGGGCCGGCTTTGATCGGTTGGTCATAGATGGCGCCATGCCGGTATTACTCGAAGATGAGGACGAAGAATAGAGGTTCGCATCACTTTGGTGACTACATTTTGAAAGTCCGTCTTTGCGAGCCCGTACTCGGGCAGCCTGCCCCGCGAATGGCGGGGCGGCAATCCAGAGATTGAGATATCGACCTGGACCGCCACGTATTTCCGAAGACGAAAATACTCGCGGAGACGGAAGACAGTGATTTCTTGGAAACAGGTTTTGTGATGAAACACAGTATGAAGACCGATAAAATCAAACTGAACAACGGATTCGCGCCGTACCCGGAATACAAAGATTCCGGGATTGAGTGGATTGGGAAGATTCCGAAAGAATGGAAATTTGATATCTTACAGCACCATTTTTCGAAGGTGAAAAGGACAGGTTTTCAGAATGAAGAGCTTTTGTCTGTTTATCGTGATAGGGGAGTAATCGTCAAATCATCTCGTAGTGACAATCACAACAAAGCATCTGAAGATCTTTCGACCTACCAGCTTGTTGAAAAAGGGGATCTTGCTATTAATAAGATGAAAGCGTGGCAGGGATCGGTCGCAATTTCGAATCATAAGGGAATAGTGAGCCCTGCTTATTATGTGTGCAAACCAATATCGAATAATTATTCCCAATTTTTTCATTACTTGCTGCGTTCGGATATCTATATAAAGCAGTATGAGAAGAATTCCGGGGGCGTTCGAAATGATCAATGGGATTTGAATTATGAGCGGTTTCGGAAGATTGAAGCTATTCTCCCTCCACTCGAAACCCAGAAGAAAATCGCGGAATATTTGGATGAGAAGACTGAATTGATTGATCGGATTATCGAGTGGAAAAAGCGACTCATTGAGCTCCTTCGCGAAAAGCGCACAGCGATTATTAATCAGGCTGTGACGAAAGGCTTGGATCCAAATGTCGAACTCGTCGACTCCGGCATCGAATGGATCGGGAAGATTCCAAAGGGGTGGGAAGTAAAGAAATTGAAGCATTTTGTTAAAACAACTACCTCGGGCGTTTGGGGAGAAAATCAACTTAATAACGTTGATGACGTTCGCTGTTTGCGAATAGCGGATTTTAATTACGATAACCTTTCATATTCAGAAGCTGATACTGTACGGAATATTGCTGGTCGGAAGAAAGAAAAAATACTAAAAAAAGGGGACATTCTTGTAGAAAAATCTGGAGGAGGCGAGAAGACTCCTGTTGGTCGTGCGATTCTATTTCATTCGACTGAAAAAATGGTTTGCGCTAACTTTATAGATATTGTGAGAGTAGATGCGTCTGAGATGATTCCAGAATATTTTGCTATATTACTTTCTGCTTTGTATGCAAAAAGAGTTAATGTGAAATATATTAAACAGAATACTGGAATTCAAAACCTCGATTTGAAAGCATATTTTTCAGAATATATTGGCTTTCCGGGCCTTGATATACAACACAAAATTGTCGAATATTCCCATCTGAAAATAATGCAGTCCTTTGAACTTCAAAGCAAGGTTGAAAAGTCCATAAAGACACTCAAAGAATTCAAATCCTCGCTGATTTCGAATGTTGTAACTGGGAAGGTGAGAGTAAAGTAAAGTGGTATGCCAGGAAATATCTACAACGTATATTGCGATGAATCCCGAGTGGATAACCCTGATTCCAGAAGAATGGTAATCGGCGCTTTAATCATACCGCGGGATCAAAAACAACGCATAGAAAAAGACATTAAGCAAATATATACCAGACATAGATTCACATATGAATTGAAATGGACAAAAGTGAATCATATGTACCAGGAATTATATGGCGATCTGATACGCTATTTCTTGTCGGCCAATAGCATTTCGTTTCGCTGTATTGTGGTCGATAAGTCGAGGTTCAATCTTGAAAAATTCCATGATGGAGATCCTGAACTCGCATTTTATAAGTTCTATTATCTCATGCTCCGGCCTAAGCTCTTTGCCGGAAGTAAATATTATATGCTTCTCGACAAGAAGCCGACGAGTAATCGAAATCGTACAGGGGCATTGCATAGATTTTTACAAATGTATGCTTCCCATATGACGGATTGTACGATTCGACACTTTCAAGCATATGATTCTCAGGATAACGTATTGATTCAACTTGCTGATTTCTTTACCGGTCTCGTTGGGTATGATGTTAACGAAGGGATACAAGATTCAGTAAAAGGCGAAGTTGCTCAGCTAATGAAGAAGACGTTTGATCGACCCTCTTTTATGATGAGTTCAACATTACGGGAAGAAAAATTAAATATATTCGTTTGGGAACCACGATCATGCCAAGAGTAGAAATCATTGTTTTTCAGACAGAAGCAGAATACCGAGATGAATATTATCGGGTATATGTAAATGCTGACCTATTTCTTTTCGGAGAGATTTCTGTATTGTTTAGCAAGCGAGATTTTGATCATATTTTTTTTGAGCCATCAAGTGATGGTCAATATTCTTTCAGTGAGCGAAGAGCACGTCGTCTGCTATACATGAAAGCGTTATTATCAGATGAATTTACTGTTGAGACTTTTTATGAAATCTATCGCGGTACCTTGGCGCTATTCTGTCGCGACCTGGAATGCGTAATGTATTTAAGGAACCGTCCGGGGGCAAATTGCCTTCAAGTAGGGTCATTTTTTGACTTTGGAAAGGATCATACAAAGATGTATGAAAAACAAAAAAAGAAATGTGAGCCAATCACACTTCCCGAAGTAAAACAAAAATTTGGTATAACCCCCGAAGGGGAGGAAGCTGTTATTTTGGGGCCAACAACTCCCTAGAAATGCCGACAGTTTTACACTGTAAAACCTACTTGAAGGGTAGCATGGTAAAATGAGAATGTCAAGGAGTTAGTTGTCAAGTATACCTATTATAAGCCATAAAATATGCCAACCAATATCAGAGAAATCGGATTTGAGGAGTATATCGAGGGTCAGCTTGCTGGCCTGCATAGCTATCGTACTCGTGTGGCGAGTCAGTACGACAAGAACCTCGCGATGGATAGCGAGCTGGTGTTGGAATTTGTCCAGACGACGCAATCGGAGGAGTGGAAGAAGCTGGCGGCACAATATGGCGCCGAGGCCGGAGTGCAGTTCTTGTCGGGGATCGATGCGGAGGTATCGGCACGTGGGGTGTTGAGCGTGTTTCGCGAGGGGGTGAAAGATCGGGATGCGAATATCCGATTGGCGTTTTGGAAGCCGGAGAGTGGGATGAACGAAGAATCGGAACGACGCTACCAGTCGAATATCCTCTCGGTCATGCGGCAGGTGAAGTACAGTGAGAAAAACGAGACCTCCATCGACGTGGTAGTGTTCCTCAACGGACTTCCGATATTCACGGTTGAACTCAAGAATCAGCTGACCCGGCAGACCGTGAAAGACGCGATACGGCAGTATCAGACCGACCGTGATCCGAAGGAGAAACTTCTGACCTTCAAACGGTGTCTAACGCACTTTGCCGTGGATACGGAGCAGGTGTTCATGACCACCGAACTCCGAGGGCTCGCGACCCGGTTCTTGCCGTGCAATGAGGGGAAGGGGAATGCCTCTGGAAATCCTACAGTTGAAGGGAAATACAAAACGCACTATCTGTGGGAAGAGATCTGGTCTCCCGAGAGTGTTTTGGATCTATTAGCACATGTGATTCATGTGCAGGTGGAAGAAAAGGAAGATGCCAGGGGACGGAAGAAGAAAGTCGAGACGCTCATATTCCCGAGGTATCATCAACTTGATACCGTGCGACGGATCGTCGCGGATGCGCGCGAGAACGGCGCGGGGCAGAACTATTTAATCGAGCACAGTGCTGGGTCGGGGAAGAGTAACACGATCGCGTGGACGGCACACCGACTGTCGGAATTGCATGATGCTGATAATGCCTCGGTATTCGATACGGTTGTAGTGGTGACGGATCGTCGAGTGCTTGATCGGCAGTTGTCAGAAACCGTGGAGAGCTTTTCGCAGGTTCGTGGAGGCGTGAAACACGTAGAAAGCTCGGCTGAATTGCGCGAAGCGCTCGAACAGGGAGTGAAGATTGTGACGAGTACATTGCAGAAGTTCCCGGTGATTGTCGATACGATCGAATCAACGAAAGGAAAGCGATTCGCGGTGATTATCGACGAGGCACATTCCTCGCAGAGCGGAGAGTCGGCAGCAGACCTTCGCCAGGTGCTTACGCTCGACGAGGCGGCGGCCGATGCGGAGCGTGCTGAGAGGGCATTCAAGACGACCGAGGATGTGTTGATTGAGCGGATGAAGGCACGGAAGGTGAAGTCCCCGAATATCAGTTTCTTAGCATTTACCGCGACACCGAAACAGAAGACGCTTGAATTATTCGGCGTCGAAGATCCTCTGACCAAGAAATTCTTCCCCTTCTCGCTCTATTCGATGAAGCAGGCGATCGAGGAAGGCTTTATCCTCGATGTATTAAAGAACTACACCACCTATCAGGCGTATTTCGAACTGTTGAAAAAGATCGAGGATGACCCGGAATATGACAAAAAGAAAGCAGAACGATTACTGATTGGGTATGTGGAACGGCACGATCATGCGATCGAGACCAAGGTGAAAATCATGGTCGAGCACTACGAGTCGAAAATTGCCGACGACTTGTTTGGGCATGCAAAAGCGATGGTGGTGACCAAGTCGCGTCTGCACGCGGTAAAGTATAAGCTCGCCTTTGATAGGTATCTTTCGGAAAGAGGCTATGCACACAAGGCACTCGTGGCGTTTTCTGGAACAGTACGGGAAGGCCAGTTGGAATATACCGAGTCGCAGATGAATGGCGGACTACCGGAAAAGCAGACCGCGGAGGCGTTCAAGCAAGATGAGTTCCGCTTTTTGGTTGTGGCCGAGAAGTTTCAGACCGGCTTTGATCAGCCACTCTTGGAGGTGATGTATGTGGACAAGAAATTGTCCGGTGTGAATGCGGTGCAGACACTGTCGCGTTTGAATCGTATGGCGCCAGGAAAGTCGGATACGTTCGTACTGGATTTTGTGAAGACAGTCGAGGATATCAAAGAATCGTTCCAGCCATACTATACGACTACGGTTCTTTCAGAAGCGACGGATCCGAATGTGTTGAACGATTTGGAACGGGATGTGTTGCAATTCAAACTGTTTGCGGGTCACGAGGTGGATGGATTCGTTGATGACTATATCGCCGCAAAGAGTCCCGATATTCTGAACGCAGCGCTCGATGTGATTGTGTCGCGGTTTGGCACACTCCTTGACCAAGAGCAAGACGAATTCAAATCGGAGTCACAGGACTACATCCGGAAATACGGGTTTATTTCGCAGATCGTTTCGTTTGAGGATCCACGACTTGAAAAGCTCTATATTTTTCTGAAGTTCTTGGTGCGAAAACTGCCTGCTCGAAAAGAGATTTTGCCATATGAAGTACTGGAGGCGGTGGACATGGATTCGTACAAAGTGGACAAGACGCTCGAAACACATATTTTGCTCGAAACGCTTGAAGGGAGTCTGGACCCAATGGGCTCCGGCGGAGATGGATTTAGCGTGAATGAAGAGCGAGACCCGCTTTCCAAAATTATCAAAGATATTAACGATCGTTTTGGGACAACCTTTAATACGGAGGACAAGGTGATTCTCAACACCCTCAGTCAGCGGCTCATGGAGAATGAGTCGCTGGAAGGTTCGATAAAAAATAACAATCGCGACGCAGCAAAGATAAAATTTGATACCCTCTTTCAAGGCGAGTTGATTACGATGCTCAATAGTCACTTTGATCTCTATAAAAAGCTCGACGAAAAT
>Ga0172371_10010435_pt1 | contig 12550 bp, 6 predicted proteins | sample Lak12m_FD_114543 | JGI IMG/M metagenome (GOLD analysis project Ga0172371, IMG submission 114543) | Freshwater microbial communities from Kabuno Bay, South-Kivu, Congo - kab_022012_12m | ecosystem: Environmental > Aquatic > Freshwater > Lake | place: Democratic Republic of the Congo: South-Kivu... | reverse complement strand
TTTTAGCCGGCGTTTTGTATTTTACGAGCAGATGATTATTTGGTGATCGTGTCTGTGGCTGCCTTGATATAATAAAAGCCTTTGTCGCTGCCGGGATCGGTGAACTGCAGTTGGGCTGTGGTTCCGATCAGGGTATAGGTTCCGGTGGGGCTGCTGGCTTTGTAAACCTTGTAGCTGTTGGCACGGGGAATCGCAGACCAGTGCAGGGTAACAGAATTTCCGCTTTGCGTGATCACCGCTGCCGGGATATCCAGTGCAGGGAGATAGCCGGTTCCGGAGAGAGGGATATTCAGGTTTGCAGTATTGGCGGCATTGGACACCACCGTCAGATTCCCGTTGTAAGTGGTCTCTGCCGTGGGGGTGAAGGTGATCTGATAGTTCAAACTGCCGATGCCGTTGATTACAAAGCGCAGATTTGATCTGTCCAGGCTTTGGCTATTTACCGAAAAAGTCGGATCAGAACTGCGCACCGCAGCTATCTGATATCCTGTCGGCAATGTAAAATATCCCGCCAGAACCCCGCTGCCGGTATTGGAAATGGTGAGTTGATGTGTTGCCTGACTGCCAATCTCCACATTTCCAAAATTTATCTGGGGAGCATTAGTAGTTATATTAGCTGCCGGAGCGGTGTTGGTAAAGAAGAATCTGATATTGGGTCGGCGACCCACCAGGGTTCCGCCAGTAAATACATTGGTCTGGTCGTCAGTATTGCTCCAGGCGAAGTGGTATCCGGCAGTTTGGATGGTGTATTGGATCGTGCCGGAACTTCCCGCTGTAGCCACAGGACTGAAAGCGGTATCCACCAGCAGGTTATCCACGCCGTTCCACTGGAAGGGGGTGGTTAGCTGCAGCAGATTGTAGCCCCCAGCCGTGGGAGTATAGGAAGGATTGCTGTAGACTGTGGTCAGGTTGGCAGCTGTTTCCCAGTTTGTAACGTTTGTGGCAGTGGTATGCTTGATCCTGATCACAAAGTTCGGTAATGCCAGATTGGGAGCGGTTACCACGTAGAAACCCAATTGAGTGAGGTTGATGGGACCGGTCACCCCTGCTGCGGTAAGCTCGGAAGCAAGATAGATGGACTGACCATGAACACTTTTATTGATAATGTTGATCGGACTGTTCTGGTTGCCGGTGGTGATGTTCGTCCCGGTTCCCAATGTAGCAGTTATGGAGGTGGCTGTATTGGGAGTAGCCTGCACCGATACAGAGGCAGCGGATTCCACGGTGGATTCGTAAACGGCGGTTACATAATATGTATAGGTGGTGCCATTCGTCACATCCACATCGTAGAAGCTCATCCCTGTCTCAGAGGAAAACAGGCTTCCATTGCGATAGAGGTTATAGCCGGTGGGCGTTCCATCCGCCGGAGCAGACCAGGTTAACGCCACCAGGTTGCTGGAGGGGTTGGCACTCAGGTTCAAAGGTGTAAGCGGAATGGGAGTGGCGCTTACTGTGTTTGACGCTTCTGAATCCCCGGAGCTGTATGCGGCTTTCACATAATAGCTGTAGAGTTGATTGTTCTGAACGTTCAGATCGGTATAGCTGAGGGCGTTGAGCGTGGTAAGCAGACTGCTGTTCCGATATACTTTGTAGGTAATCGGGGTTCCGGATACCGGTGCTGCCCAGGTAAGGGACACCTTTTTATAGCTGACCGTTGCGGCAAGATTTTGCGGGGGATAAACTGTCCCCGAGGATGGGAATATCTTGAATTTGATATTCGGGAGATTTGTGCTGGTGTTTAAACTTGTCGGCGCTGCAGTATCGCTTTGGTTCTGCCGCACCCGGTTGGTGGCGGTGGATGTATAGGTAAACATCGGATAGTTACTTATCCACGCCTGATAGCCTTTCACGCAGAGCACGGCGAGGTTTTGCACGCCATTGTAGTTAAACAACTGGCTTAGGTTCACTTCCATCCAGCCAGATTCTGCGGTATTAGGAAATGAACCGCTGAAAACCTGGGTGTAACCGGTGGTGCTGTAGGTTCCTGCGGTTAAGGTGGCATCAGTGGTATGCTTCATATAGATCGTAACCGCTTCGATCGGGTTAACGTCGGTTCCGCTGCTTTTGTAAAACGCCAGGGACTTGATATTGCCGGCTGTCCCGATCTCGGAGGCAAGATAGATGGCTTCATGAGCGGAGTAATTATAATATCTGTCTAGTGGATAATACTGAGTGGCGGTTCCCGTTCCGATGGTAATCGGTGTGGGTGCGCCAACTTCGATCACGACGTTCTTGGATGCGGTGTAAAGTCCGGCGGTTGCAGTGAAATCACAGCTTACCAAAGTGCCTATGCTAACCGCTGAGGAAGCGGTGAGATTGAAATCCAATAGAGTGGAGTTCCCACCGGCTAAGGCACCAAAGTTCACCTGACCGGTGTTGATCGTAATGCCGGTTACCACACAGTTTAGCGTGGCGGATCCACTGGTGCTGGCGACCATTCCGCTATTGGTAAGCGGAATGCGCAGGGTCACTGTTTCACCGGGATCCAGTGTTCCGTTTCCATTCCCGCTGCTGTCCAGAATGGTGAAATTCCCCAGTTCCAGCACCGGAGTATATACATTCAGTCTGATCTCATATACCCAGGTCTGGCTGCTGCCGTGGATCGTAAAGCTGAACACCAGCTGATGTCCAAGCGGTGCGGAAGCTGATACGTTGATGGCGTAGTTGGTCAGGGGTGCGCCATTAGCCATGCTGGCGATATTATTGTAATTGGAATAGGCACTGGTGATCGTCACATAAGGATCGCTGCTGGTCAGGGTGCCATTTAAGCTTACGGCATCAGTCAAGCCGCTGTTTCTGAGGACGATGGACAGATTGGCGGTTTCTCCCGGCTCCAGATAGGTATTGCCATTGGCATCCAGGATATTGGTGCTCTGGATGGTAAGATGCGGAAATTCCGATAACAGGGGACGGGTGGTGATAAACAGGGAGGTCTGGTTCGCCAGAGTTGCTGCCGCGGTGGGATAGGTATTGTTGAAGGTATATTCCAAGCCCACTGTTCCCGTATGATCCTTGATCCCGATTGAGCAGTAGTTGCCGTGGGGATAGGTGTCGCCGCTGCCGGTGTCCACATTGTTGAACATCTTGTATTGCAGTTTGATCTGACCGTCATTGGTCTGAGTGGGATAATAGATCGGATCGTAGAGAATAGCTTCGAAATTCTCGCGGCTGGTGCTGTCAAACCCGGAAAGCACGTTATACCATTGCACCACATAGTAATGACCGGTGGAATTGTAATAGGTGTATACTCCGCTGTTACTGTCCATCTGCAGGTCATCCCAGAAAACCGCCAGCATTGGATTGGGACCTCCCGGACCAGGCAGACGCCAGTTGCGCCAGTCGGAATCGAGAGTTGAACCAAAGGAGATGAATCCATTGGAGGAGATCGATGCCTGAGTGTAGCTGCGACCATAGAAGGAGAAGGAGAAAGGCAGAGTAACCGTAGTGATGGATACACAACCTGTCTGGTCACCTTCGTCATAGGTGCTTCCCGGATCGGTGAGGGCAAGCAGAGTTCCTGTTCCGCCTTCCGCAGGTGCGAGGGGTATCCAGGAATAAGCAGGGCAGGACTCATATGCCACATCACCCTGATCAAAAATGAAATAGCCGTAGGCATCCTGACCCAGAGGATCGGTAACCGTAGTCTGACCGATGGTGATAGTGAAATCCACTGTTTGAGTAAACCCGCTGGAATTATAGAGGTAGAGCTGCATGGGGATCACCATGCCGTCCATGCAGGTTGCCCGGGCATACACCTGATAGGTATTGCTGCTGTTGGTAACCGTGCTTCCGGCATTCACCGTGCCATAATAGCCCAGGGAATCCTGCACGGCAAGATAACTGTCCAGCGAGCGGAGAGTGCCATTCAAGCCGCTGAGGTTCACCAACCCGCTGTTCTGCAGGCTGATCGTTACGGGGAATACATTGCCAGGACTGAGGATATTGCCGGTAGCGCCCACGTAGGTAATGGTCTGGATCACCAGCTTGCCCGAACGAACAACGAGCGGCACATAAACAGACCAGGTGGAGGTTCCCTCCAGGTTCATCCTGAGGTAGAAAGCATGATTGTCAGGGCAGTTCTGAGCCACCGAGAAGATCACGGGAGTGATATTTTCTCCAAAGCTGTTGGCAGGGATGGCATCATATTCGATACGGTCAGCTTGGATCATGGTTACGTAGGGATCGGTGCAGGTCGCGGTGGCACTAAGGAAGATCGAGGAGGTGGTGGTATTTTTCACGGTTACGTAGATGTTCACCGTTTCCCCGGAATTGATTATCCCGTCTCCGTTGCCGGTGGCGGTGTCATCGTCGATCACAGAGCTGTCATACACTATTCCGCCACTTCCATTGATGGTAATGGTGCTTGCAGCAGGCTTGAAATCGGTTTTATCCACGGTAAGGGTCAATAAGCCTGTTAGAGTGGTGGAAGTGGTAAGGATCGCATAGCCATACTGGTTGGTGAAACCGGTGATCTGCAGTCCGCTGGCATTAGTAAGCGTAACTGATGCACCTTCCACGGCTTGTCCCTGGCTGTTGTTAACCGCTATCTGGACGTTCGGGGTTCCGTAGGGTATTGAGGTGGGAGCCGTAACGTTGAAGGTATTGGGAATTCCAATATACACTGCGGCGGTGGGATCGCCGATCAGATTGCAATAGCGAGAGAAATTATAGGCTTGGGTGGCGTTGTTTCCCACGCCATACACCGAATACAAATACAGCTTTCCGCAGAGCATGGCTGAACCCATTTCCCTGCCGCCTTCGGGAAAGATATTGTGAAAGATCCCCACATTCAGGCAGTTATTCATCGGAGTGTGGGTAGAACTGGTAGCCATCCCGATCGCTGTGATCGCTCCGTTACCAGTGGCAGAAGTGCCATAACGCACTATATATTCGGTAGTGGAGGTTCCACCCCCGAAAGAGCCTGTGTTACAGGTGATAAAGACAGCATGGAACAGCTTTGTCCCATTGAACAAACTGCTCATAGAGCTGGGCCAGCCGCTCATTCCGATATAGCCGCGATAGTTGTAAAACACCACTCCGTTGTTGATGGCACCGTTGATGGTGGTGGAACTGGGGCTGCTGTTATACTGGGTGGTATATGTGTAGCTGGGATTGACCGCCGAAGCCACATCGCTGATATAGTAGTTCGTATAAACTGTGGATATGCCGGAACTGGCAGTATCACCCACCAGAACCATCCGGTTCAGCCAACTGGCATTAGAGGTGTCAATATCGCGCTCCAGCATCATCAGTTTGCTCATGTAGGTAACCATTTGATCAGTGTTTTCCACCGAAATACGCCCGATCACCACGTCGCCGAGGTTGTCGCCACCAGCCAGCAGAGTGTATTCATAATCCATGTAGGTGCTGTTGCTGGGAATTGCCATGCTGCCGCTGGTATCGCCGATCAAAACCACATAATCGGGACGGGTGGCGGTATTGTTGTATTGGGTTTGAATATAGTTTTTTATACTGGTATTGGTAGTTCCGGTGGTAGCTGTGCTTACAGCGGTTACCAGATAGCCTTTCTGCTTTTTCCAAGCTACATATTCGTCCTTCTTGCTGAGATACGTTGTGTCGCTGTAGTTACCGTAGATCACCAGCATACGTGAGTTTTGATACACCGTATCCCGGCTAAGATAATCATTGTAGTTCACGATCATACTGCGATAGATGCTGTCAAAGCCTTTGGAAAGGGCGGTGGGAGCTGTCATCTCGTTCAGCGAAGGTTCATTGTTGAAATTCACCGTAATGTCCACAGACGATTTCACCACCAGTTTACCGCTGTCCTGATCATACTGGAAGGGATAAACGTTGATGCTTACCACCCGAAAATCCCGAACGATCTGCGGTTCGGACATTTCCACCGACTGCAGGGGATATAGCGAACCGCTGTATCTGCCGCTGCTGCGTTCTTTCACCAGCTCCGCGTCAAAATCGGCTTTCAGGCGGATACTGTTCTGCTGATCTACGTCCAGCGTTCCCAGGGTTGCTCCCCCGCTGTAGGGGATAGCCAGCATGGTGGAAAACACCGGCAAGGTTTCAGTTTCATCAAAGAAAAGATAGGGATTTTCATCCACTTTCACTTTCGTGAGGGTTTCGCCATTCACATCAACTTTTTCCAGCTTGTAGTCAGGAAGCTGAAAATGCAGTTTGATCTGCTGACCGGAACTGCGGGATACACTGAAAGGCTGGGGAGCCTGAGTATTCTGGGCAAAGAGAATTATCGGCATCATCAGCAAGATGAGCGCAATAATAGACGGGAAACGGAGTTTCATTTAACTACCTCAATCTCAATATTATGTTCTTTGTATCCTATCTACATGCAATTACCGGTGCAATTCACCAAGAGATGTTGGAATGATCCTGCGGGATTTGTTCATTTTAGCTCATTTTATTGTTGTAACACCCTGCCAAACAGACGTCTGCATGTATGTTTGGGTATGTTTCAGATTTTCTACACAGCTTGCCTTTGCATATTCTGCCATCCGCTGCCAGCAACGGAAAGCGGGGCAATTTTCACCTGCCGAACCCGGAAATAGTAACGGGCGGTTACAGCAACCGCCCTCTCTCAAGTTTTTCCCATCACCCATATCTGATGACGGGGATGGAAATGTTTCAGTGTTAAGCTATGATCCTGGTTCCGGTTTTGCCTTCAAAGGCGTCCACGATCCTGTCGATGGAGGTGATCAGCACTTCCTTGCCGCCTTTTTCCAAAAACTGGATCGCAGCCTGGATCTTGGGACCCATACTACCGGCAGGAAATTGCTTCTCTGCGTAATAACGCCTGGCATCAGTTACGCTCAATACGTCCAGGTCTTGCTGCTCCGGCTTGCCATAATTGATGGCGACCTTGTCCACTCCGGTAAGGATCACAAACAGGTCGGCACCTATTTCCAAAGCCAGCAACGCGGAGGCAAAGTCCTTGTCGATCACTGCGTCCACACCCTCATAGCTGCCGTCGGCTTCAATGTAGATAGGGATTCCGCCGCCGCCTACCGCGATCACCACTTCTCCCCTATCCACCAGTTCTTTGATGGTTTGTCCGGGAATGATCTGTTTCGGCATCGGGGAAGGCACCACTCTGCGATAGCCTTTGCCGCTGTCTTCTTTCAGTGTCCAGCCCAGTTCTTTTTTCAGCTGTTCTGCCTGTTCGGCACTGTAATAGGTACTACCGACAAACTTGGTGGGATTAAGCATGCTGTGATCGTTTTTATCCACCACCACCTGCGAAACGATGGTGATCACCTGTTTATCTATGCCGCTTTTATGCAGCTTGTTTTGCAGGCTTTGTTCGATCATATAGCCCATGGTGCCTTCCGTGGCGGCGTTCAGCACGCCCAAAGGCAAGGCTGCAATGCCTTCTTTTTCTCCGGCTTCCTGCTGGCGGAGCAGATTGCCCACCTGGGGTCCGTTTCCATGCGTAATGCTGAGGTGATAACCCCGGCTGATCAGTTCTACGATCCCGCCAAGGGATTCGCGGGTATTGGCGAATTGCTGGCTGATCGTGCCTTTTTCTCCGGCTTTTATGATGGCGTTTCCGCCCAGAGCTAAAACGGCTGTCTTTTTCATCTCAATTCCTTCCAAATCAAAAGGTGTCAGGATTCAGTTTCCAGGTTTTAACCTTATGTGTTTTAACCTGTTACCTGATACCTGACACCTGATACCTGATTACAATATTATTTCTTTTTGGATTTCTTGCCGAAGTCTTTCAGCACGTCGGCAATCGTGGGAATGCCGATTTCCTGCAGTTCATACTGAACCTGGCAGGCAGGTTTGTTGATCTTTATAATGCGGCGCAGGTCGATCGGGGTGGCGATCACCACTGCATCACACTCGGTGTTGTTGATGGTCTTTTCCATATCCTTGATCTGCTGTGCGCTGTAACCCATGGCTGGAAGCAGCACGCCGATCTCGGGATACTTTTCGAAGGATTCCTTGATCTCGCCAACTGCCCAGGGACGTGGATCCACGAGGTCGGCACAGCCAAATTTTTCCGCGGCTACCACTCCGGCACCGTAGGTCATTTCGCCGTGGGTGAGGGTAGGACCGTCTTCCACCACCAGCACGTTCTTGTTCAAGATCAGCTCGGGCTTGTCCACAAAGAGCGGGGAAGCAGCTTCAATGATCTTGGCGGTGGGGTTGATGGCACGCACATTGGCACGGACTTCGTTGATGTCGTCCATATCGGCGCTGTCGATCTTGTTGATCACGATCACGTCCGCCATGTGGACATTGGTTTCGCCGGGATAATAAGTGATCTCATCGCCGGGACGATGCGGATCTACCACTACGATGCGGATCATGTTATCGCTGCAATAGAAAGGAATGTCATTGTTACCGCCATCCCAAATGATTACGTCAGCTTCTTTTTCGGCTTCACGGACGATGGCTTCATAATCCACGCCGGCATAGATAACGCTGCCCATCATGATGTGCGGCTCATATTCTTCCATCTCTTCGATGGTGCATTTGTGTTTCTTGAGGTCGGCAAGTTCGGCAAAGCGCTGCACTTTTTGCTTTACGAGGTCGCCATAGGGCATGGGATGACGGATGGAAGCAACCTTCAAACCTTTGGCTTTCAGGGCTCTCACTACCGCACGGGTAGTTTGGCTCTTTCCGCAACCGGTACGAACTGCGCAAATGCTTACCAGAGGTTTCTTGGTTTTAATGGTGGTGTTATTGGCACCCATCAGCATGAAATCGGCACCCACGGCATTCACCAGAGAAGCCTTGTTCATCACCACTTCGTGAGGTTGATCGCTGTAGGCGAAAACTACCAGGTCCACATTGTGTTTCAGGATTAGGTCTTTCAGTTCGCTTTCGGGATGGATCTCGATACCCTTCGGATATAGCTTTCCGGCTAAGGCGGCAGGGTATTTCTTATCGTCGATTCCGGGGATCTGAGTGGCGGTGAAGGCTACAACTTCATAATCCTTGTTATCACGGAAAAAGACGTTGAAATTGTGAAAGTCCCTACCAGCTGCACCCATAATGATGACTTTGCGTTTCATTAGAGAATCTCCTTGTATCTGTATTAGTTATACTTGTCGTTTCAACGTTTAAATTAGGCTTTTAACGTCAAGGAAAATCTGAGAAAGGTGATGAAGTTGGTTAAAAAGTGAAAAAGTGGAAAAGTGAAACAGATTTTGTCCAGCGAAGGCAGGTTGGAATGCTGGGGTTCTGGAGTCATTGGAAAAGTGGAAGGGTGGAAAGGTGAAATAGGATGTTTACCTAATGAGCAACGGCTAATTAATCATCATATTGTTTTCGATTCCATCAAAATACCACTTCGCCATTCCACCATTTATCAGCTTATCCAAGTGCGTAGTACGAAACCGCTTGTCGGAATTGCCCAGCAGTTCGACTGCTGGGATATGAACCACGCCAAGATTTAGCCCCTCAGGGCGTAATACCATAGCGATGGGATCGGAGCCTTGCACCAGCAAGGCGGAGACCCTCGAACCGGGCAACAATAATGATAGCCCCATAGGGCGAAACCTATGTATCATAACAAAATTGTGTCGCCCAAAGGGGCTTTACTTTGCGTGGAAATAGGAACGAGGGTCTCCGCTAAAGCTCCGATCCCATCGCTATGTTCTTACGCCCTTGGGTGGCTTTATTTTGGACTGATATAGTGGTGCTTATATCCCGCTAAAATGTTGACTATCATTTTGTTAGCAACGACTATTCCAGCGCCTTTTCTTTCAACTTAATTCAGGAAAAACTACATTTTCCTCTCTTTTCGCTCTTCCTTCAAAGCGTTAATCATATCTACATCATCCCTTAATCAAGCGTTAACTATTAACGCTTGATAAAGGATTGATAACAATGTGATTGACACTTTGGAGCAAGGAAGAATATGCAATTCACGAAGGAAAAAGCATACATCATTTGATAAATAAATGCGAAATATGGTAAGCATATAGTTGCGGCTGCCAAGCCCGGAAACCGCTGTGGTTTGGGGTTTGGTGACCAAGTCTCAATTAACAAACTCGCAACTATTCTGTCCTCTCTCCCCTGTCCACAATCCCCTGAAACCTGTTCCCTTACCCGCTGTAGTCCATGTCGCCCCAAAATCTGGAGACAGCTGCAGACTTAGGTTTGGCGACCTCGACTCCAGACTTACACATCCCACTTATCTGTCCCCTCCCCCCTGTCCGCTGTCCCCTATATAAAATGCCATTGACAGAAATATCCGGCTGTTAGAGTGGATTTCAGGACGAAAATAATGGAAGAAGAATGCATACAACTTTAAAGCTGATCATGCCCATCCTGCTGATCATCCTGTGTTCGCCGCTGTTTGCCAATTCCCTGGCGGACAGGTCAGTTGCAGCCCTGAAAAGCAGAAATATCTCGCCGGAACTGATCGTGGTGATCATCTCAATGATCCCGGTGATCGAACTGCGCGGCAGCATCCCGGTGGCGATCATAGCTCTCAAGATGACCTGGCTGAAAGCCGTGATCCTGTCCGTGACCGGCAACATGCTTCCCATCCCGCTGATCCTGCTGTTCATGGATTGGTTCTTTGCTCTGCTCAGTAAAAGCAAAACAGGGGCAAAAATAACTCACTGGCTTTTTGCGCGCACCCGTCGCAAGGGCAAATCCATCGAAAAATATGAAGCGATCGGCTTGGCGATCTTCGTAGGCATTCCCCTGCCCGGAACCGGAGCCTGGACTGGCGCTTTCGCCGCCAATATATTTGGCATCAGGTTCTGGCGCTCCCTGCTGTTCATTTTCATCGGCGTTTTGCTGGCGGCAACATTGGTAACCATAGTGTCCCTGATGGGAAATCTGGCGCTGGGATGAGCCAAAAACCCCGCACGATCTTCTGGCTGGTTGGCGAAAGCTCCGGCGATTTGCATGCCGAGCTGGTGATGCGGGCTTTGAATGACAAGTTCCCGAATCTGAAACATGTGGGGATCGGCGGACCGCGCATGCAGAAACAGGGTTTACAGCCGCTGTTTCCCTTCGAGCGTTTTGCCGTGATGGGGTTTGTGGAGGTGATCAAACATCTGGCTTTCTTTCTGAAGGTGCAGCGCAGTATCCGCGCCTATTTTACCCTGAATAAACCCGATCTGGCAATTCTGGTGGATTATCCCGGTTTGAATCTGCGGATCGCCAAACTGGCGGATGAATTGCGTATTCCGGTGCTCTATTTCATCTGCCCGCAGTTTTGGGCATGGAAACACGAAAGGGTGTTCAAACTGAAGGAAACCACCCGCCACGTTGCCTGCATTCTGCCTTTTGAGGAGGAAATGCTGTCCATCCACAGCATCAATGCCAGCTATGTGGGGCATCCCATCGCTGAGGAAGTGAAGTTCGAACTGGACAGGGACGGCTTTGCCCGCTTTTTTGGGCTCGATCCGGCTAAAAAATGGATCGGCTTTTTCCCCGGCAGTCGGAATTCGGAGATCGGTAAAATGCTTCCGGTATTTCTGGAAGCGGCAGAAAAGTGGAAGGGCGAGGAATATCAGATGCTTTTTTCCAAGTCCCGCAGCGTGAACCATCAAGCTTACATGTCCTTTTTGAACGGTCAAAGCAGAATAAAGATAATCGACGGCTATAACTACGAAATGATGAAACACTGCGAGCTGCTGATCTGCACATCAGGCACCGTGACCCTGGAAGCAGCCTTCATCGGATCGCCTTTGGTGATCTGCTATAAAGCCTCTCCCCTCTCCTATCTGATCGGCAGGCACTTTGTGCGGATCAAACGCATCGGCTTGCCCAATATTATTCTGGATAAAGACGTGCTGCCGGAGTTGATCCAAAGCGAGATGACCGCCGCCAATATCTATAAAAGAGGCAATGAACTGCTTGCGGATAAAGAACTTAATCTGCAGGTAAGAAAAGAGCTTTACCAGCTGAAAGCGAAGCTCAGCGACAAACGTCCCAGCCAGGAACTGCCCCGGATAGTGAAAATGCTGTTTGAAACCTATGGCTAAGTGGCTGTTCTATATTGAAAGAAAACTGGGTGCCTGGTTTCTGAGAACCTGGGCAAAAACCCTGAAGTTTGAGGTGCGCAACCAGGCGGCTTCAGACCGGATAAGGTGCATTTATATGTTGTGGCACAGAAACTTGCTGATCCTTACCCTGCAACGGATAGACCAAGGAGCTGCGGTGATGGTTTCCGCTTCCAAAGATGGAGAATTGATCGCCGGACCTTTGTCCGAACTTGGCTATCAGCCGGTGCGGGGATCGAGCACCAGACAAGGCTCGCGGGCAATGCTGGAAATGGTAAGAATAGCCAGACAAAGCTCCCTGGCGATCACCCCCGATGGACCGAAAGGTCCTGTTTACACCATCCAGCCAGGGGTTTTCCAGATTGCCCTGCTGGCAAAAATACCCATAGTTCCCATCGCTGTGCATGCAGACCGTGAATGGCTGTTCAATTCCTGGGATAAGTTCCGCTTCCCCAAACCTTTGGCACGTATAGATGTTATCTATTCCGACCCGATTTACGTAAATAGCAAAGATGCTTTTGAAGCCGCTGAAAACCAAATCAGAGCCTTTTTAACCGAACAAGAAAGAAAATTGACCGGAGATA
>Ga0172371_10010434_pt1 | contig 12551 bp, 9 predicted proteins | sample Lak12m_FD_114543 | JGI IMG/M metagenome (GOLD analysis project Ga0172371, IMG submission 114543) | Freshwater microbial communities from Kabuno Bay, South-Kivu, Congo - kab_022012_12m | ecosystem: Environmental > Aquatic > Freshwater > Lake | place: Democratic Republic of the Congo: South-Kivu... | reverse complement strand
TCAGCAGTTCACTGCGGACCAGGTCTCGGCCCCGGTCAAGCGCATCCAGGATGTCCGGATGCTCCGCAACCTCCAGTTCCCCGAGGACAACGGCCCCATGGCGCATCCGGTGCGGCCGGATTCCTACATCGAGATCAATAATTTCTACACGGTGACCGTTTACGAAAAAGGCGCCGAAGTAATCCGCATGCTCCATACCCTGCTCGGGCCTGAGCTTTTCCGGAAAGGATTGGCCCTTTACCTTCGTCGTCATGACGGACAGGCTGCGACCACCGATGATTTCATCGCCGCCATGGCCGAGGTCTCAGAGCGCGATCTCGTTCAGTTCAAACGCTGGTACACCCAGGCCGGCACCCCGCGGCTAATGGCGCGAAGTGAATATGACGCGTCCACCCACACCTTTACCCTGAGTCTTGAGCAAAGCAATCCTTCCACCCCGGGCCAGACGGGAAAAGAGCCGTTGCATATCCCGGTGGCTATGGCCTTGCTCGACAACCTTGGCCGGGAGCTGCCCATGACCTGCCGTGAGCGCCGGGATGAAGCGGCGCGTGGCCTGTTTGAGCTGCGGGGAAACAAGGAGAGCCTCCTCTTCACCGGACTGACGGAAAAGCCGCACCCCTCGCTGTTAAGGAATTTTTCCGCCCCGGTCAAAGTTGAACAGCCATGCGACGAAGAAGAACTCCTTTTTCTCTTTCGCCATGACCATGATCCGTTTAACCGATGGGAAGCAGGGCAAACCCTGGCCGGCCGTCTGGTTCTTGGGCTGGCGGCTGATTTTCGTCAAGGTCGGCCCTTGGCCCTTGACTCAAGGTTTATTGGGGCCTGCGCCCGCCTCCTTGAGGAAGAATGCGGCAAAGACAAGGCCTTTCTTGCTCTCCTGCTTACCTTGCCCTCGGAGGAATACCTGGCCGAGCAAATGGAGGTGGTGGATGTGGAGGCGATTCATGCCGCTCGCCGTTTTGCCAGGGAAACCCTGGGGCAATCACTCCGTTTTCTGTGGGAAAAGATTTATCATGACAACCGGGTTGCCGGGCCATACCGCTACATGCCACGGCTTGCCGGGCAAAGGAGCTTGCGCAATCTCTGTCTTGCCTATCTGATGGCGATCGAGGATGACGGCGCAATGGCCCTTGCCCTTGGCCAGTTCAACCGGGCCGGCAACATGACCGACCGGCAAGCCGCTTTCACCGCTATTGTTCATTCCGCCAGGCCGGAGCGGCGGCAGGTGATCGTCGAGTTCTACCGGCAGTGGCAGCACGAGCCCCTGGTTCTGGATAAATGGTTTTCCGTGCAGGCCACTGCACCGTTGCCGGGCACTCTGGCCGAGGTGCAAAAACTCATGGATCACACGGCCTTTAATCTGAAAAACCCCAACAAGGTCCGTGCGCTGATAGGTTCATTTGCCGGGGGAAACCCTGTCTGTTTTCATGACGGCTCGGGGCTGGGATATCGTTTTCTTGCCGACCAGATTCTGGTTCTTGATCCCGTAAATCCACAGATTGCAGCCCGGCTTGCGGCCCGGCTCGGACGCTGGGCCCGTTACGATCAGGCAAGGCAAGCCCTGATGCGAGACCAGCTCAAACGACTTGCGGACAGCCCTTCGCTGTCGAGAGATGTTTATGAAATGGTGAGCAGGAGCCTGGGCTGAGAATCAAAAAAAGGCGCAAGGGGAGAGGGGAAAGGTGAGCTTGCCTCTTGCGACAGCAACCTTGAGCCTTGCACCTTGCATCCTGAACTTCAGCCTTGCAAAATTACGCCAATCCGGTTAGTAAGGGGCCGCGTGATTTTTTCGACCTTACAGCTATCAGGAGAAAACCAGCATGTATTCCGCTTCCGAGTTTCGCAAGGGTTTGAAGGTTCAGATTGACGGCGAGCCTTATATCATGACCGACTTTTCTTTCTCCAAGCCGGGCAAGGGCCAGGCCCTGTACCGCTGCCGGCTGCGCAACATGATCACCGGCAATGCCTTTGAAAAGACCTATCGTTCCAACGACAAGCTGGAAAAGGCCGCTCTTGAGGAGCGGACCATGCAGTACCTGTATAGCCAGGGGGATAATTTCATCTTCATGGACAACGCCAACTACGAACAGTTGGAGATATCCAAAGAACAGATGGGCGAGGCCGTCAATTTCCTGGTTGACAACATGAATGTGGAGGTCTTGCAGTATAACGGACGGCCCATCGGCGTTACGCTGCCCAACTTCGTCAATCTCAAGGTTACCCAGTCCGACCCCTGGGTCAAAGGCGACACCAGCGGCAGCGATTCCAAACCGGTGACCGTGGAAACCGGCTATGTTCTCCAGGTGCCGCCCTTTATCGAAGAGGGTGACAAACTGCAGATTGACACCCGCACCGGTCAGTATGTGACCAGGGTTAAAGAATAGGCCGGACGTAAGCGGTCACAGGGCACCACATGTTGCGGCGATCGGTCCGGCTCACGTACCTGATGTACGCATCGCCGTCCCGCTTACCGCAACCTGCGGCACCCTGTGGCCGCTTGTTCAGTGGTTTCCCTGTTTTCTTTCGTGGTTACCCCCGGCCACTTCGGAGCGGCAAAAAATGCTTACCGCACTAAACGGCCTGCGCAAGCGGGCCGTTCTTGTTTCCGCCCTGCGTGAATTTTTCTCCGGCCGCGCCTACCTCGAGGTGGAAACCCCCATCCGCATCCCAGCTCCGCTCCCGGAAGCCCATATCGAGCCTGTGGCCAGCGAAGACTGGTTTCTGCAAACCTCGCCCGAGTCCTGCATGAAACGGCTCCTGGCCGCGGGGCTGCCGAAAATCTTCCAGATTTGCAAATGCTTCCGCAAAGGCGAGCGCGGGGAGCGGCATCTGCCCGAGTTCACCATCCTCGAATGGTATGCGGCCGGCAGCGATTACCGCGATCTGATGCGCGAATGCGAGGAGCTTTTTCGTCACTTAGCCGGCGCCATGGGCCTGGGCGACACCCTGGCCTGGCAGGGCCGGACGGTGAACCTTGCCGGGGAATGGGAGCGCTTGACCGTGGCCGAGGCATTTGCCCGGCATGCCCCATGTTCGCTTGCCGAGGCCATGGCCAATGACCGATTTGACGAGGTGCTGGTCGGGCATGTCGAGCCGCATCTTGGTATGGGGTCTCCCATCTTTCTTTGCGATTATCCGGCGGCCCTGGCGGCCCTGGCCCGGCGTAAACCAACTGACCCGCAGGTGGCCGAGCGCTTCGAGCTATATCTGGCCGGGCTGGAACTGGCCAACGGATTTTCCGAGCTGATTGACCCGGCAGAGCAACTGGCCAGATTCATTGCCGAGCAGGAGAAGATTCTGGCTTTGGGCCGGAAGCCTGGCCCGACGCCGGAAAGATTTCTCGCCGAGCTTGGCCTGATGCCGCCGGCCGCCGGCATCGCCCTGGGAGTGGACCGGCTGGCCATGCTTTTTACCGGAGCCGCCGGCATCGAGAAGGTGGTGTCATTTCCTCCTGAACGTTTGTAACAGCGCATCATTTTGGCGGAATTTCATGCTGCACATTGACCAGGACATCTTTATCCCGGAAGAGGAAATCGAGCTCAGCGGCATCCGAGCCCAGGGGGCCGGAGGACAGAATGTCAACAAGGTTTCCTCGGCCGTGCATCTGCGCTTTGATATCCGCGCCTCCTCCCTGCCGGACAGCTACAAGGAAAAGCTGCTCAGACTGAGCGATCAGCGCCTTACCAGGGAAGGCGAAATCGTCATCAAGGCGCAGCGGTTTCGCAGCCTGGAAAAAAACCGGGCCGACGCCATGGAGCGGCTGGCCGAGCTGATCCGCAATGCCTGCCGCGAGGAAAGGCCCCGCCGCCCCACCAGGCCAAGCCGGGCCGCCAGGCTAAAACGCATGGCAGAGAAGGAAAAGAGGGGCAGGGTGAAGGTCCTGCGGGGGAAGGTGGGGGGAAATCACGAGTGATTGAGATAGCCCGGATTTTCTGGTTCGGCGAGATTCCGGATGCCTATGCCCATTCAACGTTTTTCTGACCTGTCCCTGTGCCGCATCAGGCAGCAGAATAAGCGGCCGCAAGATGTTGCGCCATGTGGCCGCTTGCTATTTCCCAAAGCCGCAGATGGGGTAAACGCAGGTTTTGCACTGACGGCAGAGGCCGCCGTGGCCAAGGGCCGCGATGTCGGCCCGGCTGATTTTCTCCCCGGCCAGAACCCTGGGCAGGATCAGGTCGAAGACGGTGATCCTGTGGAACATCCCGCAGGCCGGGAGCCCCAGCACGGGCGCGTCCCCGATCCGGCCCACCAGGAACATAGCCCCGGGCAGCACCGGGGTGCCGTAAACGATCTCGGTTGCTCCGGCCCTGGCGATGCCCTGTCTGGTGACATCGTCCGGGTCCACCGACATCCCGCCGCTGGTGACGATGAGATCCGCGCCCATCTCCAGGCAGGCTTTGATCTCGGCGGCGATGGTCTCGGCATTGTCCGGAGCGAAGCGGACCGCCACCACCTCCGAGCCCATGGCCGTCAGCTTTTTCCGCAAAACCGGTTCGAAGGCGTCCTTGATCCGGCCATGGAAAACCTCGTTGCCGGTGATGATCAACCCGGCTTTGGCCTGTCTCAGCTTCGCCACCCGGACGACCTCGCCGGCCTCGGTCGCGATCCGCACCGCTTCTTCCACGATTTTTCTTTTGGAAACCAAGGGGATGAGCCGGGTGCCGGCCAGTTGCTCGCTTTTTTTCACCGGGGTGTTGCTGTGCAGGGTGGCGCACATCACCTCGCCAAGGAGGTTGAAGCGGTTCAGTGCCTCGACATTGATCTTCAGCAGGCCGTCATGCGCCGCAACCAGGTTAAGTTTGCCCTCCACCGGCTCGCCGGAGACCTCGACCCCGGAGCCGGCCAGGGCCTTGGCCATCAGCTCGGCCGCCTCGTTTTCGTGGATGTCGTCGGGGCCAAGTTCAAGCACATAGATGTTTTCCTTGCCCAGGCATTTCAGGCGCTCCACATCCTCGATCCTGATGATATGGCCCTTGCGAAAGGCCCGGCCCTTGAATTCCTCGCTGCGGATTTCCGTGATGTCGTGGGGCAGGACCATGCCCACCGCCTGGTCCACCGGAATTGTCCTGGTCATGCTCGTCTCCATGCGCCGAAAAAGGCGGATTAGATTATTTCGTAATAGCGGCCGGAAGCGCAAGGGCGGCAGAGGACTCGCCCATCCATTTCCACCTCGCGGCAATCCTGTACCCAGTCGCCGCATGCGCCGCACTGCACCCGGCGGATGGGCCGGCCGGGCATGTCTTCGTCCGGCACCCGCAGCTTTACCTGCTGCACCTTGAACAGCTCGGCCTCGGGCATGACCCGGTAGGCTTCGAGCTGCTGCTTGTACTTGTCGCTGATCTCCGGGCAGTACTTTTTCGAGGCTTCCCGTGATTCTTCAAGGGCGGTGACCCGCACCGCCCTGCCGGTTTTCAGATTGACGAACGAGGCAGCCATGATCCCGTAATCGAGCCATTTGAGCGAGCGTTTCCCAAGGGTCGCGCCGGTGACGCTCTGGATGGCGTCGGTGGCGCAACGGTCAATCTCGACCAGGACATAAAATTCCTTGCGCTGGGCCTTGGGGTCGTCAATGCCGATCTCCCGCAAACCGATCATTGCCATCCGCACCCCGATCACCTGGCCCGCGCAGATGTGACCATGGATTTTCGTTGATTTTTCAAGAAGTTGTTCGAATGTTTCCATGTAGATTCTCCTGATTGGCGATGGGCGAAACAGCAAGTTGCACTTTAGGTGAAAGGAAATGAGTTTGCTACAAAGAATAAAAGGGGAAGTAATTTTGCTTATCGCGTGGGGCCTTCAGCCCGGAAGCAGGCTTAGATAGAAGCGGATGCCGCTGTAAATCTGGAAGAGGGCGAAAAGAAGGATAGCCAGGTTGTTGAAGGCGTGGGCCAGCGGCAGAACGGTGCGCCTGCCGGGATTGAGGTAAAGATAAAAGCCGCTGAGCAGGCCGAAGAGAAGAAAAGGCAGGGCGGCCATGGCGGCCATGCCGTGCAGGCTGTCCAGAATAGGCCGTTCAAGAACCCGGGCCACCATGATTATTCCCCCTGCCGCCCCGCCGATGATCGTTAGCAGGGCCAAGGAACCGGTCATCGCATGGCGGTCGCGGCGAAACCGATCCGGTTGGCCGAAGTGGAGAGAACGGGTTCTTTGTATGCCAAGCCAAGCGGCATAGATCGCAAGGGCTATGCCCAGCAGCTGGAAAACCGGATGGAAACCGAGCAAGAGCAGGTGTCACCTCTGTTGACGTTTTCCCCTCGGAGATTGTTTCTTTGTCATCCCCTGCCACATCATAGCGAACCGGGCCGGACCAAGTCAAACAAAGGGGATGGCAGGCAAAGAAACGAAGACCGGGCAGAGATATACCTGAATTCGGAGGCGGCTCATTGCCGGTTGCACCCTGCGGGTGCAAGTTTCGTTATTCCGCCGGTTTTAACCCGGGGAAACGCATGCTCACCGCAAGATTCCAGGCCTTGAGCTTATCGGCGCACTTCGCGAAAAGCTCGGAGACATCGCCCTCGATAACAACCGAGGTGATGGTGTCGCCCTGTTTGATGCTGTCAACCACCTCCTGATCATTTTCTCCGGCTATTTCTCCGAAAACGGTGTGCTTGCCGTCCAGCCAGGGGCAGGGGATGTGGGTGATGAAGAACTGGCTGCCGTTGGTGCCGGGCCCGGCATTCGCCATGGAGAGGATGCCCGGCTTGCTGTGCCTGAGCGCCGGATTAAACTCGTCGGCGAAGTCATATCCTGGCCCGCTGGTGCCGGTGCCCTTGGGGCAACCGCCCTGGATCATGAAATCCGGGATGACCCGGTGGAATTTGAGGCCGTCGTAAAAGCCCCGGCGGGCGAGATTGGCGAAGCTCGCCACGGTGTAAGGGGTCTGGTCGGCAAAGAGCCGCAGGGTGATGACGCCTTTGCTGGTGGTCATAATTGCGGTTAAGTCGCTCATGGCTATTCCTTTCTTTTTTCTAAGTTTTTACTTTTGCAATTCCCGGACAATGGCGTCGCCCATGGCCGCGGTGCCAACGGCTTTGCTTTTGTCCACCGCGATATCCGGGGTGTGGATTCCCATCTCCAGCACCCGGGCCACCGCTTCTTCGATGGCCACCGCCGCTTCCGCCCGGCCCAAGCTGAAGCGGAGCATCATTGCCGCGGAAAGTATCTGGGCGATGGGGTTGGCGATCCCTTTTCCGGCGATGTCCGGGGCCGAGCCGCCGGCCGGCTCGTACAGCCCGAAGCCCGAGGCGTTCATCGAGGCCGAGGCGAGCAAGCCCATGGAGCCGGTGAGCATGGCGCATTCGTCGGAGATGATGTCGCCGAACATGTTGTCACAGAGCATCACATCGAACTGGTGTGGATTTTTGACGAGCTGCATGGTGGCATTGTCAATGTAGATGTGGTTCAAGGCCACATCCGGGTATTCCTTGGCGATCTCGATCACCACCTGTCGCCACATGACCATGGTGGTAAGGACATTGGCCTTGTCCACCGAGGTGACCAGTTTGCGCCGGAGCCTCGCCGCCTCGAAGGCCCGGCGGGTGATGCGCTCGATCTCGGCCCGGGTGTAAACCAGGGTGTCGTAGGCCTTCTCGGCCGGACCCGAGCCTTCACGGCCCTTGGGCCGGCCGAAGTAGATGCCCCCGGTCAGCTCCCGCACCACCAGGATGTCGAAACCGTCGCCGACGATCTCCGGCTTGAGCGGACTGGCCGCGGCCAAAGATTTGAAGATTTTCGCCGGCCGCAGATTGCAGAATAGTTCGAATTCCTTCCTGAGCGGCAGCAGCGCGGCCCTTTCCGGCTGCTGCTCCGGGGGCAGGCTTTCCCATTTCGGCCCGCCCACCGAGCCGAAAAGGATGGCATCGCTCTCCTTGCACACCGCCAGGGTGGCGGGAGGCAGGGCCTGGCCGTGCTGGTCTATGGCGCAACCGCCCACGGCCGCGTGCCGGTAAGCAAGGGTAAAAGCAAAGCGCTGCTGCACGGCATCGAGCACCTTGATTGCCTCCGCCATTACCTCCGGGCCAATGCCGTCACCGGCCAGTACCGCTATTTTTTTCATCTTTATTATCCTCATTTTTTTGGTCTCGACTTGGGGCCGCTAACTTACCTGATCAAGGCGAAGAAGTGCAAGGTTTATGCTCCCATAATTCCCATGATTCCCATAACTCCCATGGTATCAATGGGAATCGTAGGAATCATGGGACCTATGGGACTCGCGGAACAATCAGGTAATCGCGGGCTTCCGGATTCCAGCGGTAGCCGTCCGCGGCCCAGATTTTTTCGATGCGATCCCGGCTGAAATTCAGTTTTTCCGCCACATCGAACAGCTCGTACATCGCGAGAAGCTCCTCGTCGTCAATCCGGCCGTCGCGGTTCTCGTCCGCCCAGTGGTGCGGGCTGGCCAAGAGCTCGTTCCAGCCCTCCACCACCGTGACGGACTTGCTTCCCGAGCGCCTGGTGATCCCGCCGTTCAGGAAATGCCTGCTGCCGAAAGCGGTATCCGCTTTAAGCTTGGCCATGTAGGCGTACATCTGCTTGCCATTGGCCTTGGCGATCCATTTGAGCACCGGCGGATCTCCAACCTGGGAGCTTGCCTGGGGCACGGTTTGAATCACCTGACAGGCGGGGGGCAGGGTCTCTTTGATAATCAGGGAGAGCGGTTGCTCATCTTCGCTCTCCACCTGGATGATCACCGGGAAAGCGGCTCCAGGCGCGGCATGGGTCGGCATGATCCGCAGGGCCCGCACTTTTCCCTCTTCAGTCAACCCCTGCCACCAGCGAAACAAGGCTATGGCAGCGAGGATAAGCACAAAGATGCTCCCGGCCAGGATGAGACTCTTTGGGGCTGTTTTGCTCCCATGCTTAGGCGGAGATTCAGGCGGCAAGGGCGATTCCGGTGAGCCAGGCTCTTGCAGCCCGGGCGCGGCAATCGTTTCCGGCTCCGGGTTATCCGGGGAAGGAGGAGGAATATCGGCGGGCAGGGCATCCTCGCTATGGGCCGACGGCTCGAGAATCTCGGCAAGTCCGGATTCCAGGGCCTCGGCCAGCTTCAGCGCGTTTTCCTTCTTGATGTTGGGGTAGCGGCGGTTCTCCCAGCGGGAGATGGTGTCGGTGGTGACCCCGACCACCGTGGCCACGTAGAGCTGGGTCAGGCCCTTTTCTTCTCTGATCCGGCGGATGGCCGCGCCGTTGATCGCGACCATGGGCACCCCGCCGGCCAGGGGTTTGTTAGTATCCATATCCAGATGATCCCGGGGGTGATCGGTTTGAAGAAGATTTCAAGCACGGATGACCGGGGGATACTAACAAATCTGCCTGGTTAAGAAAAGAAAACAGTTTGTCGCCCCTGGCCGGTCTTTGTCCATTCGGGCCTGCGCACGATCCGATATTCGCGAGCAAGCTCGCTCCTACGCTGTAGCTTTACCCGTGCGCCTGCGCATGATCCCGGTACTCAGCACTCAGCACTCATAACTCAGAACCCAGTATCTTTTTGCGCATGATCTTCTTGCGGATTTCCTCGGCAATAAGCAGCAGGAGAGGGAAGAACGGCAGAATGGCAAGGTGCCTGGCCTCAAGCGGAGCAAGCCCGAAAGCCTGCCTGGTGGCCGGGAAAAGAATCAAAGCGGTAACCAGGAGCAACTCCGCGGCAATCCCCCACCAGATCAGGGGGTTGCCCGTAAGATTCAGGCGGAAGAGCGATTGACGTTCCGAGCGGCAAGCAAGGACATTGCCGACCTGACAGGCAACGATGGCGGCCAGGGTCATGGTGGTGGCCGCGAGATACAGGGGACCGCCTTCGGCCATGACCTGGCCGGGGCGCCAGCCGGCCATCCAGTAAACGGCAAAAAAACCCGCCATCGCACAGGCAGCCTCGATTATTCCCAGAAAGCCATAGGCCCGCAGCAGGAGGGGCAGGTTAAGCAGCCTCTCGCTCCGCTTCCGCGGCGGTTCGTCCATTACCCCGGGTTCAGGCCGTTCCGCGCCCAGGGCCAGGGCCGGGAGCAGATCGGTTCCCAGGTCAACGGCCAATATCTGCATGATGGTAAGGGGCAGGGGGATGCGGCAGAGGATGAAGAGGACAAAGGGGACTATTTCCGGGACATTGCTTGCCAGAATGTAGGAGACGAATTTCCGGATGTTGGCGTACACGGCCCGGCCTTCCTCCACCGCCGCGACGATGGAGGAGAAGTTGTCGTCGGCCAGGATCATGGCCGCCGCCTCCCGGGCCACGTCCGAGCCTCGGCCGCCCATGGCCACCCCGATGTCGGCTTTTTTGAGGGCCGGCGCGTCGTTAACCCCGTCGCCGGTCATGGCCACCACCTCGCCAAGTTCCTGGAAGGCCTCTACCACCCGCAGTTTATGTTCTGGATTAACCCGGGCAAAGATCACCTCATCTCCGGCGAGAAGTTCTTTTAGGGCCGCATGATTAAGCTCGTCAAGCTCCGGGCCGGTGACGATTCTGGCTTCATGCTCAAGGGCGGTAAGCCCGATGCGGCGGGCGATGGAAAGGGCGGTCAGCCCGTAATCCCCGGTCATCATCACCACCCGGATTCCGGCCCGGCGGCACATGGCGACGGCTTCCGGCACCTCAGGCCGGGGCGGGTCCATCATGGCTGTAATCCCGAGGAAAACCAGATCGCGTTCGATTTCCTCCCCGTTTATCGCGGTTCCCCGGGCGAGGCTGCGGCAGGCCAGGGCCAGGACCCTGAGCCCGCTTGCTGCCATCTTGTCGGTTGCCTTGACGATTCGCTCCCTAAGCTCGGGAGAAAGAGCCACCTCCTGGTCCCCCAGCATAACCCGGGCGCAAAGGGTCAGGGTCTCTGCCGGGGCTCCCTTGACAAAGGCCATGGCAAGCCCCTCGAGCCGGTGGACCGAGGCCATGCGCTTGCGTACTGCGTCAAAGGGGAGAAGGCCGGTGCGCGGCGCCATGAAGCGCCGGTTGCCGATGTCAACCCCGGCGCTGGACGCCATGAGCAGCAGGGCGCTTTCGGTCGGATCTCCGAGTCTGGTCCATGCGCCTCCCTGAGTCTGGGGAGGACGCAGAGAGGCGTTGCTGCACAGCGTCGCGCAGTCCAGCAGCCGGCGCAAGCCCGGGGCATTGAACAAGGCGTCCGGCATGGGGCTGCCGGCAATGGTAAAATATGGTCCGGCCCCGGATAGCTCCACTTCGATCTCGTGGTCCGTGGTCCAGATTTTTACCACATTGACTTCTCCGGTGGTGAGGGTCCCGGTTTTATCGGTGCAGATGACCGTGGTCGTTCCCAAGGTTTCCACCGATGCCAGCCGTTTTACCATGGCGTTGCGCCGGGCCATCCGCTGCACCGCCATGGCCAGGGCCAGGGTAACGGTGGGCAGCAACCCTTCCGGCACATTGGCGACGATGATCCCGATGGCAAAAAGGAAGGCGGCGCTGATTCCGAGGTCGCCAAACGATCTGCCGAGGAAGAAGAAGACCACCCCCATGAGCACCGCCAGAATGCTGAGGAACCCGGTTACCCGTTCCAGCTCTCGCTGGAGGGGGCTTTTTCCCTGGGTCATTCCCTGGGTGAGCGAGGCGATGCGGCCGATCTCGCTGTGCATCCCGGTGGCCATCACCACCGCCTTGCCTGAACCGGAAAGCACCGAGGTGCCGGCAAAAACCAGGTTCGGCATTTCCGTCCAGAGGTGGGCCTTGTGGTCGCGCACCGTTTCCGCGGTTTTGTAGATCGGCCTCGATTCTCCGGTCAGGGCCGAGTTATCCACCCTGATGTTGAACGATTCGATGAGCCTTGCATCGGCGGGCACCGAGTCTCCCTCTTCGAGCATGATCACATCGCCGGGCACCAGGCCCGGGGCCGCGATTTCCTTGAGGCTGCCGCCGCGAATAACCCTTGCCCGCTGCGGAAGAAGGAGGCGCAGCGATTCCACCGCCTTTTCGGCCTTGAACTCCTGCCAGAAGCTGAAAACGGCATTGACCAGAACCACGGCGAAGATGGCCCAGCCAAGCTCCGGCATCCCGGCAAAAAAGGCGAGGATACCGCCGGTCCAGAGGAGAAGGGCGAAGGGACTGGTGAGATTGGCGGCAAAACGGATGATTAAGGGGCGGCCTTTGGCCTTGATGATGAGATTTGGGCCGAAGCGGGCCAGCAATTTTTGGGCCGCGTTTTCTTCAAGGCCATACGGGGATGAGCCAAGTTCCTGAAAAACCTCGCTTGACGGGAGGGGGCAATAAGTCTCCCGGCCGCTGATCCCCTGCTGATAACGTTGCAGAATGGCCAGGGCCGCGGCGGGCGAGGCGGCCCGACGCAGGGCATGGCGCAGACCGGAATCGGCGAGCATGGCCTCTGCTTCGGAAAGAAGTTGCAGGTGCAGCTCGGTTTCTTCCAGCGGGCTCAAGATAAGGGCGACAAACTGAACAAGCTGGCCATGCACGGCAAAGCCACGATGGTGCAGGCCCAAAACGGCGCAGGGACGTTGCAGCCCTTCCAAGCGGGCATGGGGGATGGCGACCCCGCCCTTGCAGGGGATCGCGTCAAGGCCCTTGCCCAGCAGCTCTTTCCTGGCCTGGGGCAAAG
>Ga0172371_10010433_pt1 | contig 12551 bp, 8 predicted proteins | sample Lak12m_FD_114543 | JGI IMG/M metagenome (GOLD analysis project Ga0172371, IMG submission 114543) | Freshwater microbial communities from Kabuno Bay, South-Kivu, Congo - kab_022012_12m | ecosystem: Environmental > Aquatic > Freshwater > Lake | place: Democratic Republic of the Congo: South-Kivu... | reverse complement strand
CCCCTCTTGCTGAAAATCCTCACGACCCTTTTGTTCATGAATCTCTTTCTCGAATGTCTCCAACGACATCCCGTATCGTTCTTCAAAATGCTCCTTTTCGGACCGGTATTGCTCAATCCTGGATAACGCAGCAAAAGAAGCCCAATCCTTCAAAAGGTCGTCAGAAGACGAATACCCGTCCTCAAGCAAAATATCTTTAACAATATTTGCAGTCTTCATTTCAACTACCTTAACCTTTCTTCATCCAACCATCCGTCGCCCAGCGACTCATCCACCCATCCCCATTCCCCATTCCTCATTCCCCATCACCCATGAGCCATCACCCATCAGCCCAATTCTCTCACAAAGCCCACAGAGCACCCAGAGACGACAGAAGGTAAGAACATCAGAAATTGAGAAGGTAAGTCACTTTGCCTTGCTTATCTTCTAACGTTCTCACCATCTTACCTTCTAAACTTCTACTTTTTCGCGCCTTCGCGCCTTTGCGTGAGACCAATAATCTGCGTCAATCTGCGTAATCTGCGGATCTTAAAGCCATCTCATAGGCCCTCAATAAACTCGGAATAGAGTATTCCCAAGCCAGCTTCTCACGAACACGCCTTTTCCCAAACTTTCCCATTCTTTCTCTTTGCTCCGGATGGTCAAGCAACCACAAAATCTTCTCAGCAAAATCCCGAGCATTCCCGTCCTTGGCGTACAAGGACGCATCCATTGCTGAATATCGCCCCTCTGTCATATCAAACTGCACAATCGGCTTTCCCAGGGCCATATACTCCATAATCTTTATCATGGTCGACTTATCGTTAAAGGGATTTGGCGTATCCGGGTTTACGCAGACGTCGCTGGTACTCAAAATCTCAATCAAATTTCTGTCTGGAATCCGGCCCGTAAAGTCAATATAACTGCTCAAATTCAAATCTTCAATTTTGGCCCTCAACCTCTCTATGGCGGGTCCCCCGCCCACAAGCGTAAAATGAATATCATTTTGCTGGCGGATTTTCTTGATATGCTGAACAGCCTCTATCAGGATATCAATCCCTTCTTGCTCACCCATGGTGCCCACATAGCCTACTAAATATTTCTTCCCATGTTTTAAAGCTGCTACAGGCTCAACCGGTTTAAACATGTCAAGTTCCGGTCCGTTTCTGACAACAAAGACGCGCTCGGGGGGCATGCCACCTCGCTTGATCGCCACCTCCGCATAGCTTTTATTTGTAGCCATGGAGACGTCTGAAAACCGAAAAGTTAGCTTTTCGAGAAGCTTCATGCCGGCATAAAGTCTGTCCCTCCGGCCAAATTTTGCCAGGTACGTCTCAGGGCCAAGATCATGATGGTCAAAGATATATTTAACCCCCAACGCCTTAAAAAAAGCGGCGACCACAAAAATATTATCAGGCGGATTGCAGCCTTGAATAAGAGAAAAGGGATTCTTGAAAAAAACCTTACATGACAATAAAAATTCCCAACTCAGTGAAATTAAAAATTCTTTGATGTATCCCACCCTGGTTTCACATTCAGTGGGAATAGGGTGCCTATAAATATGAATGCCTTCAAGATTTTCGAAGCTCTTCGTGTAAACATATCCCTTGGGACAAATAACGGATACACGATACCCGTTGTCCCTCAAGGCTTTGGCCTCTTTCCACACCCGTGTGTCAAAGGGAACCGGCAAATTCTCAACGATGATTACCACATGCGTCTTTCTTCCCTCACCCATGCCAATACCAGCCCCTTATCCCCAGATTAGCAAATACACACCAAACTGTTCGCCTTTGAAATCTGCGTTAATCTGCGCAATCTGCGGATCACCAGCAAATCCCCTCATAATGCCCACAATGGTTTCTCACGTCATCCAGTCCAATCACATCGACCACATGTTTTCCACCGAGCATCGCCAACACATCGTCTCTCATCTTAATTCTCTGCGTAATCACAATTATCTCGGAACATTCAATAAGTTCACCGATATTTTCTGTAAGCAATTCAAAGAAATGTGGCAACTGTTCTAAAATGAATTGCCGATTCGAACCAATGAGCTTTTTATCAAAGACATTCGGGTCATAAATTCGAATGGGATATCCCTTTCCAATAAGTCGCTCAGCCAGACGGACAGTGGCGCTCTCCCTCAAATCATCTGTTTTCTCTTTAAATGTCAACCCAACAATTCCAACGCGGGAGCGGCCATTTCCTGTAATCAAATCAAATGAATGAGTTATGTGCGCATCATTTGAACCCATCACCGCATCGACAACCGGCACAAATGTATCTCTTGTCCGTGCGAAATGGGACAAAGCCCGCAGATCTTTCGGCAAACAGGAACCGCCAAAGGCAAAACCCGGCTTCATATAGTAAGGAGATAGATTTAGTTTTGTATCTTCAACAACTAGATTCAAAATATTCCTGGCATCCACACCGACTTGCTTCGCAATCCGGCCGATCTCGTTGGCAAAAGTGATTTTCAAGGCATGGAAATAGTTATTGGCATACTTGATCAATTCCGCCTCTTCTACGGACAGAAAAACCATCGGCGCTGAAACAAATCCATACAGCTCCTTTAAAACCGAGCCTGCCCAGTTATCCACCCCTTCATCCATTCCAATCACCGTATAAGATGGTTCATAAAAGTCATCAATTGCCGCACCTTCCCTTAGAAACTCGGGATTGCTGACCATAACAAAATCCAAACCCTTAACCCTCCCAGAGGCATCTTGCACAATCTGGCCCAGCTTTTTCAGCGTTCCGGGGAGTGACGTGCTCCGATTTACAATCAGGTGCCGGCCTTCCTTTTTTGACAAGGCCTCCCCGATTTCCCTGCTCACCGTTTCCAGGAATCCAGTATCAAGCGATCCATTTTTTGAACTCGGCGTCCCAACGCAAACAAATGAAATATCAGAACCCAAGACGCCCTTCTCGCTATCGAGCGTTGCGCTCAACCTTTTTGTTGAAACACCTTCAGCGATCTTTTCTGTAAGCCCTGCCTCGATCAAAGGCGATCGACCCGCGTTAATGGCATCGACCTTGAGGGCATTGACATCCACGCCGATCACATCATGCCCTTCAGCGGCAAAACACGCTGCCGTAATGCACCCCACATATCCCAGCCCAAACACACTAATCTTCATTATATTCGTAACCCCCTGGGTTCTTCTCTACCAACCCTCTTCCCCTCTTAACCCCTAACTTTCAACTTTCTCTGCGCTCTCTGTGTGCTCTGTAAGAGGTTGCGCTTTTTTCAAATGGAGAAACAAACTCGAAAGTCCACTCAACATGGTCGCCTGCCCCCAATGAAGCATGGGCGCCTTATTCGTCACGTATCTGTGTTTCCTGAAATAGAAATGCCCATCCCTATCCTGCATATTTTTAATCGTCCACAAAGCAACCCGCTTCGCGATTTCGATCGCTTCGGGATATTCATCACCATAAAAAACCAAGCTGTCCAATGCCTGCCCGGCACATTGGATATCAACAAATCCCGAACGATCCCAGTAAAATGTGGGCGTACCTTCATCAAGGAAGAAATGATCCAAATAAAACCGCACGCCCTTTTGAAATCTCCCTGAAAAGGAACGATCAGCAGTGCAATCCATATAATATTTCAAGCTATCCAAATTATAAGCCGTGTGCCAACTGTCAATCCAGTGGAATTTATCTTCCTCCCCGTAATACCATGTCCCTATGTCATGCTGACATGACACACTGTATGAGATAGCTGCCCTCGCCACTTCAAAATACACTTCTTTTCCTGTTATTTGATACAATCTGGAAAGGAGTGCAGCCCCCAGCATATTGGAATTATGTATGCAGATCTTCATAAAGGGCACATAACTGATACACTCCCCAGCCCCTATCCTTTCTCTTGTCAGATCCCTGAGCACGAACTCGCCGCAGCTTATGGCCACCGACTTATATTTTTCTTCTCGCAGAACCTCAAAAGCATCTAAAAAGGCATGCCCAATCAGGGCCACCCATACAACGGTCGGAACCCCCTCGGCCAGATAAAAGCCGCGGGACTGATAATCAAAACTGTTGCCCCAACAATATCCTGAATAACCTTTGGTAGGATTTCCCATGAGCCAGTCAAGACAATACCGGCATTTATCAAGGTAACTGTTTTCTCCAGTTGCCAGATAAAGCCGCAGGAAACCACGTGCGAAAAAGCCCATGGCTTTTGTGCTGGGCTTTTTTCTGATACCGAGAAGGGGTCTTATAGGAAAGGGAAATCGCAAAACAAACTGCTGAAGGCATTGCTGGGGAAACTTTCTGTGAAAAGTTAAAGGCCTCAGATAAGAACTCAAGCCGTCAAAGGGTTCATACGCTCTGTAATCCGCTTTCTGTATCCACTGAACCAATCGGCTAATCGCCCCTTCTAAAGTGTCATCGATGTCTGCCATTCAAGAAAATACTCCCATACGCCAAACGAGCTCCATTCTCTCACCTTCTCAACCTCTTCTCACCTCTCTCACAGCACTGTACCACAATTAAATCTTTGCGAGATCCAACAAACGGTTCAATCAAAGGAAAACCGCCCGACCTTCCCTTTGAGCATCCATAATCGCCTGTGTCGCAAGAGACGTCAGCTTCAGGCTTTCCCAGGAAATGGGCATTTCCCCTTTTTCAAAAGCCTGAACAAGTATCTTCATCTCTTGCTTGTGCCCCTTTCCAGTGTATCCCCCAAATTTTTTCTTCTTTCCACCTTTGAAAACGACAATTTCCTTGAAATTATCAAAGAAAATATTGGACCGCCCACCAGTCACCATAATTTGTTCTTTTGGAAAGTTATTATCGCCGTCTGAAACATATTCGAGTATGCCCACCGCCCCACTGCGAAACTGGACCGTAGCTACGATACTATCGTGATTGGGCATGCTTTTGTCATCTGAGTTCAAAGATGTCGCTGAAACACTTACAGGCAGCGAATTTGTCAAAAACTGCAAAGTGTCAACAAAATGGCAACCTTCTCCGATTATCCGGCCACCATGTTTTGTTTCCTGGTACCAATGGTCTGGAGGGATAAAGCCCGCATTGACCCGATAATGTATCATGACAGGTACGCCCAAACCGTCAATCAACTCACGCAGCTTAATAATGGATGGCGAAAAACGTCTGTTATATCCCACCATCAATAGTGTGCCAGAAGATCTTATTGCACTTTCAATATCTTCCAGCTCGGCAATATCCACACATAAAGGTTTTTCAACATATACATTTTTTCCAGCAGATAACACATCCTTTACGAATTTCCCATGCGATGCATGCCGGGTAAGGACCATAACCGTATTGATATTCGAATCGCCTAAGATTTCTTTATAGTCCGTGGTCGCAGAACCAAACCCGAACTTTAGCGCTGTATCCTTCGCCGAAATTCCAGTGGCTGTCGCAACAGTGTGGCAATTGACCTTTTCATTCTTGAGGAAGGGAAGAAGCATGGTTTTGGCAAAATTGCCTGCCCCTATAATACCCAAATTAATTTTTTGCCCCTCGTTTGACCGTTTTGCCAGATTTACAACTGTGTTTAGAAGGTCACCATTCTGATGAGCATACTTGAAGATCACCCCCAAAATATTTTCTTTACCTTCCTCTATCTTCTCATAAGCTGAAATCGCATCATCAAAATCAAAACGATGCGTAATCAAATCTTGAAAATTAAGCTTTTTGTCCTTCAGCAGGTTCAGAATGGCCTCCATGTTACGCTGTTCGGTCCAACGTACATATCCGACCGGATAATCTATACCGCCTTCTTCATAAAGAGGATCATATCTTCCTGGGCCGTAAGACCGCGACAAGCGGATGTCCATTTCTTTCATATAATAGGGCTCCCAGGGAATATCCATTCGTGTAATGCCGATATCGACTACCCTCGCTCTGTCTCTCGCAATGGCCGCCGCAAAATCAACCGGCGAATTGCTGTCCGTACCCACGGCCAAAATGATCTTGTCAACACCATAACCACCTGCTATCTGCACTATATTTTCAGCAATCCCCATTTCGGGCTGACCGGTCCAAACAGCCCCGTTCCTGAGTGCCAGTTTATTCTTCTTCTCATCGAGGTCAAATCCAATGGCACGGCATCCGGAAGCCCTTACTATTTGTACGAGGATCTGACCAAGCAGCCCCAGCCCTAAAACGCCCACGTGTTCACCAATTTTTGCGTCTGCTTGCCTGAAACCCTGTAAGGCAATGGCTGCAATCGTTGTAAATGCGGCCTCTTCCAGAACCACACCTTCCGGTATTCTTGCTATAAGGTTTTTAGGTACAAAATTGACCTCGGCATGAACCGCATATCCTCCCCCTGCACATGCGACCCTATCCCCTATTTTGATATCATTGACACTGGAACCAACCTCTATGACCTCACCCACGCAACTGTAACCAAGTGGAGTCATCGTATCCAATTTGTTCATGACCTTCCTGTATGTCGCCAATGGCCCAAGTTGCTTCATGGTTGTCAGGACTTGCTTAACCTGCTGGGGCTTTGCTTTCGCCATCTGAAGGTAATTCATGCCGGCGTTCTTTAATTTCATCTTCTCAGTGCCGACACTGACAGCAGAATATAGGGTACGAACCAACACACCGCCTGATTTGCATGACGGAATCGGGAACTCTTCAATGGAAATGGACCCCTTTCTGTAATTTTGCACTATTTGTTTCATAAAACCACGACCCCGATTAGACTCATTGTCAAAAAGCCATATTTTATCTTTTCAGCATAAACTTTGAACCCCTGGCTGATAAAGAAAATTGCCAATTTTCAAATTTTGTTCTGCCGTGAGATATTACAAAAGCATATTTGTCAAGCATGATGTCCCCAACTACAAACAAATGCGTAGACGAAAAGTCAGGAATAGAGAGCATTATATCCAGTCTTTACATCGAAATTGCAAGGCTATGGGTTCCACCATTGTAGTGGGCGGGCAGAAGAGTGTGCAAATCCACGGCATTCCTCTTGAGCCATTCAATGGCGTGTAACAATTTGGTGAAGCAGTTCCTCAACTTTTGCAGCGACATATTCCGGCTGCAGTTCAGTCAGGCACCTTCGATGCTTACATCTTTTCGAGTACCCCCTGTCGAAGCAGGGACTGCAGTCCAATTCTAACCTGGCTATACGATGCATTTTCCCGTAAGGTCCAGTGTGTGCTGGATCGGTCGGTCCCAAAATGGCAACTGTGGGCACCCCTAAGCCCACAGCCAGATTCATGATGCCAGAATCATTTCCAACAAAAAGATCACATTCCCGTAAATATTGCGAAGCCCTCGATAGATCACAATCCGTAATAGCGATACAACTATTACGATGATCCTTGATCAGTTGCCCGATCCCACTCTTTTCATGCTCCCCTTTTCCAAATAAAATAAATTTTCGACTTACTGAGCCTAACTGTTCAATAAGATGCACAAAATGGTCTAATGGCCACTGCCTCGCATCATTGAATTCAATATTCCCACCAGGATGGATTCCAATCCATAAATCGCGCCCTTTTTCCTTTCCGATACAGTCATTCTTAAGATCTGGAACGATTATCCAAGGTGATTTTACTGGTGGAATATCCCTTATGAAGGACGCAATTTGCCGGAAGTTCCTGACTACGTAGTGTTGGCCTGTCATAACATCAAGACAAGGTTCAAAAAGCTGATCCAATAATCTAAAACCCGTTCTAAAGTAAATAGTCCGTTCTGCATTGATCAAACGTAAGAGAAGTCCATTTCTTTTTGAAGTGCCACTGTAAGGCATAAGGGCTAGATCAAACTTACGCAACCGAAGCTTCAGAATTGTGGAAACGAACTGTAGCGGCTCTGCTCGATGCTTCGGTAGCATTATGAACTCGGTCCCATCTCCAAATTGTGACTTAAAAAAGGAGTCGCCATACCACCTTGAATCCAGGCATATGGAAAATATTGAACCGGGAAAATGCGACTTTAGAAATCGGTAAGTTGGCAGAAAAAGTATAATATTTCCCAGACCGGTGTTGCAGAGAATGACGACCTTCATAAAGCGGCCAGCATTCATTTTGGAATCGCGATTCACACGTGGAAGTTTAAACTTAGCCATTCAATAGGTTAAGTTAGGAAATAAGCCCTTGTTGCGCCTGGGCCTGGGTATTTGCCTGAATTAGTTGTGCTTAAAATGGCTGACAGAGAAATAGAAAGAACGTTTGGAATCCGTTCAACGCACATTGATTGAAAAGCCTTCCTTTTCAGTTTGGACCGTTCTTGAACCGTCCAATTTTTTCTCGTAAGCTACCGACAGCAATACATCGTATAGGCAAATGGAGCCCACATTACTGGAAGATCCGGAGGGGATTTGTTGTCCACCTCCTTTTGTACAGTCACGGCTTGCCATACCCTTAGGGCGATACGCTACCCGAAAGACATTTTCTCCTTTTTTTAGAAAAGAGGGGGTAACATGGTATTTCAGCAACTCACCATCGAGTAAACCGTCCGTAAGGAGATGACCGTTTAGCTCTACACGTAAAGCCAAAGGACAGCCCAAATCCTTAACCCAAATGACACATTGTACGTCAGCACCGAAGCCATGTTTTTCCGCCTCGCTTATATCCTCTCCAAGTATAATCGGCAACAGCTCCTCCGCCCCTGCACCAACCCTGAGCGGAGCGTCCGGGCTGACCACAGGCAGCCTAATATAGGCCAAAGCTTCTAACAGGTAACCGGCCCGGCCCTTACCGAGGGGAGAGACAAAATATGTCTTGTTTTCAGTCAACATAGTTTGCGGATCGCCAAGCTCCCACCAGAGCACGGAATATGGCTTAAAGGAATAGTTAAAGTTGAACAAATATATTCCGTCCACTCCGGACTGCCACGCCTGCATGGCAAGACCCCGATAGCTTTCCGCTGAATTTCGGAGCATGCTGGCCGGCAAATCATGCGATTCACCCTTTACGCGAGACCCCGCAAGGCAGGCATAAACTGGGATTCCGTATTTATGGCCTAAATCGGCGCTGTATTTCCACGGCATCAATTGAAAAATCTCACCTGTGGTCAGAATATCGATCAGACCTTCATGTAGCCACCTATTCAAGTCTATCCCGATATCATGACAGTATTTCAGAGAGTCCGGCACACGCACTGCAATTAAAATAGGACGCCCCTTTTTCACTGATTCAGCATCTGCCATTTTCCTTATGCGCCGGACTAGAGCTGTCATCATATCTAGCTCGGCCTGGGTTATCTTAATTCCCCACGCTACGTTCTTGAAGAAATGTGGATGACGGCAAAAGTCCAATTCAAGCCCGTCGATCTCATAGTTTCGGCAAACTTCTTTGCAAAATTCAAAAACGGCGTTTTGCACCGCCGGTTGAGCGTAGTCAACCGCAGACCAACCTCCGTGTAGAGGCTTCTTTTCCGGGCTCCCTGCCAATAATTCTGGAAACAACTTTTTCCAGGGGCTGAAGTAGTATTTTGCGTAATCCTCCGTGCCGGAATCGTGCGTATCGTTCATGCGCAAACTCCAGAATATCTCAATCCTGTACTTGCGGCAAGAATCCACCATCAACTTTAAGGGATCAGTGCCGAGGCCTACTAAGTCTGGAACAATATTATAACGATTTAGTCCTAGACTGGTAAATACTCCTGTTAGGAATGTGTAACCAACATTGGTCCGATGGCTGAAATAACCGAAGGAACAAGCCGTAGAATAGAAAATGGTGTCTACTTGAGACCCGATCAGTCCTGTTGTCCGTGCTCTAATGAACTCCTTAACTAAGGAGTTATATGTCTTAAAAGGGTATGCGTCATCGCCGTCATTGTTGAAAATAATGCGGCGTTTTTTCCACGCGAACTTTTTTCGAAGCTCGCTTATTCCTTCCACTTGGACTTCATTTTTGTGAGCAGGTCCTTTGGCCAGGAGGGTTCTTGTCCTGGAAAAAGAGAAAAGGCCCAAGAGACCACAAATTAATAAAGGAATCAACCAGTTTTCTAGACTTCTGGCAGGCAGAACCTTACGTTTCTGTCTTCCTTGTGTGCTCATCAATAATTCCTCGGACCGCATGCCCGTAATGACGGGAGCTATTGCTTCCGAAAACATAACCCAAATAGGCATCCAATTCTTTTTGTTCCCGATCAACCCATTTGGTCTCCCTCTCAGAAATTTCTGAAAGTGCTGAATCCAGTTCGAAGCTATTGCAAACAAATGTCAGATTATTAAATCTCACGCCGTTTCCCGCTTGAAAGCGATTCCCCGGATTAATAACGACCGTGACAATTTCTCTAGCCAATAGCTCATATATAGCGTCAAATGATAATGTAATACTCACCTCAATATCTTTACAGAAATCATCCCAAGTTACGATCCCCATGCTCACATATCTGGGGAACATGAACCAGCTTTCGATCTTCATCGATTGCTTAGCCCTTGGATGCGATTTAACAAATAGTTTGGGGAGTGTCGCAACATGTGTTGAACTTTTAATGATTTGAACCGAAAGTTCCTTATACAATTTCACTGTCTCGTTGGAATCAACAAAACCAAAACCGCCAGACCCTTTCCTCGCAACAGATTTCTTTGTGTGACTCAGTTGCTCAGGTAACCCGCACAAAAAATAGCTGTCCTTTCCTTTTACCCTACTTGTAAGTTCCGTCAACAATTTCAAAGAATAGGGGGAAGGGCATCCGAAACGTTTTGCGGCAGGGATATATTCATATGGGTCGATCATGACGCCATGCTGTATGCCGACTGTGCAGACATTTCGTCTATTCAGATTGGATAAGATATAGGCAATTTTGCCATAATTAGCCACCTCTGAAACCACTGCGCACGGACTGTATTCCGAAAGTCGCTCTCCTATGATGCCGTACTCAACATTATCAAGGAGCGCGCTCAATAGAGCGGCAGAGATTCTTGATCGGATTGGTACGCTGTTTATACCATATCTGCAAAAAACTCGTTCTTCAATACTTCTTACAAAATTGGCCTTATCCGATAGAATTCTAAATGATATTCTGAGGAATCGTACAATATCGCTTGAAGTCAGGTGTGTCTCGACACTGGGTAATCCATCTCTATATGATAAATTCCTGATTTCCCATGGCAAATTATTGCTGGTTACTGTCATCATGACAACAGGGTAACCCTCTTTCAGATTATCCTCGAGTCTGGAAAGCAAATTGGGGCGAGATCTTACGCCCGGCAGGAGCAATATGGCACTGCGTATAGAGCTCAGATCAGTTTTCTTAGTCAGATGATGAAGTCTCGAAAAGCTAATATGATAAAGAAGTTTAGCAATTGACCACGGCCACCAAGAGTCTTTGAGAATCTCTGTTCTTATACAGCGTCGCTCATGGATCGAGCCTCTGTCTCCCAAAAATTGTATCAACTGGTCATACGCAGCGTGAGCAACCAGTCTTCCGTCAATCAAGTCGCTGGAGCCGTAATGCGAATCAACTATTCTTTCAACGCAACCGACAATTCTTCTGGCTTCTTCAAGCAGCGCTGAAACATCATGTTTTGAAGAAGGGGGAGGCAAGGTCGTCTCGGGATTTTCATGAAAAGTAAGCAATGGTCTGAGTCAGACTGTTGGCTTTCTTTTCAACCATATGCAGGTCGGTATAATTCGTTTTCAACTGCAGAAGCTTCGACTGGGTGTCCTCTGTTACGGGGCAAAGCCCTTTTCGATAGCTCTGTCCATGGCCATTATAGAAAGAGCACTTGGTTGGACACCCGCAGGGATAGAAGGAATATTCCTGGAAGACCGGCTCAAGATAGTTCGGCAACCATGCTGCATATATGCCGTCTCCACCCAGCTCGATGTATTTCTTCCGGAAATCATGCCATGTACAATCAACGGCATCCGTATCCAGTTCAAGAACATAGGTCCAGTATGAATGCACATACCCGTCCGGCACCTTCTGCGGCTTGAGCCACGAGCACCCGGAAACCGCCTCTGAATACATCTGAGCAATTGTTTTTCTCATTTCCACCAATTCATCCATCCGTTCAACCTGGGCCAAAGCCACGGCGGAACACAACTCAGGGAGACGGTAATTGAAACCCAGAGAAACATGCCGGGCATATTTTGGATCCTGGATATCATCCTTGGTAATTTTACCCTTCGCGGCCCCAACGCCAGCATAGCCAAGGCTGTTAAAACGGCGGACCTTGTTGGCCAAGTCTTCATCATTGGTCACGACCATCCCGCCCTCGCCACAGGTTAAATGCTTGCTGCTCTGAAAGCTGAAGCTGGCCATGTGTCCCATGCTGCCTACAATCCTTCCTTTGTAGTAGCCCTGAAAGCATTCGGCGTCATCCTCTATCACAACAAGCCCGTGCTGGTCTGCAATGTCCATAATGGCATCCATATCCGGGGAAAGGCCATAGAGCGCAACCGGGATAATGGCCTTGGTATAAGGCGTTATCTTTCGTTTGATGTCTGAAGGATCGATGTTGAAGGTATCCGGGTCAATATCTGCAAAAACGAGAATTTTGCGGGACGTCCATAAGAAACTAAGAAAATATGGTCTCTGCGAGGGATGAGTATGAATAGGGGGGACGTTGGCAACTTTGTCAACTTAATTCTCAAAGACCGCGAGAAAATGGGGTT
>Ga0172371_10010431_pt1 | contig 12552 bp, 13 predicted proteins | sample Lak12m_FD_114543 | JGI IMG/M metagenome (GOLD analysis project Ga0172371, IMG submission 114543) | Freshwater microbial communities from Kabuno Bay, South-Kivu, Congo - kab_022012_12m | ecosystem: Environmental > Aquatic > Freshwater > Lake | place: Democratic Republic of the Congo: South-Kivu... | reverse complement strand
GCGTTTAACCCGCCCAGGGTCGCAACGATGACCCCCGTATACCCCAGGCCGTTTGAGAGGGAATCGATCAGGTGGAATTGGATTCCGGCTACTTCACCTGCGCCGGCCAGCCCCGCGATAGCGCCGCTGATCAGAGCCACAGAAAGCAGGGTTCGATCCACCTTGATCCCGGCAAAGCGGGCACCTTCCTTGCTTAAGCCGATGGCGCGCATTTTCAAACCAAAGCCGGTGTGTTTGACCACGATCCAAATAACCACCAGCACCAAAACGGCAACAACAAATCCGAAATGCAGCCTCGTCCGCGGAATGAGCTTGAAGAAAACTGTGCCAGGGTCAATATCCGGAGACTGCGGCCACATCGTCACCGGATCGCGCCAGGGCCCGTTCAACAGGAAACTGACGACGCTGACGACGACCGAGTTCATCAACAGCGTTGTGACGATCTCATCAACCCCCAATTTGACTTTTAATAATGCGGATGGCAAGGCCCAGATCAATCCGCCGACCATGCCGCCTACCACCATGGCCGGGATCCCGATCCAGGGTGAGACGCCTTTAAAGGTCATTCCAACCCAGGCAGCCACAATTGCACCGGCATATAATTGACCCTCCGCGCCGATATTCCAATAGCCGCCGCTGAAAGCGAATGCCGCCGAAGCGCCCGTGAGGAGCAATGGCGTAGACTTGACCAGAACTTCAATGGCACCTGATTTGGTTGATAGTGGATCGATCAGGAATTGATAAAAAGCTTGCAACGGATTGGCGCCCGCCGCCACGATCACCAGGGAGGTAATTAAAAAAGTGACCGGTATGGCAATGATGGGGATCAAAGTCCTTACCCAAACAGGTGCGGGGGCGTGTTCGATCTTTAGTTTTGACATAATGTATCCCTTTCCTGTTTATGCGGCCGATCCGGCCATCATCAGCCCCAGCTTTTCGGCTGTGGCTTCTTGAGCAGACAGGACTCCCATAATGCGCCCTTCAAAGATCACGGCGATGCGGTCAGAAAGAGCCATGATCTCTTCAAGGTCTTCCGAAAGCAGCAAGACGGCCGCTCCGCGGTCGCGTTGTTCAAGCAAAGTGGAACGCACGTAGTCTGTGGCGCCCACGTCAAGTCCGCGCGTGGGCTGACTGGCGATAACGATGCGTGGATTCTGGCCCAGAGTGCGGGCAAGCATCACCTTTTGCATATTACCGCCTGACAGCGTGCGAACGCGGTCTTTGGGTTTGGCTTTGATATTAAATCTCTGGATGAGCTGCTCGGCATTCTTCTGGATCTTTTCTTTATCCATGAATCCGCGCTTCTTGAAATTATCAAGCTGGTCAAGGATCAGGTTTTCGGCCACGGTCATTTCTCCGACCATGTTGGCATGGCGGTCTTCAGGGATGCGTCCAACCCCGGCAGCGCATACCTCGCTCGGCTCGGCGTTGGAAATGTCCACGCCGCCGGCGATCACTTTTCCGCTTGCGACTTTCTGTGTTCCGCACAGCACAGCGGATAATTCCGCTTGGCCGTTGCCCGAAACGCCAGCCAACCCAAGGATCTCGTTCTTATGGACCTCAAGGGAAAGGTGCTTAAGAGCGGGTAATCCTTTTTTATCGGTAACGCAGAGATCATCGATTTCCAGTTCAAGGTCGCCTTGTGGACGCTGTCCCTGGCGGGTGACGCCAAAGTTCTCGCGCCCAACCATCATGTTGGCAAGCTCTTTCATGTTCGTATCGCACACTTGAACCAGGCCTGAATTTTTGCCATCACGCAGAACGGTAACCCGCTGGCAGATATGCATGACCTCGTTCAAATGGTGACTGATAAAAATGACAGAAAGTCCTTCTTTCTGCAACCGCAAAAGTGCGTCAAACAAGACATCCACTTCTTGCGGAACCAACACCGCGGTTGGCTCGTCCAGGATCAGAACTTTGGCATCATGGTACAGGGCTTTCAAAATCTCCACACGTTGGCGTTCGCCGACAGAGAGATGTTTAATAAGTGTTTGCGGCTTAACGGGGATTCCAAATCGTTCAGAAGCCTCGGCTACTTTCTTTTCCACGTCCGAGAGGTTCAGGGTGATGCTTCCCCTTTCACCAAGCACCAGATTCTCGGCCACTGATAAAGTGGGAACCAGCGTAAAATGTTGGGTTACCATACCGATCCCCAACTGGATGGCATCTTTGGGTGAATGGATGGTTACCGGTTTTTCATTGACGCTTACCTGGCCTTCATCTTCTGAATACAGGCCGTATAAAATGCGCATCAAAGTAGTTTTTCCTGCACCGTTTTCCCCCAGTAGTGCATGAACTTCACCTTGTTCGAGGTTAAAGTCCACATGGTCCAATGCTACCAGATCGCCGAACTTTTTGACGATCCCTTTCATCTGGATAGCTTGCATAAGACTCCTCAAAGTAGACAACAGGATATTTACATAAGCTGTTTAGGGTGAGAAGCGAAGTTCCTCCCTGATGGAAGAACTTCGCTTCCTTTGTTTCAATGTTTTGGCATTTTCATAATGGAAATATCAAAGGCTTACGAAAATGCCGAATAATGTTAGTTGGTTGCAGCCGGTTGGCCTTCATTGACATCTACACGGAAGGCGCCGCTGATGATCTCGGCTTCTTTCGCCTTTACGGCAGCCAGGAGGTCAGCAGGGATCTTGCTTTCGGTGTCATGATAGGGAGCCAGAGAAGCGCCGCCCTTTGCCATCATGGAGAAGTCTTTGAGGTCCATGGCGGTGAAAGTGCCGGCCTTGACCTGTTTCACCAGGAAAGCTACAGTCGGGTCCATATTCCAGACAGCGCTGGTGACCACCAATTCAGGCGCCAGTGAATTCTGGTCGCTCATATTGCCAAATGCCCACAGTCCTTTTTCCTGGGCGGCTTCGATGACGCCAAAGCGCTCGGCATACAATACGTCCGCGCCGCCGTCGATCTGAGCCAGAGCGGCTTCCTTGGCAGCAGCAGGATCAAAGAAGCTGTTGATAAAGGAAACGAGGACTTCTGCATCCGCGTTCTGGGATTTAACACCAGCGATGAAAGCATTGACCAGACGGTTAACTTCCGGAATAGGCATGGCAGCGACAACGCCGATCTTGTTGGTTTTGGTCAATCCACCGGCCAGCATACCCATCAAGTAAGCAGGTTCATGGATCCAGTTATCAAAAACAGCCACGTTGGGTTCTGTGGGGCCTTCACCAGAGCCAAATGCAAAGGCGATTTCAGGGAAATCAGCAGCTACACGGCGGATGGCGTCTTCATTGCCGAAGGCATCACCCATGATCAGAGCGGGCTTGTCTTTTTCGCAAACTTCGCGTAACACACGCTCCATATCACCAGAGTATCCAATGTTTTCCTGATATGTGTAGTCGATCTCACCAGCGTCAGCGGCTTTTTGAAGTGCCGCATGGATCACACCATCCCACGGTTCTTCGATCGGGGTGGCATAGGCACCAAAGACTTTCAGTTTACCAGCAGCGGCCGGGGCTTCAGTGGCTTTGGCTGCAGGGGCGCAGGCGCTTACTACAACAGAAAGCAGGACAAGAATTGTAACTACAAACAGGAATTTCTTTGACATCGTTCTCCTCCAAAAGGGTTAAAAAAGATAGTTGCTCAAAAAAACTATTTGGCAATTTGCGAGATATCACCTCCTGATCTATCTATTATGATTTACCTTTATATGCAGAAAACGTCCAGAGAGACAAAAAACCAAGGCTTGAACCGAAATTCAAGACGCATTGGTTTACTTATTATAGCGAGTTTTTTATCATAAAAAAAAGGAACAAAGGTAATATTAATTAATTTACGAAATCCACTATGGGACCCAATTACTCCCACACCACATCCATTTCTGCTATAAATTTTTTGCTGCTGACCGTTTTCCTTGAGCGAAACCTCCCTTTTTATGATCTCCAAGCATACACCGCTCTTGGTTTGAAGTGAATTCCCCAAAAGGGTACTAAATTCCATAAAAGATGCAATGAACTTGGAGTTTACACAAAATTTACGGATTTTGCATTTTCAGAAAAGAAATTACGTCCTTCAGATATTTAAATATTTACCACCCGCATAATAATTACGATTTTCTGCCCACAAAATAACGAACGTATTGCTTAATTTCAAACCCATGCTATAATATTATTTGGATATTTTATATCTTATTTATAATATTTATATTGGGTGGTTTAAGAACTGCCAAGGATGTAGCGATGAAAATATTAAATTGGATCCGATCGGGCGTTATCGCAAAATTTTTCTATCTGTTTGGAGCTGCCTTAATCCTGGCCTCGGTGGTGATCAATATTATCCCTCCAAAAACGGTTTCAGCCCACTCAAACAGCGTGTCGGGCTCCTCGGTTTGTCTGGCAAACGGGACAAGACAGGTAACCTGGACAATAAATAATGATTACAATTCACCGGTTACCATACTATCAATTGACCGTACGATATCCGGCATTCCGGTCAATACGGTGATCAGTAACTATGGATCTGTCAGCGGCACAGAAATAGTGGATGGTTCCATCACAGGAACGATCACCTTGAACATTTACTCAAAATGGACCAGTGACGGATATGAACGCTGGAACAGCGGTTCGGTGAACCTGGGCACCGTTTGCCCGACCCCAACGCCGACTTCCACCTCAACATCTACCGCCACACCCACCAACACAGCCACGCCAACCAACACTGCAATCCCCACGGAAACGCCAACGCTGACCAATACCCCAACCATTACACCGACCAATACGCCGACCGAAACCTTGACACCCACCAACACCTCCACACCGGAGGATACGGCCACGCCCACAAACACGGCAACTTCGACTCCTACAAAGACGCCAACGGTGACCAACACACCGGCTGACACGGCGACGCCGACGGTGACCAATACCCCCACCAATACAGCCACCCTCACTCCAACCGTAACCGATACACCCACTGAAACGGCGACTCCGACCATAACCAATACGCCGACCAATACGGCCACACTCACGCCGACAATAACGGATACTCCAACCGTGACCGCGACGCCAACAGACACGGCAACCCCCACTATAACGAATACTCCCACGGTGACCCCTACAGGCACGCAAACACCGACAAATACACCGACCGTGACTTTCACACCTACGAATACGTCCACACCAACCATCACCTTAACACCGACCAATACTTCGACGCCGACCAGCACCCCCACCAACACAGCCACGGCTACCTCGACCAATACACCCACCGAAACGGCCACGTTCACTCCGACTCAAACATCCACGCCCACCATTACGGATACCCCCACCGTGACGCCCACCGGAACGCTGACGCCACAGCCCACACCCACTGAAACCCAAACACCCACAGTTACCAGTACGCCCGTCAACACGGCCACTCCTACCAATACCCCCACGAATACAGCCACACCCACTGCAACGAATACGGTTCCGGCCACCTCGACCAGTACCCCAACGGCAACCTCGACCAATACCTCCACACCAACCCAGACGGCAACGTTCACTGAAACACCGACTCCAACGGCTACAGATACACCGGTGCCTAGCGACACACCCACACCGACAGTGGTACCTACTTTACCGATCCCGGTTACCGGCGGAGATGGTCAAATGCTCATCCCGGTCACGGGTATGGATCTGACAGCCAATGGAATTAACAAGACTTCCAAGGTCATGATGAACTTCGGGTTTGCCTTTATCGGCATCGGTCTGGTACTGCAGGGATTCAAAAAGAAAAAAGACCAATGATCGGAAAATGATCACACGGGCAAGGAAAATTCCTTGCCCGTGTTTTTTTATAATCTAGTTCTCTACAAATACTAATGCGATATGTCTGGCGAGATGGTTCCTTTTTTTGTATTTAACTTGAATGTCAAAGTCTCCGGTGAATTTGCATAAAGGTCTCCCCTACCGCCCTCTATGATTCCATTGAGCATGATAATTTTGTTCGTAGTCGGCTCACCGATCACCCGATAGACCGCCCGGCCGCCATCCGGGCAGGCGTGGAACCTGATGAGGCCGGTATATTGATCCGTTTCAGGGTCCTGGGCCAGTTCCACAGACCAGTGGTATTGAAAATCAGTACCCTCGGCTTCACCACAATCGGGGCCGTGCCAATATCCGCCGGCTGTGGTTTCTCCTGCGGTTTCCGGTGCTGCCGTGGCCGCCGGCGCCGGGGGATTGGCACCCTGCGAAGGTTGCGTTTTCCTGACAAACAGGTGTCTCTCGACATTCCAGGCGGTCTGCTCGACGTTCAGCAGATCGTACGCGCGCTGCCCGAAGAATGGCCCCAATCTGCTGGTCAACTGGTTTTTAATGATCTCCAGTTGTCTGGTCAAAGACAGATCAAAAGTATAACGGATGGGATTGGCCAAAAAAGATCTGATCTCGTTGCCATAGAAGTCGATCTGATTCTTGATGTTTGAGATCAAGGAGTTGGCTGCGAATTCAATGATATTGCCGATGGCGTGTCCAAACGCCCGCGCGCCCTTTTTTATGACATAAAAGAAACGCCTGTTCCTGCGCCAGTCCGCCCTTCGTTTTTCCACCTGCTCGGCTATCAGCCTGTGCTCTTCAGCTTTCCCGTTGTAAAAATTAACCAGGAACTGGTTCCCCTTTTCCTCCGCGGCGGCAGCCAGGCGCTCGAATTCTGCCGTTAAGGCCAATTGCTCATTCAATTGTTCCTTGCTGCCTCGCTGGAAATAATTAAACGCGGATACCATCATCACATCGTTTATGACCCACTGGTTTTCATTGGCAGACGCCGTCTCTTCATCAGGCGAAGCATACAGGCCCAGGTTCGCCCTTGATGCGATCATCATCAGAGTGGCTTCGTCAAAACTGGTATTCCTGGGTTGAAAATAGACCGGGAAGTTACAGCTCGATAAAAGAGTCGCAGCGACAAAAACTACCAGAACGATCATCTGAAGTGAGGAATGCTTTTTCATTTCACCCTCCTCCTTCAGCCATCATGATCGTCTCAACGTAAACCAGTCGGCCGCGGACGGTGCCAAAGGTCAGACCGGGCGCGTAATAGAGTTACCCCTTCTGCACAACTTCCTTGTCAAAAGGCAGTTCAAACACGTCACTGATGGCTGCCGACGCCAGGATCGTGTCCAGTTTGGCGTAGGCGGTGAACTGTTCGGGTTGGTATGGCAGCGATACCCACGTTGAAGGAGGATCCTCGATCGGCAGCGTGTACATTAATGCGCCGTTGTAAAAATCGTATTCCACCCCTTGTGAATAATAGCGCCAGGCTTCATCCCTCACCTCGCCCGAATAATAAGGATCGAACTCCTCGGTGTAAAAGGTGATGGTGAACGAATCAGGGTGCCCAAATTGAGAGACAATGACCGTCTGGTCCGCGGAAAGATCGTAATATGCCGCGGCGGCCGGGTTGACCACCAGCCCCTCGGCCAGCTTGGCGCTGTTTTGATAGGCCGCGTTGATCGAGAGCAACACAATTAATAGGATGGCCAGCACTGCCATTGTGATGGCGATTATGAGGATCCATGTTTTATTCTTTTGACGGCTGTGACGGATGGGGGCTGGCGAAGGATAATAGGATTGAGATGCCATACTCAACACTCCCTTCTACGGATAAAGCATTTAAACCAGTAAGGAACGATAAATGTATATTTATTATAGCAAGTCAAAAAAGGAAAACATTAAATAGCGGTGCTTAAACCAACAACCCTCTGGCCATTTAAGTTGAAGGAATTAAGTTTCTTCTAACATGCACAAAAAAACTTGCCATCCTCTATAATTAAGCATCCATTTGAGATCGGGATCTTTATGAGCGATATCGTTGATAATTTCATCGGTGATCTGGTCCTTAGCCTGCGCAACAAAGTGTATTCCGTCGAAACCGATCCCACCATACCCGGACTAACGGCGCGCGCGTATGCCGTTCTGGATAAGCCGCATACTGCGATCTTTACAAAATTCTACAATCATCTCCTGGTTCTGGATTGGGAAAACGACCTGTTTGGACAGTTGGAAAGGCTGCTGAATGCCCAAAAGGTTTTCAGCGGCTTTGTCAACAAGAGTTACAGGATCCCGCACGCATGGCGCTTGACCCTGCCGAACCTGGTCTTGCTGACGGTTTCGGAATACGGCTTCAACGATGAAACCAGAAATCTCGTACTCAATAAATATTTTGTTCCATTGTTGGGAGGAGAATCCGGGCAGATCATGCTGGCTGACCTGGAGGCCAAAAGTTTGACCTGCCATTTTCCCCCGCATTACCGCGAGTACGCTTCGATCCCGCTTGAGAGTGCGGTGATCGAGTTAGCCAATTTATTCACCAGCCTTGTACCGGGTGGAAAGCTCTTGCGAGATTAGAGAAAGGATTTTATACAAATAGTGACGAGGGTGTAGTTTGTGAGCGTTTTTTGCAAATCCCTTCAGGTAAACCCACATCCAATATTTTAAATAAATAGTGGCGAGGGTGGGATTTGAACCCACAACCAATGGCTTATGAGTCCACTGCTCCACCATTGAGCTACCTCGCCAACGGCTCAAATCTTACCAGAAGCCCCCTTATTTGTCAACGAAATCAGCTTTTCCACCCTCCCTCACCGAATATTGACTCGCGCTCACGTTTGACCGCGCATAAATTTTTACTTCCTTATCAAGACGGTTTTTTAAATTTTGTTTCTCCACTTCGAGATCAAATTTGGTTTGGAGATTTAACCAAAATCGTTCAGAAAGCCCGAAATATTTTGAAAGCCGCAGGGCTGTATCCGCAGAGATCGCTCTCGTACCATGCACAATCTCATTAATGCGTCTGGCGGGCACGTTGATGTCCTTCGCCAGCCGATATTGGCTGATCTTGAGCGGTTTCAGAAATTCCTCCAACAAGATTTCTCCCGGATGGATCGGGGGGATTTTCTTATCCATTTTCGCCTCTGCTAGTATTTTTTACCCAAACCCCAGGCCTTTTTCCTTCATCGAGACGTAGCTGTTGTGCCCGATCACCAGGTGGTCCAGCACATCCACGTCCAACAGCTTGCCGGCCTGGATGGCCGCTCGCGTCAGCGCTGCGTCCTCGGGGCTGGGCGTCGGATCCCCGCTGGGGTGGTTATGCGCCAGGATGATCCCCGCCGCGGAGCGCTGCAGCGCCGCTTTGAATAACTCACCCACACGTACCAGCGAGACGTTCAATGAGCCTTTGTAGACCTTCTCGATATCGATCTTGCGGTTGCGCGTGTCCAGCAGGATCACCCACAGGTTCTCCTGGTCAAAAGCCTGCAGATCGTAGCGCACCAGTTCCGCGGCGTCTTCGGGCGAGCTGATGGCCGCGCTCAGGTCAGGGTTCTCCTTCTTCAACCGGATGCCCAATTCGATGGCCGCCTTGATCTGGGCGGCTTTGGCCGGCCCGACCCCCTTGATCTGGCACACTTGCGCGAAGCTGGCCCGCTGGATGCCCGCCAGTCCACCCAGTCCGTCCAGAATCTTCTGCGCGAGCTGCACCGAGTTGGAGCCCGTCACACCCACCCGCAGCAGGATGGCCAGCAGTTCGGCCTTGCTCAGGGCTTCAGGCCCGCTCTTTTCCAGCCGTTCGCGAGGACGCTCGTCTTCAGACAGATCGGTAATTCGATAGGCCGCCGGGGATTCTCTCACCATTTTCACCCTCCTGAATTGGCTGCTCACCTGCTTTCATTAGTATAGCACCGCTCACAATCGCTTTTTCAACATCCACGATCAACCATGCTATAATTTCCTCATGGGAGAACGCAATGAACCTTGATCCTTCCGTTTTAAAACAGATCAGTCTCGTCGGAACCGGTTTTTCAATCGCCTTTCTGGCGGCGTTATGGCTAAGCCTCATTTTCTGGGCGCAGAGAGACATCCGCACACGCTCGCGCGACCCGTTCATGCGGGTTTTGGCCGTGGTCGTGGTGGCGTTGCTTTTTCTCCCCGGTATCCTGATCTATCTCATCCTGCGGCCGTCAAGCACCCTCGAAGAAGAATACCAACGCTCCCTTGAAGAGGAAGCCCTGCTTCAATCCATCGAGGATTCCGCCATTTGTCCCGGCTGCAGCCGGCGGGTCGATCCGCAGTGGATGGCATGCCCAAGCTGTCACACGCGCCTCAAGAAAAAATGTGAATCATGCGGAAAGGTCATCGACCTGCCATGGAACCTGTGTCCGTGGTGCGGGACACCTGTAAGAGGGATGCGTGAGGAAGCTCCGGTCATCCTGCAGAAACAGGAAGAAGAACCCGATCCGCAGGAAGCGCGTTTTCAGGAACACGAACCGCAAGACGGCAGACCCTTTCAGCACACCATGCTGGATGACAACGATTTTTTATCTCACCCTTAAGCCGGGATCAGCCATTTCATGTCCGATTTAGCATTATTGCAGCCAGTTGACTATCTGATGATAGGCCATGTCACCCAGGATCTGACCCCGCAGGGGCCGGTAATGGGGGGCACGGCTTCTTATGCTTCCATCACCGCCAAGGCTTTTGGCTTACGTGTGGGTGTGGTCACTTCATGCCGAAACGACCTTGATCTCGGTCTCTTCAGTGGGATTTCCGTCTCACGCAAACCTGCCGAAGAAAATTCGACCTTTATCAATCAGCAGACTCCCGCAGGGCGCGTCCAGCATATCCAGGGCGCGGCTGAAACCCTGTCCCTCGCGGACGTCCCCCGGGCCTGGCGCGGCGCCCCCATCGTGCACCTCGGGCCTATTCTACATGAGATCAATGACGATCTGGCTGGCGCTTTTCCGCAAGCCATGCTCGGCATTACCCCCCAGGGTTGGCTGCGTGAGTGGGATGCAAACGGACTGATCTCCGCCTGCCGCTGGCCCGATGCCTCCAAAGTCCTCGGCCGCGCGGACGCCGCCGTGCTGAGCATCGAAGACGTGCGCGGAGACGAAGAGATGGTCGCTGAATTCGCCTCGATGCTGCCTGTTCTGGTGGTCACCGAAGGGGCCGCCGGAGCGCGTGTCTATTGGCACGGCGACCTGCGCACCTTTCGTCCGCCGCAAGTCAGGGAACTGGATGCGGTAGGCGCCGGAGATATCTTTGCGACCTCATTCTTTATCCGTTACCTGGCCACCCGCGACCCATGGGAATCGGCCCGCTTTGCCACCCTTTTGGCTGCCAATTCTGTCACCCGCCGCTCCCTGGCAGGTGTGCCCACCGAAGAGGAAATAAATCAATCCATGACTGAAATTATCGAGTATAAAACCCTATGACCAAGATCTATACACTGGTAAACCAAAAAGGCGGGGTCGGAAAGACCACAACCGCGATCAACCTGGGTGCCTATCTCGGGCAATTCGGACAACGCGTTCTGCTGGTCGACCTCGACGCCCAGGCCAACGCCACCTCCTCGCTCGGCATTGACAAATATACGGTCAAGAAAGGCACCTACGAAGTGCTGATCGGAGCCGAACCCATCCTGCCCAACATCCTCCATAATCCAAAGCTGAAGATATCGCTTTTACCCTCCTCGCCCGCCCTGGCCGGCGCCGAGGTGGAATTGATCGATCTGCCCAAACGCGAGTTCAAGCTGCGTGAAGCCATCATCCCGGCCATTGAACGGTATGATTACATCCTGATCGATTGCCCGCCTTCACTCAGTTTGCTGACCATCAACGGCCTCATGGCCGCTCGTGATGGCGTCTTGATCCCCGTGCAGTGCGAATATCTCGCCCTTGAAGGGATCGGGCAGCTTACCCAAACCCTCAACCGCATTCGCACGTCTCTCTTCCACGAGATGAAGATCAGGGGCGTTGTCCTGACCATGTTCGACGGACGCACCAACCTTTCAGCCGATGTGGTCAAGGAAGTCAAGAAGTTCTTCCCCAATCAGGTCATGGACTCGATCATCCCGCGCTCCATTCGCCTGGCCGAAGCCCCTTCTTATGGGCTGCCCATCGCGAATTACGCTCCAGAAGCCGGCTCTGCCAAAGCCTATGCCGCCCTGGCGCGCGAGATCCTCTTGCAGGACGGGGTCAAACAAATTCCGGTTCAAGAATAGGCAGGTACTTATGGCACGAAAAGGTGGATTAGGAAAAGGATTGGACGCGCTCATCCCCGGGGATTTCTCAGCTCCCCAGGCCGATTCAGACAATCTCGTGTCCATTGACAGCATTGTCCCCAATCCGCGACAGCCGCGCGCGTCGATGGATGAGAATGACCTGAACGACCTGGCAAATTCCATCCGCGAACACGGCATCCTGCAGCCCCTCATCGTCACGCATGAGCCCATGTCAGATACGCACATCCTGATCGCTGGTGAAAGGCGTTTGCGCGCCGCCAAACTGGCCGGCCTTGATAAAGTGCCCGTGATCGTACGCACTGCCAGCGAGCAGCAGCGCCTGGAACTGGCGCTGATCGAAAACGTACAACGCGCTGACCTTTCCCCGCTTGAAACCGCCGAAGCCTACCGCAAACTGGCCGATGAATTCAACCTTTCGCATGAAGAGATTGCCGCCCGGGTCGGAAAAGGCCGTGTGGCAGTCACCAACACCATGCGGTTGCTGAAACTCCCCGAACAGGCCAAAAAAGCACTCGCCGAAGGGAAAATATCGGAAGGGCATGG
>Ga0172371_10010429_pt1 | contig 12555 bp, 12 predicted proteins | sample Lak12m_FD_114543 | JGI IMG/M metagenome (GOLD analysis project Ga0172371, IMG submission 114543) | Freshwater microbial communities from Kabuno Bay, South-Kivu, Congo - kab_022012_12m | ecosystem: Environmental > Aquatic > Freshwater > Lake | place: Democratic Republic of the Congo: South-Kivu... | reverse complement strand
GATTGCAGGGTCGGGGCAGGAGCAATTACCGCCAATGTCAGGATCGACAGAAAAGAAATTACGGTTAAACCGGAAACAGCCACTGGCTTGAAATCTTTGGGAGCGATTATTGGCAAAAACACTAAAATTGGCATCAGGTGTTCTCTAATGCCCGGCGTTTTGATTGGTTCTGATTGTTTAATCGGCCCGAATTCCATTGTTTTTGAAAATATCGAGGATAATGTTAATTTTTATACAGAATTCAAGGGAATTAAAAAATAAACCTTTTAGCATTGACAAAAAAATAATTTCTTGTTATTATTTTAATTACTTCGTTCTTTTAGCATTTTAATAAGGAGGTGATTGGTGAAATATCCAGCCGGATTTACCTAGCAATATTGCCAAAAAGACCCGCTAAAATAGTGGGCAACTGAGCACTGCTGCTCAAAAAGCACTGCAACATTGATAAACATTTCAATTTGTTTTCCGGTATTATATTAAATCGGCGTTTGAAGGGGGTGATGCGATATATGATTGTGTGAGAGGTATGTGAGAGGATTTTTTAACTGCAAACCGGCTTGATCGGTAATAATGGGATTTTAAGTTCCATTAAGAATGAGGGCCTTAAGAAAAGTCTGAAAGAAAAGTAAGGCTTGGCCCTTTCGATGGGTGTCGCAGGACGGCGCTAAGAATCGCCAAGAGCGATCTGAATAGGCGCCGTCCTGCCCCGGTATCACTTCCAAACGGTTCCGTTTCCAACGAGAGCCGTTTTTTTATTCGCAAACTTGTTATTGACAAAAATATTTAATTTAGTATAATAAATCAGTTCTTAAAATACGTGGCGAAGTGCTAATAATTGAAAAAAATAAGATAAAGGAGGTATCAATTGGAAGTACTTAAAGCAATTGTTATTATCGTCGCTGTTCTGCTTGTCATCTCTATTATCATAGTTTTAGGCTATAATGTTCCAATAGTGTGGCAAGAATATTCTGAGAAAGAGCCGTTTACTGATTACCGAAGCAAAATAGTACAGGAGCCTTATGAGGCCATAGAGACATATGTCGAAAATGAGCCTTATATTGAAACGGTAACTAAATATAGACAAGAATGTCTAAATGTTGCCGTCCAGGTTGCCTGCGGTAATTACGTTTGCAGTCAGAATTGTCCAAGACCAGGACCCAGTCCAAGACCAAGGCCCAATCCAAGACCAAGGCCCAATCCAATACCAGGGCCTAATCCAAGACCAGGACCGGTACCAGGACATCATCCACCGTCTGGATGTCAGCCTGTATTTTGTACAAAATATTGTACTGAATATCAGCTTGTCTGCAATAATGTTCCTTACGCTGAAGAAGTGACAAGGTACAGGCAGGTTGAAAAACAAAGGACAGTAGTTAAGATGAGGGATAAAACTGTAACAGAGTCCTTTACTAACTACCGTACGGTGATAAAACAAAAACAGGTTCCTTTATTTCGTTAGCATTTCGCAAGCTGGAGGTTTCTAAAAACTGCCTCCAGCTTTTTTATTGGAATTATTGTTTATTTTTTAAAAATGATAGAATTAATAAATGCCAAAAGACAACAAAAAACAACAGTATGTTGCAGGGATCGATGCCGGAGGAACGAAAACAACGGTTGTTTTGTCTGATTTAAAAGGGAAAATTGTCTATAAATTAAAAACAGGTCCTTCTCATCCTCGCAATTTAGGACTGGAAAAAACAGCAGAAAATATCGTTTTTTTAATTAGAAAGATTTTAAAATTCGTTAAAAACAGAGGAGAAATCCGCGCTGTTTTTTTAGCTCTTCCGGCAATCGAGGAAGAGTTAAAAAATAAAAAGAACATTGTTAAAAAAGAGATTTTAAAACATAAAGACGTTTATTCTCTTCTCGGCAATAAATTAACTATCGGCTCAGATCAGTTGGCAGGATTTAAATCAGGAACCGATGAAAAAGACGGACTTGTTTTGATTGCCGGTTCCGGTTGTGCATGCCACGGATGGAGAAGAAGAAAGGAAATAAAGATTGATGGCTGGGGATATCTGAGCGAAATGGGATCTGCTTTTTTTGTCGGACAGGAATCGTTAAAAGCGGTTTTTAAAGGCTTGGACGGCCGAAGCAAAAAAACCTTATTGGCAGAACTTATTTTGGAAAAATTGAAAGTCAAAGACAAAAAAGATCTGGTTAATTTTATTTATTTGAAATCTCCGATAGAAAAGATTCTTTCTTTGTCAATTTGTTGCAATTTAGCGGCTGAAAGAGGAGACAAAACAGCTAAAAAAATATTGGTATCAGCCGGAAATGAATTGGCTTTAACTGCAAAAACCGCAATAAAAGATCTGGGTTTTGTAAAATTAAAATTTCCCTTAATTTTAATCGGAAGCATGTTTAATTCAAAGACATTATTGGACATTGTTAAAAGAGAAATTAAGGCATTTGCTTCCAGAGTCGATTTTATCCGTCCGACAGAAGAACCGGCAGTCGGGGCGGCAAAGCTGGCCATTGAATCATTGGCTGATAAAAATGATCGATAAAATAGCGGAAGAATTAAAAAAAGGAAAAGTTGTTGCTCTTCCGACAGATACTGTTTACGGCTTAATAGCCGATGCCACGGATAAAAAAGCGGTTGAAAAAGTTTTCAAAATAAAAAAAAGGAAAAAGGACAAGCCTTTGCCTTTTTTTATAAATAGCCTGGAAATGGCGAATGATTTTGCTACAATGGATAAAAAACAAAAAAGGTTTTTAAAATCAGTTTGGCCGGGAAAAACAACAATTGTTTTAAATAGAAGAAAAAAGGGAAAATTATACGGAGCAGGAAAAAAAACCATTGCTTTGAGAATTCCAAAAAATAAATTAATCCTGGGGCTGATTAAAAAAATAGGCAACCCTTTAACAGCCACTTCTGCCAATATTTCAGGCAAGTTTTTTGCAACCAGCGCAAAGGAAGTTTTAAAACAATTCCAAGGCAATAAATATCAGCCGGATTTGATTATTAACTCGGGAAAGCTGAAATCGGCAAAACCGTCAAAAATAATTGATTTAACAGGTCCTAAAATAAAAATCTTAAGGAAATAAAAATGCTACCTTTGGTTGAAACTTCAACTCAAAAACTGGAAAAATACAGGTCATTTATACCGGAACGCCTTTATAATGAAATTATTGAACTTGCCAAAGAGCTTAAAGGCTTGAAGGTTTTTCATGTGAATGCTACGCCGCGCGGCGGAGGAGTGGCTGAAATCTTAAAAAGCTTGGTTCCTTTAATGAAAGGAATGGGCTTAAAAGCTGATTGGTATACTATTCCTCCTCGGAATAATTTTTTTGAAATTACGAAGAAAATGCACAATGCTCTTCAGGGAAGAAAGTATAAATTTCCTTTTTCAGCCAGAAAAAAATATATGCTTCATATGGCCAGGACCGCAGAGCTAATGAAGGGGATGAGGCCTGATATCTGGATTATCCATGATCCACAGCCTGCCGGAGCAGCTATGTTTCTTCCGCATTTCCATCCGGCTGTTTCCCGTTTGCATATCGATTTGACTTCTTCGAATGAAGAAGTTTGGAAGTTTGTGACAAGCTTTTTGGAGCTTTACGATAAGGTCGTTTTAAGTTCTGAAGATTTTGTCAAAGAAAGCATAAAAGACAAAGCAGTGATTTTCCAGCCGGCCATTGATCCTTTAAATCCGAAAAACCGGGCAATGCCTAAAAAGAAAGCGGATGAAATCATGAAAAGTTTTGGCATTAATCCTGACAAGCCTTTAATCGCGCAAATATCTAGATTTGATCCGTGGAAGGATCCTTTGGGCGTAATGGAAGCTTATTTGATCGCAAAAAGGAAAATTCCCGATTTGCAACTTGCTTTTGTCGGATTATTTCTGGCCAGAGATGATCCTGAAGCAGAAAGAGTTTACGCGAAAGTTAAAAAGAAGGCGGAAAAAGACAAAGATATTTTTCTTTTTGCCGAGCTTGAGAAATTAGGCAGCTTGAAAGTGAACGTCTTTGTTAATGCCATTCAGGCAGCTTCCGACGTGATTTTGCAGAAATCAACAAGAGAAGGCTTTGGAATGACTGTGGCTGAAGCAATGTGGAAAGAAAAGCCCGTTATCGGCGGAAACGTCGGAGGAATAAAATTACAGATAAAAAACGGCAAAAATGGATTTCTGGTTTCCAATCCCAAAGAAACGGCTTCAAGAATTATTCAGCTGATTAAAAATCCGGAATTAAGTAAAAAAATAGGAAAAAAGGCAAAAGAAACAATAAGGGAAAAATTTTTAATGCCCAGGCTCCTTAGGGATTATTTAAAACTGTTTAAGCAATTAATTTGATTTTTTAAAGACAACTAAAAACCCCTGCTTTTCAAAAGGGGTTTTTAAATTAGTGCCGGGAGAGGGAGTCCAACCCTCAAGGGCTTGCGCCCACACGATTTTGAGTCGTGCGCGTATAGCAGTTCCGCCACCCCGGCATGCTTACATATTATTTTCTATCAGATTTTTACTTATTTTTCAACCTTAAAACCGCATTCTTTGTTAGAGCATTTTTCTCCCCATCTTTTCGTTTTTATTATGAGGGAACCGCATTTTTCGCATTTTTTTCCGGTCGGCTTGTCCCATAAGGCAAAATCGCATTTGGGGAATTGGTCGCAGCCGTAGAAGATTTTTCTTTTTTTCGTCCTTTTTTCCACGATTTTTCCGTTTTCACATTTTGGGCATTTGACTCCGAGAACGTTTTTTTCTAGAGATTCGGTATAGCGGCATTTCGGGAAAGACGAACATGCGTAAAACTGCCCGTATCTGCCTATTCGTATCAGCAAGGGAGAGCTGCACTTCGGACATGTTTTTTCAGTCGGTTTTTCCGTAATGTCCTTTTTGGAAACTTCTTCGTATTTCTTTTTGAGATTTTTTTCAAAAGGCTTGTAGAATTCTTTGACTACTGGTAAAAGTTTTTTCTTATTTTGGGCGATTTCATCCAATCCTTCTTCCATTTTTGCGGTAAAGTTAATATCAACTACTTCCGGGAAATGCGATATCAAAAGATTATCAACTACGGTTCCGATTTCCGTCGGCTTGAATCTTCTTTGTTCGTCTTTCTCGATATAGTTTTTGTCCTGAATATTGGAAAGTATGGGAGCATAGGTTGAGGGTCTGCCAATACCGTTTTCTTCCAAGGCCTTAATCAAAGTTGCTTCATTGTATCTTGGAGGAGGTTCGGTAAAATGCTGGGAAGGATTCAGGCTTATCAGTTCCAGGATTTCGTCTTTCTTTAACGATGGCAGGCTTTTTTCTTCGTACTTGATCGGATAAACCTTTAAGAATCCGTCGAATTTAAGAGTTTGGCCGTTGGTTCTGAATGTATAGTTCTTGGCAGTAATATCTATGGTTATTGAATCGAATATCGCCTGATTCATTTGACAGGCAATAAACCTTCTCCAAATCAGGTCGTAAAGTTTGAACTGGCCTTCTTCAAGCTTGAATTGAGCCTTTATCTTATCGGGATTTTTGTCCGGATAGCTCGGTCTGATTGCTTCATGAGCCTCCTGAGCGCCTTTCAATTTTGTCTTGTATTTTCTCGGGAATCCAGGCCAGTATTCTTCTCCGTAATTCTCAATAATTGCTTTTTTAGCGGCAAAAAGAGATTGGCTTGAAAGGTTTAAAGAATCTGTTCTGTGGTAGGTGATTAAACCTTTCTCGTAAAGCTGCTGGCTGATTCTCATCGTTATTTTCGCCGGCAGCCTGAATTTCTGCCAGGCTGTTTGCTGCAAAGTGCTGGTAGTGAAAGGCGGCAAAGGGTTTCTTTTTAACTCTTTTTTTTCAATGCTCTCTGTTTTGTATTCAGCTTCTTCTAGCTCTTTTGCGATTTTATCCGCTTCTTTTTTTCCAGATATGGCAAGCTTATCTAAAACTTTATTGTCTTTTTTAATCAAAAAAGATTCAAACTCCTGCTTGCTTTTCGTTTTTTTCTTCAACAAAGCAATGATCGTCCAGTATTCCTGCGGTTTGAATTTTTTAATTTCATTTTCCCTTTCAACCACCAATCTGACAGCGATTGACTGGACCCGGCCGGCTGACAAGCCCCTGGCCACTTTCTTCCATAAAAAAGGGGAAAGTTTGTAGCCGACTATTCTGTCTAAGAATCTTCTGGCCTGCTGGGCATCGACCAAAGCCATATCAATGCTTCTTGGATTTTTAAGGGCTTGTTCTATGGCCGGCTTAGTGATTTCATGGAAAACAATTCTTTTCGGGTTTTCCAGACCTAAAGCCTCGGACAGATGATAAGCGATCGCTTCTCCTTCCCTGTCTTCGTCAGTCGCCAGAATAACCGAATCTGCTTTTTTCATTTCCTTTTTTAAAAGCTCTACGTTTTTTTTGGCTTTCGGCATTATTATATATGTTGGAGCAAAGTCGTTTTCAACGTCAATGCCAAATTTGGTCTTGGGTAAATCCCTGACATGTCCGTAAGAAGACAGGACTTTGTATCCGGAGCCTAAGAATTTTTCAATTGTCTTGCCTTTGGTAGGGCTTTCTACTATTACCAGTTGCATTTTTATAACTATACACTAATTTGTAAAAATTTGAAAATAATTGACAATTTAATCTAAATAGCCTATTTTTTATTTAGAGTAAAGGAAATTTCAAAATTGAATAAGGAGGAAAAACATGTATTTTTGTCAGGTTTGTGGAATTTTTCTTGAATTGGTTCAAAGAGGAGGATGCGGAGGCAACGGCGCCATTTATGGCTGTCCAAACTGCGATGCGCTTTTCCGTCAGACAACCGGCGGAATTGTGTCTACGCCAGGCGGAGAAACCCTGAGTCCAATCCCAGGTTCTTATAAAGAAATGAAATGGGGAAAAGAGAAGCAGCTGGAAGTCGCAAGGGTCAAAAATTTAAAAGAGGAAATGATAGATTGCCTTGGCGACAACGAACATGTTGCCGATAATTTCGGAAGCCTGTATGCTTATCTGAAACAAAAAATCAAGACAGTCAAATGGTATATGGAGAAGTCGGGTTATCCTCTTTCCCGCAAAAAGAAATAATTTTCCGGAAATAGCTCCATTTTTCTTGCAGAGAAATGGGGCTTTTTATATATTTTAACGATAAAAATTAATTGGCAGAGCTGAAAACCCTTATCTTCTCAACCGCTTCGGAAAGCATTTGACAGTAAAGGTTTAATCCGACCTGGTTTATGCTGCCCGATTGTTCTTTGCCCAAAATATTGCCTGCTCCGCGTATTTCCAAATCCTTCAAGGCTATCTTGTAGCCGGAACCCAGTTCTTCAGCTTCTTTTAAGGTTTCCAACCTTAATTTTGCCAAAGGAGACAACTTTTTCGGATAAAGGAAAAAAGCATAAGCCTGAATACGGGAACGGCCGATCCTTCCCCTTATTTGGTAGGACTGGGGAAGTCCGAGTTTCGTGCTGTCGGCAACGATTAAGGTGTTGGCATTAGGCAGATTCAGCCCGTTCTCAATAATAGTCGTTGCCACCAAAACGTCAATTTTCTTGTTCTGGAAATCATTGATCGTTTTCAGCAATTCTTTTTCTTTCATCCGGCCGTGGGCAATGGCGTACCTGGCTTTCGGGAACAGTTCTTTTAACGATTCTTTTATCGTTTCAATCGTTTCCACTCTGTTGTAAAGAAAATATACTTGTCCTTTTCTTTTAATTTCGTTTTCAATCGCTTTTTTGACAATTTCCTTTTTAAAAGGCAAAAGAAATGTTTTTATCGGAAGCCTTCCTGCAGGCGGGGTTTGGATCAGGCTGATATTTTTTAAGGAAGACAAAGCCATGTATAAGGTTCTCGGAATAGGCGTGGCAGAAAGGGAAAGAATATCCAAAGAAGCTCTCATTTTCTTGAACTTTTCTTTTTGTCTTACTCCGAATCTTTGTTCGTCATCAATGATCAAAAGTCCGAGATTCTTAAAATTGACATCTTTTGACAAAAGCCGGTGGGTGGCGATAACGATATCAACTTTGCCGGTTTTTAACCCTTCGATTGTTTCTTTTTGCTCTTTTTTCGTTTGCAGCCTTGAGAGCAAAGAGATCGTTATAGGCATATCTTTCAGTCTCTCTTTGAATTTCTGGAAGTGCTGGTTAGCCAGGATAGTTGTCGGGCAGATCATGGCTGTCTGTCTGTCTGAAATAACGGCTTTGATTGCTGCTCTTAAAGCAATTTCTGTTTTCCCAAAACCCACGTCTCCGCAAACTATTCTGTCCATCGGTTCTTGCTTCTCCATGTCTTTTTCAATCTCTTTTATGGCCAGGAGTTGATCAGGAGTTTCTTCGTACTTGAAAGCGTCTGCCAGTTGTTTTTGAATTTCTTCTTCTTGCAAATAAGGAGAGCGCGTGGAGATTTCTCTTTCAGCATAGATTTCCAAAAGTTCCTTGGCCAATTTTTCTGTTTCTTCTTTTATTTTCCCTTTTGTTTTTTGCCAGAGGGAAGAGCTTAATCTGGAGATTTTCGGCTCAACGAAACCTATGTATCTTGAAAGTTTTCTTTCCAGGCCGATCGGCACGTATAACCTGTCGTTTTGAGCGTATTGCAGCAGGTAATAGCGCTCTTTTTCTATTTCTGTTTGTTGCAGATATCTGCCGACTCCGTGGTCCAAATGCACCAGACATTCTCCAGGCTTTAAATTTTTCAAATCGGAAAACAATTTTTGAGATTTCAGTTTTTTTCTGAGTATTTCTTTCGCTGTTTTTTCATCTTTGACTTCTATCGGAAGTTCTTGGATGTTTTCTATTTTATTCCCTAAGAATTCCAGTCTGGCTCCTTTCTTCGAATTTACGGGAAAAACATCAATAATTCCTCCTCTTTGAGAAAACTCTCCCGGCTCCGAAACCTGCCAGACCCTCTCGTATCCCATTTCGTCAAGCTTCCTTAATGTTTGGGAAAGGTTGCTGTTTTGATTTTTCTCGACAAAAAGAACGTTATCCTGGAAAAAGCTTTGCGTTTTTCTCGCTTTCAAAATTTTATCCAGATTTTCTTCAAACCAAAAATTCTCCTTTTCTAAAAAGTAGGGGGTGATTCCGCAAACCAAAAGAATTTCCATCATTGACAAATTAATTCAATTATGTATAATATAACATATTGTCTTTTTGTCAAAATTTCGTCTTGCAGTCTGCCTGTCAGTGGCTTAACCCTGATTTCTCTTTTAGGGATATCAGGAGGATGGATTCTAAGTTATCCCTCCTTTAACTTAGTGCCCTAGGTTACGGATTCGGACTTTTGTTCCTGTTCATAACGCTTTCAGGCAGGCTGGAGGGCGAAATATTTTGCTCTTAATATTTTAATAGGAGATAAAATGAAAAGAAAGTTTCAGGTAGGAGACAAACTTAAGATAAAATTGGGCGACGAAGTGGTAGAAGGGATAATTATTGATTTCGACGATTACGGGAAAGATATAGTCTTTAAAATAGCGTTTTCCCGCGGCGAAATTGACATCGGCGAAGAACAGCTTAAAAAACTGAAAAAGGAGGCAAGATGTTCAGGAAAAGAATCTTAGCTGCTTGTAAAGCTTTTTTGTATCCAGAGATCGCGGATATCCGCGATATTGCGACAGGCGCTTTAACCAAGACAGAATTCCTAAATGCTTCCGAAAAGCTGCTTAAGCGCGCTCAGAAAGATAAAAGAATTTTTTCTTTAGCGTTTCTGGACGCCGATGGTTTGAAAACTATTAATGACGCGTAGGGACACAAAGAAGGGGACAGATTCATCCAGAGATTTTCCAAAGCCATTTTCAATAACATCAGGCCCTTTGACCTGTGTTTGAGATGGCACGGAGAAAACGGAGACGAATTTATTCTTCTTCTTCCTGGTGCAAGATTTGACGAAGCACAAAAAGTTATCTGTCGCATAAAACAATCTTTCTCATTTTTTTCATGGGGGATAATAGAACTAACTTCGGCAGACGATTTAGAATCTGCCGTTCAAAGAGCCGAGGAATTGATGTATCGGCACAAACGCATCAAAGCGGGGCATAATATTTAAATTATTGCTCCGCTTTTTCATTTATTATATTCATTCATTGCTTTTTGCAGCCCTTCTTCTGCTATTGTTTTTATTGCTTCAGTAGTTTTCCCAACAATTTCTTTTATAATTTTTTCCTCTTCTTTGTTGAATTTTTGCAGAACGAACTTATCCAAAGCTTTTATTCTTATTTTCGGTTTTATGCCGATTCTTACTCTGGAAAAGTTTTTTGTTTTCAATTCGCTGATTATGGATTCCACTCCCTTATGGCTGGCCGGACCGCGATTGTCTGCGATTCTTATTTTTCCAAAAGGAATATCGATGTCATCGTGAATAACTATAAGTTTTTCCGGTTTTAAGCTTTTAACCAACAATTTTATCGCTTTTCCGGAAAGATTCATGAATGTTTTAGGCCTGGCCAGAACAATATTTTGTTTTTTATACATTCCTTTTGAAGTTTCAGCATTGAAAATCGCTTTGGAGGAAAAAGAAGGGAAATCAAAAACTTCTGCGATTTTTTCTATTGCTTGAAACCCGATATTGTGTCTTGTTTTTTCGTATTCTTTGCCCGGATTTCCCAGGCCGACAATCAGCATCATAATATTGCATTATAGCATTATCTATTGATAATCATAAAAATTCTGGTATAATTAGAAAAGTATGAAGTCGTTTTTGCTATTCGTTTTGGAGGTCGGCAAGATAGTTCTTCTTGCCTTATTGATAGTCATTCCTATCCGCTATTTTATTTTCCAGCCGTTTTTCGTAAGGGGACAGTCAATGGAGCCTAATTTTCAAGACAGCGATTATTTGATTATAGACGAACTTTCTTACAGGCTTAGAGACCCTTTGCGAGGAGAAGTGATTGTTTTTAAATATCCGAATGATCCGTCGCAGCGCTATATCAAAAGGATTATCGGTTTGCCCGGAGAAACATTGGAAATAGGCGACGGCAAAGTTGTCATTTTCAACGAAGAAGGCGGCAGTATTTTGGATGAATCTGCCTATCTTGAATCTTCTGTTTTTACTGCCGGCAGCATGCAGCTGACTTTGAGTCAAAACGAATATTTTGTTTTGGGAGACAACCGAGCAGTTTCAGCTGATTCAAGAAGGTGGGGCACTTTGCCCAAAGAAAATATTATCGGCAGAGCCTGGATTAAAGCCTGGCCGGTAACCGCTTCGGCCAAAATAGAAACGCCGGAATATTCACCGAGCCAATAATTTATATATGAAAAAGACAAAATTTCAAGCTCCTACGGGAATGCACGATATTCTGCCTGAAGACCAGGGGCATTTTCAAAAGGTTTGCAATGCCTGCGAAACAGTCCTGGGTTTTTACGGTTTTCAGAAAATAGAAACTCCTATCCTGGAAGATACTGCTCTTTATGAAAAAGGAACGGGATTTTCAACTGATATTGTCCAAAAACAGATGTTCGCCTTGAAAACAAGAGGCGGAGACCACTTGACCTTGAGGCCGGAATTCACCCCTGGCATTGTCAGAGCTTATTTGGAGCATGGCATGCAGTCTTTGCCCCAGCCGATAAAGCTATATTCTTTGGGTCCTGTTTTCAGATACGAGCATCCGCAAGCCGGAAGATTCAGGCAGTTTAACCAGCTGAATGTTGAAGTAATCGGCGATGACAATCCGGTTCTTGACGCCCAGATCATCCAGATTTTCTACAATATTTTAAAAGAGCTGAAAACAAAGAATTTGCTGGTTGAAATAAACAGCATAGGGGATAATCAGTGCCGTCCTTATTACAAGAAGCTTCTGGTAAGCTATTTTAAATCCAGAGACGCTTCTTTGTGCGCTGATTGCCGCCGCAGACTGAAGGAAAACCCTTTAAGGATTCTGGATTGCGAAGAGGAAAAATGCCAGAGAGTAGTCAACCAGGCTCCTCAGCTTATCGATCATCTTTGCGAGGAATGCCATAGTCATTTCAAGGGAGTTCTGGAATTTCTTGACGAAACAGAGCTTCCCTACAGGTTGAATCCTTATTTGGTCAGGGGATTGGATTATTACACAAAAACCGCTTTTGAAATTTTTTCCGAAGACCAGAAAAAAACAGATCAGGAAGCGCCTCCAAAAAGAGCTTTGGTTGGAGGAGGAAGATACGACGGATTGGTGAAGCTTTTAGGGGGAGAAGATACAAAAGCTGTTGGCGGAGCCATGGGAATAGAAAGGGTGATCAGCCTTATAAAGGACAAGGAAATAAAAGTCGCAAAATCAGGCACTCCGCAGATTTTTATGGCTCAATTGGGAACAATGGCCAAAAGAAAGAGCTTGAAGCTTTTGGAAGACTTCAGGAGAGTAAAAATTAATGTGGCGGAATCTTTCGGCAAAGATTCTTTGAAAGCCCAGCTGAGAATGGCTGATAAGCTTGGCGCCAGATATACTTTGCTTTTGGGACAGAAAGAAGCTTTGGACGGTACGATAATAATCAGGGATATGAAAACCGGAAAGCAGGAAATAGTAAAATTTGAAAAAACAGTCAGGGAAATGCAAAAAAGATTAAAAAGCAAACACTAATGGATTGCATATTTTGCCAAATAATTAACAAGGAAAAACCGGCGGACATTGTTTTTGAAAATGAAGACGTTCTGGGGTTTAAAAACATTCGTT
>Ga0172371_10010427_pt1 | contig 12556 bp, 15 predicted proteins | sample Lak12m_FD_114543 | JGI IMG/M metagenome (GOLD analysis project Ga0172371, IMG submission 114543) | Freshwater microbial communities from Kabuno Bay, South-Kivu, Congo - kab_022012_12m | ecosystem: Environmental > Aquatic > Freshwater > Lake | place: Democratic Republic of the Congo: South-Kivu... | reverse complement strand
GAACACCATAGCTATGGGTCTCCGGGAAACACCAAGAAAAAGATCTTTACAAACAGTCACTCTGAGAAATATTATCAATGACCAACTCGCTTAAGTTAACGCTTATGCCCCGCCAGGGTCGGTCGTGCCGGGATGGGACTTCCTCCTTCCACGGGTTTCACCCGTGGCTACCGTTGGTCGGTCCCTTCGAGGCCATTATCTTTTCTTCCCGTGTCTAACTGAATCGTTATCGTGTCCTTTAGGTTTCAGCTCTGCCTGGGCGAGAGGCTGTTGCTTGCGGCAGGCCTTCTCGGCATGAGAACTCCGTGAATGTTTTCTCGTATTTAGGGAGCGGCAGTGATATAGAATCAATAATCGCCAACTGAAAGATGAGATGGACCATGCATATCCTGGTGAAGAAATTGTGGTGGAGTGATGTCGGCCTGAGCGTGCTGCTAGTAGTCATTTTCCTTTAAGTCTTTGTCATGTATCCGTTACTCCACTTTGGCGCGGGGCAAATCTTAATACACATTCTGTTTGTTTTGGTGCTGGTCTCGGGCGTTATGGCGGTCATCGAAACGCCTCATTTGGGGAGATTGGTCCTGGTTTTGGCGATATTCAGTTTAGTCTGCCGGGGGGTAGGATTCTGGCGGTCGGGCCCGACCATAGATATTCTGGAAACAATCTTTGCGATTATTTTTGCAGCAATACTCATGACAATAATTCTTATCCAGGTCTTTCGGCAAGGCCCTGTTAACGCTCATCGAATAGCAGGATCCGTAGCCGCGTATCTGCTTGTCGGAATCGTTTGCGGTCATGTGTATATGCTGGTAGCCCTCCAAGATCCCAACTCTTTTACCTTCTCAACCATTCCGATTCCAACTGAGTTCCACAAATTACAATCAAAGCTGTTCTATTTTAGCTTCGTCACTTTGACCAGTATCGGATATGGGGATATCATGCCTGTTAATCCCGCGGCTCAGACAATGGCGATTTTGGAAGGATTAGTCGGCCAACTCTTCCCCGCGATTCTGCTTGCTCGATTGGTTTCACTGGAAATCGAGAGCCGTCAGATCCGTGAGCGGGAAGAAAGCAATGAATGATACTTGCCAATTATTTGAGGAACCATTGTTCGTTCTGCGATATCTGTAATATCATAGTAATCCTTTACGGAATTTTCATCTCGTTCCCAAGCTTCACCCTGGTAACGAGATGTGATGCGAAAAAATAATTGAATCCAATCAACGTTAGAACGCATCGTTCAAATTGGAGGACAAAATATGCGGATATCTGATTCCGGGCCTATACGCCTCGTTTTGCTCGTATTCGTTGCTCTGTTCTTGTTGACGATGGCTGTCTTGGCGCCTCCGGTGGTGGCGAATGACAAGAACGAGGCGCTGTTAAGCGCTGCCGTGCGAGGCGCCGTGGACGAGGTGAAGACTCTGCTGAAAGAAGGAGCGGATCCCAACGCAAAGGATCAAAGTGATCGGACGGTTTTGATGCAGGCCGCGGGGAGAGGCCGCCTGGAAGTTGTAAGACTGCTCCTGGAGAAGGGAGCGGACATCAACTTCGCAAACAAGGGTGGCGCTACGGCCTTGCTCGCTGCGTCAGGCAGGGGTGGATTTGAAGTTGTGAAACTGCTGCTGGAAAAGGGGGCCGACGCAAATGCAAAAGCCAAGAACGGTGGGACCGTTCTGATGCTGCCTTGCTGGGCCGGTCACATTGACGTTGTGAGACTGCTCCTACAAAAAGGGGCCGACCCCAACGGAAAAACCGAGAATGGAATAACAGCCATGAAATTGGCTGCGGAGCAAGGTCACACAGAGGTCATAGAGTTGTTAAAAGCCCACGGGGCGAAGGAGTAGGAGAAGAACTGACCGCAGAGGGCGCAGAGAGGGAAAGAGGGAAAGAATGTGGGGAAACCCGCTTGTGTAGGGGCGCACGGCGGTGCGCCCCAGGTCCCGGACCCCTTCGGCAACGGCGCACAGCCGTGCGCCCCTACATATAGCTGGCGGAACCACCAACGCGGCCGAAAGTTCCGCTGCGTGGGAATGAAATGAAGCAAGCAAAATTAATAGGAGAGAAATGATGTCTCGAAAAGCGAACAGAAGAGAATTCCTGAAGACCGGACTGATAACTACAGCAGCGGCAATGACGGCCGGCCCCGCTGTCATACTAAACCCTGACTCTATATGGGCGCAGACATATCCTGACGTCGTCGTAAGCCACGGTAGTGATCCGGGCGCAATTACCAGGAGGGCCGTGGAGGCCCTAGGCGGAATGAAACGCTTTGTCAAACCGGGTAACAAAGTCGTGATCAAACCGAACATGAGCTTCGCGAGCGGACCCGCGTCAGCTTCCAACACCCATCCGGGAGTTGTGAGCGAAGTGGCAAAAATGTGTGTCGAAGCAGGCGCCTCTAAGGTCTCCATTTTGGATAATGTCTTGAATCATCCGCAGGACTGCCTGAATCTGTCCAAGATCCCCCAAGTCTGCGAGGTCATTCAGAACACGAGTGTCAAGGTAGTAACGGATAAAAGGCTATTTCGTGAAGTGAAGGCGCCGTACGGAAAGCTCATAAAAACCATGGGCGTCGCGGCGGAGGTCTTGGATTCCGACGTGCTGATTGCGGTTCCGGTCGGCAAAACTCATTCATCTTCAGGCGTAAGCCTCTCCATGAAGGGCATGATGGGGTTGGTTTTCGACAGACGGCCATTTCATTCGAAAGGGCTCGATCAGTCGATTGTGGACATGGTAACGGTTTTGAAGCCCAAGCTGGTGGTTATAGACGGTACCAGAATTTTGAGCAGCGGCGGGCCCGGCGGGCCCGGAAAAGTCATCCCACTGAATCTGGTGATAGCGTCCACGGATATGGTTGCTGCGGATGCTGAAATGGTGGCCCTGGGGACATGGTACGGCAAGAAATTTGAACCCAGCCAGGTGAAGCATATAAAACTGGCCGCTGATAGCGGCCTCGGACGTTTGGATATTGATAAGCTGAACGTCAAGGATATAGAGGGCTAATCTGTCTCCGCAATCGTACAGGAGTTTTCGGAAAGGGGGTCCAGGGGGAAAACCCTTTTGCAAAAGGATTTTCCCCCTGGATATCCGCTTTCTGAAAGTCATTTCTCTCTCATAAACCGAGCTAATGCAATAATTCATCGACAATAGCGTCTATCGAACTATAATGTCATTGCTGACTTCGGACCGGTAAACCGCCACATAATTCGGGCCAATCTTACGAGCTGAGTCTGTGTGCTCACTTCTTACATGACAAGGAGGTATCATGGAACTCATTGCCTCGACGCCTTTCTACAGTTATCACATTGATAAAACAAAGAATCGGATGTATGTGATGTACAAGGGGGCCTGGCTAAAGCCGACTCAGGTGCCGGATTTCGTGAAACACCATACTGAGGCGATCAGCCAATTGACCCGCGGCTTCACGGTTCTTGCCGATGTGAGACAAATGGAATCCGTATTCATTACCGATGTCATTGAGGAATGTCAGAAGCAAGCCATTGCAGCTGGAGTCAGCAAAGCCGCCAGAGTTTACACCAAACCGACATTCATGCAAATACAGGCTGATAGTATGCATCAAAGGACCGGAATGAAATCGAAGGGCTTTTATGATTATGCTGAGGCCGAAGCATGGCTTGATGAAAGCTGAGACAAATACCTGTTTAGCTGAGATCTGTAAGCCAAGAGCATCTCCGATTATTCATCTTGGTTGCGGTATTAGATGGAGGTAATCATGGAACTCGTTGCCTCGACGCCTTTGTACAGTTTGCACATTGATAAAACGAAGAATCGTATGGTCGTGGCTTACAAGGGGGCCTGGTTAAAGCCGGCTCAAGTTCCGGATTTCGTGAAACACCACGGGGAAGCGATGAGCAAATTGACCAGAGGCTTCACCGTCCTCGCGGACTGGAGAGAAATGGAGTCGGTATTTATTACTGATGTCATCGAGCAATGTCAGAAACAATCAGTTGCAGCGGGAATCAGTAAGGTGGCCAGGGTTTACTCCAAACCGACGTTCAAGGAAATACAGGCCGACAGCATGAGCCAAAGGACCGGAATAAAGTCGAAAGTGTTCTACGATATCACTGAGGCTGAAGCATGGCTCGACGAAGGCTGAAGCTCAAGCCCACACCTGATCAATGGAGAGATATTCCAATGAGAAGGCACAGACAAATAGTGCTGGTCGTCGTGTGTTTTGTGGTGATTTTTCCCGCCGTTGCCGCCGCTGACCTCTTTATAGCAGTTTATATCAATCCGAACGATTTGAGCTGGGCCAGCGGGCAGGGGTATTCTCTCGAAGAAGCCAGCCGGATTGCAGCGGAGAGCTGCGGAGCTGGTTGCCGTCGCGCGGGCTGGAGTCCCAATGCCTGCGTCGCCCTTGCTATTCGGAACGACAGTGGCACGTGCTGGGGTTCCATGTGGGGCAACAGCTTGGACGAAGCAAGACGAAAAGCATTGGATATATGCCAAGGCCACGGTTGCAGTTGCACAGTTATATTCTCTGAATGCTACCGCTGAGTCCGGGATTTTCCCGTTTCGTTTCCGGTCCGGAGCCTGGGAACGAGACGGACAGAGCGTGTTCGGCTTAGGGTGGTGGGGGCATAAGCGTTAACTCTTCAGACATACAGTAGTGATGTCAGTACCTTACCGCCATATCCGTTCCCGCGCCCGTCAAGGAGGGGAATTCCAAACCCCTCTCCCTCGCGGGAGAGGCTAGGGAGCCGGGGCAGTTTCGGGAGGCAAATTTGTCGTTAAGTTAACGCATGTGGTCGCGGGGGAGCGTGCTTACCTGGGCAAGGAGCGCAGGCGTACGGCTTAATGCACTGGAGGAACCGCTTTCTGTGGCTTAGATTGCCATCGGCTTTATTTCGTGGGGTTCTCATCCTTTTGGCTCACATTCGTGAGTCAAAAGCATATCCCGTCGCACGGAGGTAATCATGGAAGTCATTGCCTCGACGCCTCTGTACAGCTTGCAGATTGATAAAGGAAAGAACCGCATGTATGTGACGTACAAGGGGGCGTGGTTAAAGCCGGGTAGAGTGCCCGATTATGTGAAACACGTCGGGGACGCTGTCAGCCAACTGACCTCGGGCTTCACGGTGCTATCTGATTGGAGAGAGATGGAATCGGTGTTTGTTACCGATGTGCTCGAGGAAGGTCAGAAGCAAGCCATTGCTGCGGGAATCAGTAAAGTGGCCAGGGTCTACTCGAAACCGACGTTCAAGGAAATACAGGCTGAAAGCATAAGCCAAAGGACCGGAATAAACTCGAAAGTGTTCTACGATATCGCTGAGGCCGAAGCATGGCTCGATGAAAGCTGATGGATATAGGTCTGGACGTAGGATGTGGCGCCACCGCACTTGATGTGTGGGAAGCGGCATTGCTAGCGAAAAACCTCGAATGATGCGGTTCTCGTTGTTCACCGCATCCTACGAAACTGATAGCGCCATTTGTGGTATAATCTTACTGAGAAAGGGGTGGTTGTATGTCCAACCGAGGCGCCGAAGTACTCAAAGAGGCATTATCACTTCCTCCTGGCGAACGGGCCGAGCTTGCGGAGCGCCTGTTGTCGAGCCTGGACCCTCCAACTCAAAAGAGATTAAACGAGCTATGGGCGGCCGAAGCGGAAGACCGCCTGGATGCCTTTGATCGCGGCGAGATCAAGACTGTTACGGCCGAACAAGTCTTCGAGCAAGCTGGCTGCAAACCCGGATGAACATGCAGAGCACGTAGGATGTGGTGACCCCGTACTCGATACGGGGGAACCGCATCGCTCGCGAAAAACCGCGAATGATGTGGTTCCCGTTGTTCACTGCATCCTACGAAGCTTGCGTTGGTAACGAACGGAGAGCTACACTTCTCTTGGCTTCGCTTTTACTGAAATCAATTCGACCGGCGCGGAGGCCGGTCGCTACCATAAGCGCGACGCCATGAAGGAAAGGCTCCTAAAGGCGAAAAATCGGGACGAAGGCATCCCGCTTGAGGTTGTCCGTGAGAAACTTGGAATTTGACCCGACCCCGCCCACATATGCTTCCGAAAAGTCAGCGAAGAACTTCTGGCAGGACTACCGAGTGTACCCGGATCGGATCGAGCTGCGATGTTGGATCGTCTTGAAGACCTTTGTTATTCCGGCGGAAGACATTCTCGAGATCAAGATTCGTCCTGCCTTTTCATTCCTCGACCTGTTTCGAGGGAAGGTCAAGGTGCTCTGGTGGGTAATCAAACTGGACTGGGCGGATCTCTGCGAGCATGTGGAGATACACCGAAAAACCGGCTGGTTCAAGTACCTCAGGATCACCCCCGACAACCCCACGAATTTCGTAGCTGCATGCAGAGCAATAAAAGCCTCCGAAAATATTTCGTAAGCATTGAAAATCCCCCTGTATCCCCCTTTAGAAAAGGGGGACTTTGAATCGCCCCTTCTAAGGGACTATATTTCCCCGCCGGCAGGGACGCCGGCGCTACCGGAACTAAGAGGGCGACTCGCCAGTCGCCCCTACCGAAGCTTCGTCTCTGCCTCCGGGCCACAGTAGGGGCGCATGGCGATGCGCCCTTTCTGGATTACCGTCCCCGCTTTCTCGAGGACAAGCCTTCACGGGAATGACGGGAGATTGCCACGTCGCTCCGCTCCTCGCAATGACAGATTCTGCATTCCGGTCATCATGAAATCGCACCGGCAGGGACCCCGGATCGATGTCCGGGCTTTGGCGCCTACCGGAGCCAGAAGAGAGACTCGCCTTACAGGCGTCCCTTGTCAAGCACTCGCCTGATAGCCGTGAGAATGTCTTTGGCGTCATAAGGCTTTCTCAGGAACCCTCTGGCGCCTGTCCTGTGTTCTTCCACGGTGGCGCCGTTTTCAGAATAACCGCTTGAGAGAAGGACTCTCACATCAGGATCCACACGCAACAGTTCCTGGAGACAACGCACTCCACCCATTCCCGGCATGATAAGGTCAAGGATGATGAGAGAAATTTCCTTTCCATGAGACGCATAGAGATCCAGGGCTTCGTCTCCGCTTCGGGCGACGATTACGTGATATCCTCCCATCTCGATCAGTTGCCGTCCCATCTCTCGGATCCGGTCGTCGTCATCAACCAGGAGAATGGTTTCCGTGCCGAAAGCGGGCATTTCCCTTGTCACCGTCAGATTAGGGATGGATTCGTACGCGGACACAGGGAAGTAGATCTTGAAGGATGTCCCCTTGCCGGGTTCGCTGTAGCACCTGATGTAACCTCCATGCTGGGAAACGATCCCGTGGACCATTGATAGGCCGAGGCCTGTGCCTTCCCCGTCCGTCTTTGTCGTGAAAAAGGGCTCGAATATGCGGTCCAACACTTCGGGCTCCATTCCCGCGCCGGTGTCCGAGACTGTCATAAGCACGTACTTTCCGGGTTTGGCCCCCAAGTGGACGCCCACGTATTCATCGCTCAGCGACACATTGCTAGTCTCTATGAGGAATTGTCCACCATTCGGCATTGCGTGTTGGGCGTTGACCCCCAGATTGAGCAACACTTGCTCGATTTGCGCCGGGTCAGCGTCGATGATTCTGAGGTCTCCGCCCAGCTCCAGGTCGATCCCGATCATCTTGGGAAGCGCCCGACGAAGCAATTTTTCCACCCTGCGGACCTCATGATTCAAGTCTATCGGTCGGAACTTGGATTCACCCTTTCTGCCAAAGGTGAGGATTCTGGACACTAGATCCGCCCCGTCTCGCGCCGCGTGTATAATGGCTTCCAATTTCTTTCGATCGGGATCTTGCGTTCCCTTGTTCATGAGGAGAAGGTCTGAATAGCCCAAGATGGCCTGCAGCAGGTTGTTGAAATCATGAGCTATGCCTCCTGCAAGAGTCCCGACAGCCTCCATCTTCTGCGCTTGGAGCAGTTGCTTCTGAAGCGTCAGCTCCCTGGTGACATCCCTGGTAACCGAAACATAGTTGACTATTCTGCCGGTCTCATCCTTGACAGGAGAAATGGTTGCGGTCTCTTCGTAAATTGTTCCATCCTTTTTCTTATTAATGAAATTGCCGCGCCAGACCTCGCCTCGAATCAGTGTCTGCGCCACATCACGGTAATAATCCTGGTCGTGCCTGTCGCTCTTGAGAATTCCGGTGCGCTTTCCAATAATCTCTTTAGCGGAATAACCGGTCGTGGCCTCGAACGCCGGATTCACATATTGAACTACGCCGGCCTTGTCCGTTATGATAATAATTTCTCCTGCCTGTTCGATGGCAGTCGTTAAGAGGAGCCGCTCCGCTTCCCTTTGCCTGTGTTCGGTAACTTCCAGAACGTTTCCCATCACGGCCGGCCGGCCACTGTAGTTGATGACGTTCGCCCTCATTTCGAACCATTTGGTTTCGCCGCTCTTGGTCAATCCTCTCAGCTCATACTGGCTAGGAACGGGTTTGCCTGTCAATCTTGCGAGCCCGAGTTCCTTGACTCTGTCTCGATCTTCAGGATGAAGGAATTCCCCAAAATGTCGTCCGATCATCTCGTAGGGAGAATAGCCCACCATGTCCGCCAACTGACTGTTCACATATTGGAACAGGCCGTCCTGCTGAATGAAGATACCCGTTAACGAGCTTTCGGTTATCTGCCGGTATCGCTCCTCGCTTGCTCTCAAGAGTTCTTCAGCTTTTTTCCGCTCCGTGATGTCTCGCGAAACGCCATAGACGCCGGTCGGATTCGAGTTTTCGTCGCGAACAAAACTCATAGCTGATTCCAGACACGCTGTGGAACCGTCCTTTCGGTAGAAGTACAATTCCATCATGACTGTCCTGTCCGGATCAACTCCGGGTTCTCTGTCATTCTGAAGCTCTTTAGCCAGCATTGCGCGAGCCTGCGCAATAGATTCCGGGGTCAGTAGTTGTGACACGGGGACAGTCATACGTTCTTCGGGTGCAAAGCCAAGCGCCTTCTTGATGGATGGGCTGAAATAGCGGGCATTCAAGTTAATATCCACGATCCAGACAATATCGCGCATGTGCTCCGTCAAGAATCGGAACTTGGCTTCGCTCTCCTTCAATCCTTCCTCTGTCTGCCGTTGTTCTTCGGTCTCGGTCTCAAGTCTCTTGAATGCCACCGTCATATCTGCACGGGCAGCCTGCTGCCTGAGCAAGAGTTTATCGATTTCTTGTTCAACCGTTCTTTCCGACGGCCCGACCACAAACTCGTCATACGGATCGCCTTTCGCGATGAAACTGGTCTGATCTGCCCAGCAATTGGTCTCGAAAAGCTTGGAGCAGTATCCTGCAAACTTGCCCGCCAGTACCCCGCTTCCCCAACAGACGCCTAATGTTTTCTGGAAAATGCCTTCACTACCATTCTTCACCCTGAAACAGCACTGTCGCTTGTCAGTATCTATGGACACCAGAGTCCACGAACCCCAGCCTGCTACAGCAGCTATCTTCGTAATTGCCTTGAACCCCTCCCGGAAGTCATGAAATTTCGATATAACCTGCCAGTCCGCCTCCACGGTTTTTCGTCCCTCGCTCTGTAAAGCCAGCCGGATTCGCCCGGACCCCACCATGGCCTGCACGCATGACATGAGCCCGGCCAAGGTAGTATCCAGCCGCATCATGGCGACAGGAAAATTCCCCAAGGTGACCGTGCCTTTCCGGACATCCCAGGCTATCTTGATTCCTTCGACCTCAATCGTGGGAGCGTTCTCTTGGCCAGGAGCTAACTGACTATTCTTGCTCATGATTTTTCACCTCAGCCTGTTACGAAGGCGCCAGTGCGTCTCAAGGTCTCGGAACTGCGAAAATTTGACATAACAAAGCCCAGGGGCTTCGGTACGACATCATGAAATTGGGATATTAAATTATGCGGCGGTCTTACTATCTTGCAGGTTATTTGGACGGTCGGCGGTCATCAGCCAGCTCATCCGGCCCCGCAATCGTTTCGAAATCGGTAACCCGCAAGACCTCGGGGCGGCGCGCCCGCCATGCTTATTTCAGGCTCAGCTTACCGCACCGGAAATCTCCCAGTCAAGAAAAGCCTTCATGCGGTTGTATCCATTCAATACGCGGGGCTAATTGTAGATTGCGAGGAGTGAACAGGCTACAGTCTGTCTATATCTCTAATTCTGAGACAGTCTCCATAAGTCCGCCCCTACATGGGCTCTTCGTTCTCGTCCGCGAACCAACTTTTATCTTGACATATATCGCAGCGAGATATATCGTGATGACCCATAGAGGTGTAATTTGTATGGACGTTCAATCTGTTCTCCTGGGGTTCCTCATGCGGCAAAGCATGACAGGGTACGACCTAAAAAAGGCCTTCTCCATGTCCTTCTCCTTCTTCTCCGGCCTTAGCTACGGGTCCATCTACCCTGCTCTCAAGAAGATGGAGAACGTCGGGTTGATCTCCAAAAGAGTCGAAATTCAGGATGGCGCTCCAAACCGTAAAATCTACACGATAACGGAAGCCGGGCGAAACGCCTTTCTCGAATCATTGCGAACGCCGCTGGCGCCTGAAAGGCACAAAAGCTCATTTCTGATGAGGCTATTCTTCTTCGCCTATCTGGCGCCCGAAGAGCGGAAGGAGATCGTCGTCGGGCATCGGGACTCAGTGCAGCAAATACACGACCAGTTGGAATCGCTTCGTCCCCAAATTGAAATCCATGCCGATCGATTCCAGTTGATGTGCTTTGAGTTCGGCCTTCGCATGTCCGCTGACATGGCCCGTAATCTGAGCGAGGTGGTCAAGGCCCTGGAGTAGAGAGGAATGCCTAATGGGAGGAAGGAAAGAATGCGGGGGAACCCGCTTTTTGCCGGGCTGTCATTGCGAGGAGCGAATGGTGGGACAGGCTTCCAGCCTGTCAGCGAATGACGGGCAAGATGCCCGTCCCACCAAAGCAGGTTCCGGCGCCCTCCGCCAAAAACTCCTATATGGCTGGCGGCATAGACAATGTGTCGGTAGGGGCGGACCTGCGTGTCCGCCCAGGAAATGACAATATGGTAGGGCGGGCCGTGCCCGCTGATGCTTTCATTCGGCGGCCATGTGTCGCCCTACCGTCAACAGCTGGCGATAAAAACGGAACATAAAAATATCTCGTGGAAGACTAAATTCAGGAAATTCCAGGAGATTAAGTAACTGAAAGGGGTGTTCTCGTGGAAATCGACCAAAGTCACCTTTCGAGAGTCAGTCGGCGGGATTTCCTGGCTCTGTCCGCCGGCGTTATTACCGCTATGTCGTTCGGGGGCGCATTAGGCGCGGGGGTCAGCCACGCGGCGGGCGCCAAATTCCCCGAAGGGAGGTGTGTAGGCAAAATGAAAAAGAGAGTATTGGTCACCTATGCCAGCAAGTATGGGTCCACCGGAGGAGTGGCTGAGGCCATTGGAAAGGAACTGTGCGCCAAAGGCGTGAACGCGGACGTGGTTTTGATCAAGAACGCCGGTAACGTCAGTTCATATCAAGGAGTGGTCATCGGGAGCGCAATCTATATGGGCAAGTGGATGTCTGATGCGACGGATTTTGTGAATGAGAACCAAAGTATCCTGCGTGAAATACCCGTCGCATATTTCCTTGTGTGTATGACCCTGTCCCAGCCGACAGAAGAGAAGCGGGCGCAAGTATTGTCATACACGGACCCCATTCTTAAGGCGGCGCCGCAAATAAAGCCTGTCGGTATCGGAACATTCGCTGGAGCGTTGAATTACAGCAACCTTTCTTGGCTAAACAAGAAGATTCTGAAGTCTAAAGGAACTCCGGAAGGGGATTTCCGCGACTGGAACGCCATTCGCGCTTGGGCGCGGGAACCGTTATATGCGAGGTTCGTCCCATAGAAACCCGAGATCACGGCGCCTATCCAGTTCTGATTCAGGAGGTATGATCATGGCTGCTTTAAGAAGAAACTGGTGGAAGATCCTGATACTATCATTGTTCGCTACATTTATAGATATATTGGGTCATATTATTGACGGAACGGCGTTGCCCCAATTGCCCTTATCAATTATATCAAAAACAATTGGGATGAGACCTACAGTAATTATCTATTTCATCATTTGGTTCTCAATTCTATCATTAATTTGTTTGTATACAGAAAAATGGCTCAGTGGGAGTAAATTAGTAAAAGGCGTAAAATATGGAATTTCATTTGGCGTTATGATGTATTTTGCCGCATGTGAAACAAACACCATATACGGAACGCCTGTTATTGATGATATACGAATAGCCGCAGTGGATTCTATAGCCTTTATCATATTTGGTGTATTAGCGGGAATAATGTTTGGGACTGATAGTCCGGATAAACAGCAGGCCTGGACTAAAATGAACCTCTTCCCGGTTTTCACAGCCACTTTATTTTTTATAATTGGGCGATATTTTGCATATTCTATTTTAGAAATTGAATCCGGATATACGGAAAGGCCACTTTTAACATTCATTTGGACCTTATCCATGGGGTTATCACTTGGAATAATGTATTTATTAATAGAGGTGGTTGCAAAACCTCATAAACATTTTTTCAACGTTACCATGACACAAGCGAGCTGGAAGAAGGCAACGAACATACTGATATGATTCTCATATCTGACAACAATGCGTCGGTAGTTCG
>Ga0172371_10010425_pt1 | contig 12559 bp, 14 predicted proteins | sample Lak12m_FD_114543 | JGI IMG/M metagenome (GOLD analysis project Ga0172371, IMG submission 114543) | Freshwater microbial communities from Kabuno Bay, South-Kivu, Congo - kab_022012_12m | ecosystem: Environmental > Aquatic > Freshwater > Lake | place: Democratic Republic of the Congo: South-Kivu... | reverse complement strand
GAGATTATCGATGAGTTTAGTTATTACCTGAGGTTTGGCAACCTCGAATTCATAACCTTCACGGCGGAGAGATTCGAGAAGAATAGCCAAATGAAGCTCTCCCCGACCAGAAATTTGGAAACGACCGTTTTCTAGTTTTTTTAGTTTTAAACTTAAGTTAGTTTCGAGCTCTTTTTCTAGGCGACTTTCTAATTGTTTGGCGGTAGAAAACTGGCCATCTTGACCGGAAAAGGGAGAAGTGTTAGGGCCAATAGTTAAGTGAAGAGTTGGATCAGAAAGTTTAATTGAAGGAAGAGGGTTTAAGTCGACAGGATCGGTAACGGTTTCGCCAATGTTAACCTCTGGTAGACCGGAAAGAGCAACAATATCGCCGGCGCTAGCTTCTTCTACCGATTGGCGAGATAAGCCATGAAAAAGCATAATACTGTCAACGCTGAAGGAATGATGAGGGCGATTACTGAGGACAAATTTCTGTTTAAGTTTGATCTGCCCCTGGGAAATTTTACCAATACATATTTTGCCCAAATGAGGATTGTAATCAAGAGCGGAAATTAACATTTTAAAGGGTAAGTTAATATCTGCTTGAGGGGAGGGAATGTATTTGATTATATAGTCGAGTAAAGGGGTAACGTCACCTTCAGATTGATCAGTAGTTGGAGGTGTTTGATAAACCTTGCCATCCCGGCCAACGGCATAGAGAATGGGAAATTCCAGCTGGGATTCATCGGTAGCTAAATCGAGAAAGAGATCGTTAATTCTTTCGATGGTTTGGGGAATATTGGCGAATTGCTTATCGATTTTGTTGATGACAACGATGATTTTTAATTTTTGTTCTAAAGCTTTTTTAAGGACGAAGCGGGTTTGAGGCATAGGGCCTTCTTGGGCATCGACGATTAGAATGGCGCCGTCAGCCATGTTGAGGGTGCGCTCGACTTCACCGGAAAAATCGGCGTGGCCGGGAGTATCAATGATATTGATTTTGACGCCCTGATAATCGACTGAGGTGTTTTTAGCTAAAATGGTAATCCCCCGTTCTCTTTCGAGATCATTGCTATCGAGGAGGCAAGTTTTACCCATTTCTTCCTGATTATCACGGAAGGTGTGAGTTTGTTTCAGCAAAGCGTCAACCAGGGTAGTTTTACCGTGGTCAACGTGAGCGATAATGGCGATGTTTCTTAGATTTTTAGACATTTTGATATAAAAATAAGCCTGTTGCCAGGCGTTAATTTTTGCGGACAGGAAGCTTATTTTACTTGATTTTAAGCTAATTTACAACTGTGGAGCCCGATTATGGCCCAGTGGCTAAATCAGCAATTTTCCAAAGATCAGACTCTTTTTCTAAAGTGATCCAGCGAATATTGCGACCAGCACTAAAGCCATAGTAAGGAATTGGTTCGGCGGTGGCGGTTTCTGGTTTAAGCTGAGCATCAAATTCGACTTCGAAGGTGTTTTCTCCGGCTGATTTTATGGCTAGAAGTTCAATTTTTTGGAAGGCGTTGAACATAATGCCCCAAGACTGTTTTTGGCTATCGCTATTAATATTTTTTGAAGAGAGCAGTTCAACAGCTTCGGGAATTCGGTGTTCTTTGAGGAGATTAAAAAAGAGACGAATAACATCTTCCTGGGTTGGAGAAGAAACAGAAGCGGTAGAGGTGACGGTTATTGCGGAAGTTTGTTTATCAACGGGTAGGGTGGCAGAGTGATTTTTAAATAAGACAAAACCAGAAATGGCGATAATGAGAAGAGGTAAAAAAATTCTGAGAAAACTAGACATAGGAAAGTCTCCTTTCTGTTTGACTATTAATATTTTGGTGGGTGCGAAGGTATTCTTCAAGGACATCTTGAGCTGAAGTAGTAACGACTTTAACTTACTTTTCTGGGTCGAAGTTCGCCAGGAATTTTTTCGGCCTGGTCGCCGATTTGGTATTCATTGTAAATGTTTTCAGTGACGCCAACTTTGATTTTTTTACCTTCGGTGGTTTTGAAAATCAGAGTGTAATAATCTTTAGTATACGGACTGTCGTCGTCATCAACTTCGGCATGGGTTTTGTCGATCAGTTCGCCTTTCCACTCTGAGGCCTTTTGTTTTTTGATTCCTTTGACGATAAAGCTGAAAAAAAGAAAGACAAAGAAGGCGAAAATAGCGAAGAAAATGATAATTGGACCAAGAACGATTGCTTTCCCCATTTTTAGTTATTTAACTAATTAATATTAATTTGAATTATATCTTACCGCGGCCAGGATTTTTCGAAACAATCGGAGGCTTTAACAAAACCAGCTTTTTGGGCCTCTTTTTCGCTGCAAAACCATTGATCGCCCAGATACAGCTGAACAGTGGTATTTTGATATTGACCACAACCAGGGAAACGGTAAGTTTTATGATCAGGATTACTTAAAGGAATATTAGCTTTGATAATGCAGTTGGGTTTGGCCTCGTTCTCAGCTTGAGTGCAAAGCTTACTGTAAATACCTAATTTTTTTGTTTTAGCCTCTTCAGCTAAGACGGAGAGGATATTTGAACTTCGAGCGAGACCGCTAGTATGGTAAGCCCAACCTTGGGAAAGCATCTGTTCGCTAACTGAACCATTAGGGGTATAGACATCGGCAACGAGACGTTTGTGACGATCGTTGAAGACAACTTTGAGGTAGAGGGGTTGACCCATAATGAGTTTTTGAAGTGCCTGTTTGGCTTCTTGCCCTCCACAAAGATCTAGTTCAGGAGCACTGACTGAGGCTAAGCGAATATTCTGTTTTTCTTTAGTAATAAAAGTGTCACCATCGACGACACTGATGGCTTGGTATATGGGGAGAGGAAGAATTAGACGACCCGATTTAACGATAAAGAAACCAGTGACAGTTAAAGTGAGAGCGGTAAGGGCGGCGAGGCGTTTAAGTTTGGCTGTTTTTGAGGCGGCCATAAGTTTATGGTAACAGAAAGGGATTTTGGGGTCTATATTTTCAGCTGCTTTTCAGTTTTGTTTTATAAACTTTTCATCATGAAGCTAATTAGGACCATTTTAGGGAAAATTTTGCTGGTCAAAAATATGTCGTTACCAAAGAAAATTATCTTGTTGCTGATAGTGGTTGGTTTGGGAATTTTGACCAGACAAATAATAACTAGTTCAAAGGCAAGCAAGATAACTTACGAAACGACAACGGCTAAGAAAGGGAGTTTGACGGTGTCGATTTCCGGATCCGGGACTATTACCTCGGGGAACAATACGAGCTTAACAACTAAGACATCGGGAGTAGTTAAAAAAGTTTATGTAACTAATGGAGATACAGTAACTAAGGGACAAAAGATTGCTGATGTAACCTTGGACGATTACGCAAAAGAAAGACAAGCGGCGGCCTGGGTGGCATATTTAGAGGCAACGGAGGCGACTAAACAAGCAATTGCGAATAAATCGACTACTGATATAGATATGTGGGAGGCGCGAGAAGCAGTGCTTGATGCTCAAGAGGCTTATGACGATATGATTGACGATGATACTAATCCAGCCACACACGAAGCTTATACCGCCGGTGAGAGAATGATCATTATTAAAACATTAGACGAAAAACGAAAAATTTTTACGGTGACGGAAAGTAAATACTTAAATGCGGATGCTGATATCACTAATGCTAACGCAAAAGTAGCGGCGGCCTTGCGAGATTATCAGGAAAATTCGGCCACCATAGTAGCCCCATCAGCTGGAGTAATCAGTGATTTAGCATTGGCTGAAGGTTTAGTTGTTAATGCCAATTCGACGACTAGTTCGACAAGCGGAGCAACAATTATTTCGTCTCAAACAGTGGGAAAGATAAGCGATGTTGGCGGTCAACTAGTGGCGACGGTAAGTCTGTCCGAGGTAGATGTCTTAAATGTTAAAGCCAACCAAAAAGTGGTTTTGACTTTGGATGCTTATTCCGACAAAACTTTTACCGGAAAAGTTTTAGCAGTTAACACTAGCGGTAGCGTCAGTTCCGGGGTAACTTCATATCCGGTAACCATTCTTTTGGATTCGGTTTCGGTAGATATTTACCCCAATATGGCAGTTAATGTAGATATTATTACTAATGTGGTTACCGATGCGATTACAGTGCCCACGACAGCGATAACCACTACTAATGGTGTATCGACTGTCCAAGTCAGAAAAGACGGAGAAAACACCATTGTTCAGGTTGAGATAGGAGTAGCGAATGATTCGGAGACGGTGATTACTTCAGGCCTAACTGAAGGTGATGAAGTCGTGACATCTATCATAACAGCGGAAGAGGACAGCTCCAGTACCAACGAAACGTCTTTATTTAGCGGGCTTAGTACCAGATCGAATAGCAGCAAAAGTTTTGGGAGCAGTTCTCAAGGTGGTGGCGGAATGGGGATGCCCCCGGGGATGTAAAGAATATGGCTAAGCCGATTATCCAAATTTCCCATCTTTCTAAGGTATATAAGGTAGACGAAATGGAAACAGTAGTCTTATCTGATATTTCTTTAACCATTAACGAGGGGGAATTTGTAGCAATAATGGGCCCATCTGGATCGGGGAAATCAACGTTGATGCACATATTAGGAGCTTTAGATTTACCGACTAGCGGAACCTATATACTTGACGGACAAGATGTGGGTAAGTTAACTGATGACCAGTTGGCGGAAATAAGAAACCGGAAAATTGGGTTTGTTTTTCAAGCATACAACCTTCTTCCCAGAACGTCGGCAATTGATAATGTGATAGTACCGATGGAATACGCAGGGATTTCGGATGCCGAGCAGGTTAAAAAAGCAAAAGAGTTGTTAGAATTGGTGGGGTTGGCAGATAGATTTAGTTATCCGCCGAATAAATTGTCCGGTGGACAACAGCAAAGAGTAGCTATTGCCAGAAGTTTATCAATGGATCCAGCGATTATGTTGGCCGATGAGCCGACGGGGAATATTGCTTCGGCGCAAGCGGAGGAAGTAATGGCTATTTTCCAAAAGTTAAATAACAACGGCCGGACGATTATTATGATTACTCACGAACCGGATATTGCTGAACACGCCAAACGTATCATCCATTTGTTCGATGGCAAAATTGTCGAAGATGGTAACGGACACCAACGGCGTTTAATAAAGAAACAAAAATAAAAATGAAACTAAAAAAATTAGTGAAAACCGGAATCCGAAATCTAGCCGCTAATAAAATGCGAACCGGTTTGGCGATGTTAGGAATCGTGATCGGAATTGGCAGTGTGATCGCTCTGATTTCCATGGGGGAAGCCAGTAAACAAGCGGTTCAGTCCCAAATTCAATCAATCGGATCAAATTTATTGACAATTTCGCCCGGGTCTCAGAGTTCCGGAGGAATTCGCAGTTCGTCGGGAGTAACTACGTTAACTAACGATGACGCTTCGGCGATTGAAACTTCAACAAAAATTACAACGATTAAAAATGTTTCACCGGAATATTCCGGCCGTTCGCAAGTAACAGCGGGGAGAAACAACACTAATACGACAATTGTCGGTGTGACTCCGGTTTATTCAGAAGTGAGAAAGATTACGCTGACTTCCGGTTCTTTTATTAGCGGACAACAGGTAAGTGCAATATCGAAAGTAGCAGTTTTAGGACCGAGCACTGCGGAAGATTTGTTTGGAGAGAATGCGAATCCAATAGGCCAATCAATAAGAATTAACGGGAAAACCTTTCAGGTGATTGGGGTAACAAAATCAAAAGGGGGAAGCGGAATGGATAATCAGGACGACCGAATTTATATTCCTTTGACAACGGCACAAAAACAAGTTTTTGGTGTTAAACATCTAAGTTCGATTGCTTTAGAGGCAAAAAGCGAATCAGTGATGACTAAAGCGCAAAATCAAGTAGGATATTTACTTCTAGAACGCCATAAAATTTCTGAAGTAAGTGAAGCTGATTTCCGGATTATGTCTCAATCCGATATATTGGAAACGGCTTCAGCAGTGACGGGGACATTTACCTCAATGCTTACCGGAGTAGCGGCAATTTCTCTTCTGGTTGGGGGAATAGGAATAATGAATATTATGTTGATGTCGGTTACCGAACGGACTCGGGAGATTGGACTGAGAAAAGCCTTGGGAGCAAAGAAGAAGGTAATTATATTTCAGTTTCTTATGGAATCGATTATCCTCACTTTTGCGGGAGGAATAATCGGCATTATTTTAGGGATTGTTGGTTTCTATATATATACGACGATTAACAGTTCAAGTTTTGCTGTTTCGCCGAGCTCGGTTCTGCTGGCTTTTACGGTGTCAGCGGCTATTGGTATTTTGTTTGGCTGGTACCCAGCCCGAAAAGCAGCTAATTTACAGCCAATTGACGCATTAAGATATGAATAAAAGAAAGGAGGTGATAAAAGATAATGGCAAAAAATAATTTGATGTTGACGGTAATAGTAGCAATTGTAGTTGGCGGTTTGGCCTTTTATGGAGGAATGTTGTATCAAAAGAGCCAGCGGACAAGAGTGAATTCTGGTCAGCTTCAGGGTGGTCCGAACGGTGTCCCCAGTGGAACTCAAACGAGGAATGGAAAAACCCAGAACAATAGACCAGTTAGCGGAGAGATTATTAGTGTTGAAAATAATACGATAACGGTTAAAACTCAGGATGGTAGCAGTAAGATAGTTATTTATTCCGACTCGACAACAGTAAGTAAGACATCTGATGGCTCAAAAGACGATTTGAAGATTGGAGAACAAGTAACAGTGACGGGTTCGGAAGGAACCGATGGAACAGTAACGGCCCAGACAATGTTTATCGGGGGAAGTATGATGCAACAAGGTATTGGTATGCCGAGTGGACAACCACCGGAACAACCCACTAAATAAGTGAGAAGTGAAAATAAAACAATCGGCGTCTTTGTTTAAAGGCGCTGATTGCGGTTGTGGTGGTTTAGTTTAAATGCTTGATATAATCGATTGCATGATTGGAAATACAGAGAAGATTTGGGGAGATCCTCGGTTGAGGTATTTATATTCTTATGGTCCAATTGAGATTGAGAGAGGGACAGTGGCGGGGATGATAGCTAAAGTGAGAGAAAAAGTGGCTCCTTTTAGGTTTAGATTGGCAGCTCGAGAAATTGCGAAAACGTTGCAGTTAACATCTGGTGATAAAGTATTGGAACTAGGAAGCGGTTTGGGGTTATTAGGGCAAGCGATCAATAAAGAAGCAAAAGGTGAAATAAAATATTTTGGAGTTGATTTGGCTTTTGAATCTGCTGAAGCAAGCGAAAATCATGGTTTGTTGGAAAGTCAAGCAAGTGCAATTAACTTACCTTATGCAGATAATGCTTTTGATGCTCTGGTAACAACTGATGTGTTAGGACATGTGCAAGATAGCAGACAAGCGGTATCTGAAATAGTTAGGGTGTTAAAACCGGGTGGCCGGGCGTTTATCGTAATCGCTGATCCTTCAGAAGCAAGGTTTGGGAGGATAGGTGATCATATTAATCGAACAGATAGCTCATCGAACGTAAACTACTGGGAAGAATTATTGGAAAAAGAAGGCTTGATGGTTTTACAAGAAGATTCTGAACGGTACAGACGACGAGATTGGCGCAAAATATTTAATTTACCATTTTTGGTGAAATTAAAGGAAAAACCAGGGTTTGCCTGTGCATTTAACCCGATAAACAGACCGGGGACTTATGTTGTGGTGTGAAATCTTTGGGGAAAAATTAAATTAAACGAAAGTTAGGGCATTGCCCTTTTTGTTGGCTCGGCCGGTTCTACCAATACGATGAATATAATCTTCGTAAGTTTCAGGAAGATCATAGTTGATAACGTGAGTGACGTCCTTGATGTCTAAACCACGAGAAGCAATATCGGTAGCCAATAATACCTGAACTTTATTAGCTTTAAATAATTCCAACGCCCTTTGTCTTTGACCCTGAGATTTATTACCGTGAATGGTAGCGACGGTGACTCTTCGTTTAATTAAAGCGTCAGCAACTCGATCAATGCCTCTTTTGGTTCTGCCAAAAACAAGAACTTTAGCAAAACTGTGGTTGGCTAAAAGCTCGTCGAGGACATCAATTTTTTCCCGACCATTTAATTTGATAATATCTTGATTAACATTGGCACAAGTGGGCTGTGATTTAACGGAGATAGTAACAGGATCACGGACGAACTGAGTCATAATTTTTTGAACTCTGTCGGGTAAGGTAGCGGAGAAAAAGAGAGAGTGACGTAAGGGGGCGAGTCGGGAAACGATATAGGTAACATCAATAACAAAACCCATGTCTAACATCCGGTCGACTTCGTCTAAAACGATGCTGTTAAAAACGCCAAAATTGAGGATTCTTTGTTTTTCTAAATCTTTTAATCTTCCCGGAGTACCGACGACAAAGTTGGGATTTCGTCTTAAACTTTGGATTTGACCACCAAGACCAACACCGCCGATACAAAGACTGGAGTAAAGATGGGTTCCGAAACTAAGTTCCCGCAATTCTTGTTCGATTTGGACTGCCAGTTCTCTGGTTGGAGTAACGATGAGAACTTTTTGCTGGTGATTACCCAGAACTTTGTTAATCAAAGGAATTAAGAAAGCGGCAGTTTTGCCGGTACCGGTTGTGGCAATACCAACAACGTTTTTACCTTCAAGAAGAGGAGGGATAGCTGAATCTTGTATGGGGGTAGGGGTGGTGTAACCCTTAGAAACGATATTTTGGTTAAGAAGAGGGTGAAGCTGAAAATCCAAAAAAGAATGCAGCGGAGTATATTCTTCAAGAATATTTTCGGTTGAATTTCTAATAAACAGGGCGGGATCATAAACGGGAAGTTTTCTCCGGTTACGATTAAAAGAGTCACGCCTGTTTGGCTGTCTGTAATTATTGTGTCTATACATATGATTGGATGGCCAAGAAATTGATCAAAGCAATAGAGCTGCTCAACTAGTTACCTATTATTGAAAAAGAGGACAAGATACAAAATAAAAATAAAATATACCGAGGTACCTTTATCTATCTAAAATTCAAAATATGTCAAAAATTAAGCAGATCTATTACCTCGATCTGCTCTTTGGTCACAGGGAGTATTGTATCACAAGTGGGCAAAATAACCTAATTAGGCACGAATAAGACAGTTTAAGGTAATTTTAGAAGAGAGATTTTTGTTTGGGGAGGACTTCGAAACTGGCTAGGTGGTCAGGAACCTCGAAAGTTTTGATTTTGGAGGTTTGGCCGGAAAGGAGAATAATTTGTGGACGAGACACACTAAAATATTCAGCCAGAGCTTTAACAATAGCCTGATTAGCCTGCCCCTGTTTGGGAGGTTCTTTAACGGCAATAATATATTGGGTAGGGGAAACTTGAGTAATAAAAGCTTTTTTGTGGTTAGGTTTGGCAGTAACGGAGATTTTCATAGCTTGGAAGAGGGTTGGTTAATTATATAATAAGAAAAAAGAACTATTTAGATCGTTGTCGATAGATTAGTGGCCTATCAAAAGGAGAATCTGATGTCTCGTCTTATTCTTTTTCTTGGGTTGGGAGGTGAATTGTCTAGGATTGCTATGGGTGGTGTTTCCCAGCTAGCTAGAGATCTGGTAAGACAAATGGATGCGATATTGGCACCGATAGATACAGGACAAGAGTCTTTCCAGGAAAGAGCGAGCGACCTTAGTTAGAAAGTCAGTGAAAAAGCTATATTTATAGGTTTTTGGGGGATATAGTTATGGTAGACAATTAGGCCAAAGACCTCCCTTGCCCAGCGAGAGGGCGTAAGCGGCAGTCTGAATCGATTCTTCGGCAGAAGCTCTTAAATTGGAATCAGGGTTTTCCCCCATTTGCTGACGGATATTTTTCCAAGTAACAGGGCCAAACTGGAAGAGGCCAAGGTAAGAGCCATTTACAGCGTTGGAATTAAAACCGGATTCGCAAAGAGCAATATGCCTTATAACATTAGGGTCTTGGCCATATTGAGTGGCAAATCGGTCAATGAGAGAGTTGATGTCGCTTGTAGAAGCTGGGGAAGGAGTGGGAATGGGAATAGGGGTTGGGGTTGGTGTGGGGGTTAGAGTTGGGATAAAAGTAGGAGAAGGGGTAGTACTGGGAGAGGGAGTAAGGGTAGGAGTAGGGGTTTGGCTAGGCAAGGTAGTGGTGGGGGTGGTTTCTTGAGGAGAGACAAGAAGAGTATTTTTTGGCTGTTCGATAAGAAAATAACCAGTTAGAGCACAAAAAATAAACAAAAAAGCGGGAAAAAAATAATTTGGTTTTTCCACTCGATAAATTTTAACATTTGTTGGTGAAGTTTTTAAAAATGTTGAAAAATTATTTCAATTATTTGCGTAAAGTAGATCTGATCTATATAATTATGGGTTGCTGTATGGGTAAATGCCCATACTGTATTTGAAGATAAATAGTTGTCTTCGTACTTTAAAAAGAAAGGAGAAATAAGTTAAGAGAAAAACTGCAAAAGCGTGGTTTTAAAAACTTAAGATATTCCCTTAAGAGAAACAAAAAAATCAGACAATCGCAAGGAGATGAAACATGAAATGGTGGAGGAGGTTGGGAGCAGCTTTTGGGCTAGCGGTGATCTTGGTAACATTATTGGTCACCACCGTCTTTGCTTGTTCACCAAAACTGGAAGCCAGTGCCAATTGTTTTTCGCAGTCGGCGTATGCTGGCTATGACGGTGACGGGTACAACAACAGGAAGATTACTTGGGATCTTTGGTTGAATGGAAGTCATTATCAGGACTTTCAAGTTACCAAAAATTCTTTTGTGATCTTCAACTATAAACACAGCGGTGCTGAGGATCTGGATGTTACCGGTTGGATAAAGATGTATAAGAAAGTTGGTGTCTGGTGGGTAGAGGAGAAGAAGGAGGATATCAATTTTCATTTTGATGCCAGTACGTGCTACGACAAGGCTTCAGCTTCCGTTACTTTGGGGACGTGTGCCCCCGATGGTATTGGTCAATCACACACACCGGCGACCATCTCTCTTGTAGGTGCAAATCTGACTATTAATGGTCAGACCTACAATACCAATACCAATATTAATCTGAACCCTGGGTCGTACCCCTGGACGTCGGCAGCTTTGCCGGGGTACCAATTCGAGGGATCGGCACCAAGCGGAACTTTGACAGTGGAAGACTGTGGCTACAAACCGACTTTGTCTGTAATTGTCACCTGCGAAAAGGTGACGGTGGCAGGTCAAGGCAGTGGCACCCTAAGGATAGTTTTGTCTAACGGTCAAGCGGTAGAGAAGAAGGTCGATAGTGACTTTTTGGTTACCGTCAAATGGCAACCACCGCTTGTCAATACCAGCCCAATGCATTTTTGGGCTGAGGCTCAATTATTCAAGGGGGGTAAGGTTGTTGCTTCGGCCGATGATGAGCGAAAGCTTGCCTGCGGGGAAGTAAGTGCGCCGTGGGATACGGTGCAACTGTTCTTACAAGGTGAACAGCCTTACGATGACTCCGTGACAGTGGGGGGGTGTGATTTCCAACAGTCCCCGTGACGGGATGATGCCCTTGGCGTCACGTCAACCAACTCTTGAAGAAGTGCTTCAGTCCTTTGGGGCAAGGAATTTCCCCATTTATATGAATGGTGAGGATGAAGCTCTGAGGGTTATCCGAGTTGATGCTGAGGAGACGTGTCGCGACTCATCAAAGTGTGTTTCTGCCCCAATGCTAACAGCGGTCAGAGAAATTTACCGCAGGGGTATTGATTGGGGTGATTCCTATATCCGACTGGAGCTGGAAGGGAATCAGATGGTGGTGTTTCAAGTCGGGGAGCACATGGACATGAGTCGGGTGGTTTATCTGCCCGTAGCGGAAATTGGCAAAAAAATCGATGTGACGTGCGTTCGAATTCAAGGCGGACTGTGGTATTGCGGGTTTGATCCATTCTCGGATGAAGCGGATCCAGCTTTACACGGTCAAACCGAATTTTATACGCACGCGGCTGAGGTTTTCTCCCGCGAGTTGGCTGGACGGGGATTCGTCGTGATGGACAACAATGTTAAGGGTTGGCTCGCCAATCAGGGAAAATTTTCTCTCTGGCAAGACAGTGCGAGCCAGGGGCCATGGGCCGAACAAGCATTGTTGACACTGTACAGGCAACCATTAACGTACAGGGAAGAAGTCACACCTCTATGGTTGAAGCTGGAGACAGCGTTTAACTTCACTGATCTCCGTAGTGCAGAAGAGTTTGATTTGGGGCTATCAACCTTGCCGGCACCGCCAAAGCCTGGAGAACCAGGGTATGGATCACCCTGGATATGGCAGGCGCCTCAATAATTGAAGTTTCTCTTAAGGAGAACGGTTTCTCCTTTTGATACAAAATCCTGGTTACTTATCTCGATTTACCGTAAGGTAAATCAATTCCCAATTGGGGATTCCCAAGAGATAGGTAACCAGCAGTTCAGAGACAATTAAATTATTAGTTGTTTGTGAAGTGGAGAATTAAAACAAGTTGAGGATTGATTCTAGCGTTGATCGGGTAAGTCGCCAGTCTGGGGTTGCTAATTTGTCTCCCCATACCCCGGGGTGGTCAATAGAATTAAAATAGATTACTTGTTTAACTAAAGGAAATGATGACATTTGGTTTAAACCAGATAACCAATTCGTTT
>Ga0172371_10010424_pt1 | contig 12560 bp, 18 predicted proteins | sample Lak12m_FD_114543 | JGI IMG/M metagenome (GOLD analysis project Ga0172371, IMG submission 114543) | Freshwater microbial communities from Kabuno Bay, South-Kivu, Congo - kab_022012_12m | ecosystem: Environmental > Aquatic > Freshwater > Lake | place: Democratic Republic of the Congo: South-Kivu... | reverse complement strand
CAAGCGCTCTAGCCAAGCTGAGCCACGCCCCGTCTTACCACAATTTTGAGTCTGTAAGACGGTCCTGAAGTCGCGATTTCCGCGACGAAGGACCTTTGGTATCAACCAGCAATATACTTTATGATGAGCGGCCTTGCCTTCTTTAAGGCATGGTAGCGGTGACTCATCGTGTGCTTGATCTTTTCTCCCAGCTGGGCAAATGTCTTTTTGTATTTCGGGATATAGAATAACGGGTCATACCCGAAACCCGCGCTGCCCTTAGCCTCAAAAGCGATCAATCCGGAACAGCTTCCCTCCACTACTCCCACTAAACCTTTTTTATCCGCCAGGGCCACGGCGCAGGAGTAATGCGCTTTTCTCTCCGAAAGAGGCAGGCCTTTGAGCATTTCTAAAAGTTTAAGATTATTTTTAAGGTCGCTCTTATCTTTTCCGGAAAAACGCGCAGAATAAATTCCCGGTGCCCCGCCCAAAGCATCCACGCATAAGCCCGAATCCTCGCCCAGACAAAGCTTGCCGGTAAAGCGAGCCAATTTTATTGCCTTTTTAACCGCGTTCTCCTGAAAGCTCCTGCCATTCTCAAGCACATGCGGAACGTTTTTATAGCTGCCAAGAGAAAGCAGCTCAACGTCCAGGCCTTTGAGTATCTCCTTTATCTCGAACAGCTTCTTCTTATTCCTGGTTGCTACTACCAACTGCGTCATTTTTGCAATATATCCCCAACCAGTTTTCTCTGGATGCTGAAAAGTTCACCAATCCCCCTTTTCGCAAAGTCCAGCATGCTGTCCATCTTCTCTTTGGAAAAAGGCTTGCGCTCGGCAGTGCCCTGGATCTCGATGAATTCTCCTGAACCGGTCATGATCACATTCATATCCACTTCGGCCTTGGAATCCTCCTCATAACAAAGGTCAAGGAGCATGTTGCCGTCTAAAATGCCGACGCTGGTGGCGGCGATATAATCCCCAACAGGGACTTTAGTGATCTTGCCGTCTTTCTTAAGCTTCTGCAGGGCATCCACCAGGGCGATGAAACTTCCGGTAATGGCTGTGGTGCGCGTTCCTCCGTCACCCTGGATAACATCGCAGTCAACCCAAATAGTGCGTTCCCCTAAATATTTCATATCGGTAACTGAACGCAGGGACCTGCCTACCAGGCGCTGAATTTCGTAAGTGCGCCCGGAATCCTTGCCGCGGGGGATGCGCGTCTGGCAAGAACGGGGAAGCATGCCGTATTCAGCGGTAACCCAGCCGGTGCTTGAATTCCTTAAAAACTGCGGCACACTCTCATCAACCGATGCTGTGCAGATGACCCTGGTATTACCCATCTCGATCAAACAGGACCCTTCCGGATATTTAAGATAATTCCGGGTTATCGTGACTTTGCGTAATTTATCCAAACCCCGGCCGTCAATCCTTACCATAGATACTCCTTCCCTTGGGATCAACCGCAACGATCAGCGGAAAATCTTTAACCTCTAATTTTAAAATTGCCTCCGGCCCAAGATCGCCATAGGCAATGGTTTTAGCTTTTTTAACACAGCCGGCTAAAAGCGCCCCGCATCCGGCGTAAGTCACAAAATAGATCCCCCTGTATTTCCTGATCGCCTTTATTACCTCCCGGCTGCGCTTGCCTTTGCCGATCATTGCTTTTAATCCTTTAGCAAGCAGTAAAGGGGTAAACGCGTCCATGCGGGAGCCGGTGGTCGGGCCGCAGGAGCCGATGATCTTTCCTTTGGGTGTCTGCGTCGATCCGCAATAATAAATAACGGCGTTCTTCAATTCAATCGGAAGATGAACGCCTTTTTTTAAAGCCTGCGCCAATCTCTTGTGCGCCTGGTCACGGGCTGTATAAATTGTGCCGCTTAATAAAAGCTCATCTCCTGCTTTTAAGGATCTAATTTTATTTAGAGCTAACGGTGTATTTATCTTTTTCATAAAACTACTGACGCGCTTCTTAACGCATGGCAGCTGATATTTACCGCAACCGGCAAGCCGGCAATGTGAGTCGGATAAATATGGATATTCACGGCCAAAACAGTATTTTTCCCGCCTAAACCCATAGGCCCGATGTTCAGTCGGTTAATTTCTTTGGGTAAATCCTCAAGCTTGCCTAAAGATCCGGGGTTAAATTCACAACCATAATCTGTGATCTGCAGATTACTATCTTTATAAATATCATCAAGCAGGGCTTTCTTCGCTAAATACACAGCATAGTCGGCAGTGCCTCCGATCCCTACGCCTACCACGTAAGGCGGACAGGCATCAGGGCCGGCTGATCTAACGGCGTCAATTATAAATTTCTTAACATCTTCTATCTTCGCCGTAGGGTTAAACATCTTAAGCTGAGCTTTATTTTCGCAGCCGAAACCTTTGGGCAGGACCGTAAGTTTTAATTTATTACCCGGGACAATATCAATATGTATCAACGCAGGCAAGTATCCGGATCTGCCCCGCGAAAGAGGATCTTTGATTATTGATCTCCTAAAATAACCTTTTGTGTAGCCCTCTTCTATGCCGGAGTTTATTGCCTTATTCAAATCACCCTCTACTCTCACCTCCTGCCCCAGTTCCACAAACACACAAGGCATTCCGGTATCCTGGCAGATGGCTAATTTCTTTTTGGCGGCTATAGCGGCGTTATCCAATATTGCCTTAAGGATATTTTTTGCCCGTTTATTCTTTTCCGCGGCATAGGCATGGCGCAAAGCAGCCAAAACATCCTTGCGCAGAAAAAAATTAGCTCGCTTTGCCAATTCTGCCGCTGCCTTTTTTATTTTTAAGGCGCCGATCTTTCTCATTTCCTTTTATACTCCCGGGAAACTGTAGTAGTGATCCCTCCGCGGGGATTAAAAATCCCGGTGATCTTCAGCCAACGCGGTTTGACTGCCCGCACAAAATCATCAAGCATTTTGTTAATCAGGTGCTCGTGGAATATGCCAATGTTACGCCAGAAAATGGTGTACATCTTAAAGGATTTCAGCTCAACGCAAAGCTTAGCCGGAGCATATTCTATGCGGATGGCCGCAAAATCCGGCAAGCCGGTCTTGGGGCAAATACAGGTGAACTCCGGGATATCCAGGTTGATGGTATAGGCCTTATCCGGATACTGATTTCTCCAAACCTCTATTGCCGGGGTCTTAAGCTTCCGGATATTTTTCTGTAACCCTTCATAACTTGATCTTTTCATTTATTTTAACCCCGTTAACCTGTGGATCTGCGGTATTACGCAGGCAATAACCTTTGATTGCTTGCAGATCTCCTTGTATTTAGCAAGCTTCTCCTGTAAAAAGATCTGGTCCTCGTAGCTGTTCGGCTGCAAAACCAGGACGCTGGATGGGGTGACCTCTTTGATCAGCTTGATCGCCGCCTCTAAATCAACCTCTTTAGTCCCCTCGCAGATGATCGCCTTTAAAAATACCTCTTTTTGGCTGGCGACTTTTAAAAACTTTTTATGCGTATCCCAGAGGTCGCCCATTCCGCTTGAGCTGGGTAATTTCAGGTCCATGGCCACGAAATCTATATACCCGATAAGTTCTTCCAGTTCAGCTGTCAGGGTGCCGTTGGTTTCCAGGTAATGCTTATGCCCGTTTTTGGCGGTAAGCTTTAATACCTCTTTCAGGAAATCCTTAAACAAGAGCGGCTCCCCGCCGGTAAAGGAGATGGAATGATACTTGCCGCGGTAAAGCCCGATCTCCTCAACAAGCTCATGCGGCTCATACTCCATGAAGCGGTCAAGCTTGGTGTCGCAGTAAACGCAGTTTAAGTTGCAGCCGAAGAAGCGCACGAAGATCTGCTTCTCTCCCAGATATATACCCTCACCCTGCACGCTGTCAAAAACTTCGGCTATCTTTGCTTTGCTCATTATATTAAAGGATCAACCTCCCCCGCTTCTTTAAAACCTTTGGCGCGGTAACGGCAGCTGTCGCATTTTCCGCAAGGGAATTTTGCCCCCCTGTAACATGACCAGGTCAGGCTAAACGGCACGCCAAGTTTCTTCCCCATCATGATGATTTGGGATTTATTCTTGCGCAATAAAGGCGCCAGGATCTCATACCTTCCCAAGGTTCCGGCTTTAGCCATCCTGCTAAAAGCGCCCAAGAACTCCGGACGACAGTCAGGATAACCGGAATAATCCTGGCTATGCGCGCCGATAAATACCGCCTTGGCTTTAAGTATCTCTGCCAAGGAAATAGCAAAACTTAAGAATATAATATTTCGTCCGGGGACATAGGTAGCTGGAATCCCACCGGAGATCCTTTCGGGAATTTTTATTTTTTTATCTAAGAGCGCTGAACCTTTCCAGGGAAAATTTATTTTCAGGATTTTATAAGGGCAACCGGCTGCTTTAGCGATCTTCTGCGCCTGAAGTATCTCCTTCTTATGCCTCTGGCCGTAGTCAAAGATAAGGCACCGGCATTTATACCCTTTTGCTTTGGCGTAATACAAAACTACAGCTGAATCCAGGCCTCCGGATAAAAGAATTACCGCCTTATTCTTCATAACTGGCAGAGTTTGTAGAATTCTCCCAGACGGTAACGGAATTGAGCAAAGGTATCTGGGGCTTAAGCCGGCCGTAAATATATTTGGCGATATTCTCGGATGTGGGATTTATCCGCTTGAAAAAAGCCACCTTATTCAAATATTTATGGTCCAGATCCTCGAGGATCGCGTTCAATTTCTTCTTCAGGTATTTGAAATCCAGGAGCATTCCGATCTCATCTAACTCGGAGGACTCAACGCTTATCTTAACCCGCCAGTTATGGCCGTGGAGATCCTCGCATTTTCCCTTATAGCCCCGCAGGTTATGCGCCGAGCTGAAATTGCCTTCAACCTTTAACTTATACATTCTCCACCTTCCTTACATCTTTCAATTGCCTGCCTAAAAACCTCTCCGCTAAAGAGCTGAACCATTCGGGGTTATCGCTGACGTAAAATCTATGCCTGCCGCCTTTTGAGCACTGGAGCATATCTTCACTGGCTAATATCTTCTTTACTTCAAAAGCAACCTGCTTGGCTGAATCGATCAGCGTAATATCCTTGCCTAAAACCTGCTGAATAACCGGGGCAAGCAACGGATAATGCGTGCAACCCAGGATAACCGTATCCACGCCTGCCTCCTTAAGCGGCTTCAGGTAAGTTTTAACCACGCTTAAAACAACCTCACCCTTAAGCCAACCCTCTTCGACAAAAGGCACAAATAAAGGGCAGGCTGCTGCTGTGACTTTGACCTTGGGGTCAAGCTGCTTGATCTCCATTTCATAGGTGCGGCTTTTGATCGTTCCCTTGGTCCCGATCACCCCGATGCGCTTATTCTTAGAAGCATAAACTGCCTCCCTTACCCCGGGGGTGATCACTCCGACGATAGGAACGCGGAAATGGTTTTTGATCACCGGCAAGGCAAAGCTGGATGCGGTATTGCAGGCAACGCAGATAAGCTTGACATCCTGCTTTAACAAGAACAAAATGTTCTCAATGGAAAAACGGATGACTGTTTCCCGCGACTTGATACCATAAGGCACGCGCGCGGTGTCTCCGAAATAAACTATGTTCTCATTGGGCAGCTGGCGGATCAGCTCTTTGGCCACCGTCAATCCCCCTACCCCGGAATCAAAAACCCCTATTGATTTCATCTTGAAGCTGTCTCCACCAATGCCTTGTCCTGCGAATACTCCCTGATCCCATCTAATATCCCCTCGGCTAATTTCTGGCGGTAGGAGCCGGTCTTCAGCAATCTCTCCTCATTTGGATTTGACAGAAACCCTGTCTCAATCAGCACCCCGGGCATCCTTACCCCCTTTAACACCTGGAAGCGCGCCCCTTTTACCCCCAGGATATTGGCGTCGGTGCCGTAATCCATGGCCCTGCATAATGAATGTGATAATTCTATCGATTCAGCCCGGCTGTTCGTATAGATCATATCCCAGACAATGGCGCGCAGCTCCGGTGAGCTGCCGGCGAAAACAGCGTTCTTCAGATTCAGTGGGACGCTCCTTGCGGTAAAGGCTGCACGCTTAGTGTCGCTGACACTGGGAGCGACATAATAAACCTCAAAGCCGCTCACGGAGCGGGAGTGGTTCGCATTAGAGTGGATGCTGACAAAGAGGTCGGCGCCTGATTTATTGGCAAGGCTTACCCGCGTAGAAAGCGGAACGAATCTGTCGCTTGAACGGGTGAGCACCGTTTGCACCCCCTCATTCCTCAAGAGGATGCTTAATTTCTTGGCTATATCCAGGTTAACATTCTTCTCCCTTAAACCGCTCCTGCCTATGGCTCCGGGGTCAGTGCCGCCGTGGCCGGCGTCGATGACGACTTTTTTCAACTTTATCTTGGCGGCACCTGGGCGGCGATAAGCCAAGGAAGGCGCCTTGAATAATACGTCGAATATCTGCTCCTTGAATTGCCTGGGCATGACGATAGTGCCCTCATAGATATCCACAGGCGAATTCAAATGCATTATGTTATCATTGACCAGGACCAGGGCATCCCCCACCATCAGGTTAACGCGGTTAGATTCCTTGCTCAAGTAAGCGGTACGCAAAAGCGTATCATACTCCATATCAACCCCGCGCAGGCTGCACAAGCTGACCAGCGGATAGTAGGTTACCCCGCCAATAGAATAAGTGGCGATATTCTCTCCCCTCGGAACAGTGGCGCAGCCGCTGCCCAAAATAACCAGGCAGATATAAATAAGAAATAACTTTAGATATTTATTAATTTTCATGTTGTCGTTCATAAGATACTTTTCTCGCTGCATTGCTTGTCGCAGTGCTACGCTCGAAAAGTATCCACCAAAAATTTCCTTGTCGGAAATTTTTGGTGGAGGTGGCCGGAATTGAACCGGCGTCCTTAAGCAATCTGATAGAAGCCGCTACATGCTTAGTCTGTCTATTAATCTTTTCCTTACGCGCTCCGGCAGACAGGATCACGTAAGAAGCAGCCTTTTAAAATCTTATCCTGCCACCAAAGGCACATGGCAGGACCAGCCTGCTTAGGCTCTCATTTAGGCCGCAGGCTTCCTAAAGAGAGGCTTACCTTAGCTTAGTAAGGTAAGGCTGCGCAGCCAGCTGGCATTGCTACCATGGGCTTAGGCGTTAATGACCTAAGGCCTGCCAACCGGCCACCAAACATTTCTGTTTGATTTGCGTTTAGATTGTGCAAGGATTGTTAACGCGGCTAACCATGCGTCCGCGGCATGCTGCTTTTATCCGACTATCTTAAGTCGAACCCTTTCACCCCCCTATGTTAAACTAGAAACCCTAAACCCGAAATCCTAAACAAATCTGAAATCTTAAATCCGAACAAAGCCGGAGCTTGAAATCTAAATCTTAGTTTAGGATTTCTGTATTGTTTCTAGTTTCAGGTTTCGAGTTTGTTTCGAATTTCAAGTTTCGGGTTTAGGATTTAGTTATTTCCTCCTGCTCCTCATTGCCCGGCGCACTGCCAGGTCAGTTTCTCTGCGTTTGATGCTGTCCCGCTTATCGTAAAGCTTCTTGCCTTTGCACAGCGCAAGCTCCAGCTTCACAAAACCCCGATCATTAAAATAAACCTTAAGCGGGATTAAAGTAAGGCCCTTCTGGGTAAGCTTGCCCTCTATCTTAGCGATCTGGCCCTTATGCAGGAGAAGCCTGCGGGTCCTGTCAGGTTCAACATTCAGGTAGCTGGCCTCCGCGTAAGGGCTGATGTGCGCGTTATGTAAAAAAACCTCCCCTTTTTCAATCCGGGCAAAGCTGTCATTCAGATTAATCTTGCCGGCCCGCAGGGATTTTACCTCCGAGCCTTTAAGCTCGATACCGCACTCCAAGGACTCCAGGACCTGGTAATCCCTGTAGGCCTTGCGGTTAGTAAGAATAGATTTACTCATTTTAACACAGCCAAAGATAAATACAAACTTAAAAATAAGGGTATGGTAAACAGGCTTAATATATGGCTGAAGAATACCCCCTGGCTGATAAACGCATCCTCCTTCTTGTAATGCCGGATAATTACCGATAAGGAGGTTGCCGAAGGCATAGCCAGCTGCATGACGATCAACAAGCCCAGCAATTGGGGCAAAGCCAGCTTAAGCACTAAAACCATGCCTAACGCCGGCAGGATGACCAGCTTGCCCAGGAGGAGAAAAAAAACCATCTTCTTGTCCACATTCTTTAACTGGGCCAGCGCCACATTGCCGCCGACCACCATCATCGCCAGCGGCAAGGTGCAGTTACCTACCGCATCCAGAGGTTTGAGTACGGCGGCAGGTATCATTTTATTCAAACCCGATAATACCAGAACAAGGCTGGCTAAATTCGCGATCACCGGCGGGCTAAAGATACTCCTCAGGCGGAATTTAACCTCTTTTTCATAAGTGAGCAAATGGATGCCCAGTGACCAAGCCACCAGGTCAAAACCCAGCAAAAACAGAAAAATATATATGAATATACTACTGGCCTCCTGACCCGAGAACATCGCCGCTGCCATTGCTAGCGGCAGATAACCGGAGTTCTGAAAAGCTATGAGGCTCAAGAACTGAAGCTTATACGTTTTTAGCTTTAAAAATTTAAGCAAGAGCCATCCAGTAATCAGGCCGGAGACGGTGATCGCTAAGCTGATCAGCGGAAAGATCCACCACTGCGGGAAAAGGCTGAAGCTGAAATTCTTAAGCATCTGGGAAAGGATCAAAGCCGGGAAGATCACCTGGATAAGCAGCCGGCTTAAGGCATCCAGCCCTTCATGTGAAAGTATGTTTTTCCTCACCAGGACAAAGCCCAAAGCAGCCAGGATGAATATGTGGGCCATGGCCAAACCGGTGATCTTAAAATGCTCCAGAAACATCATAACTCCTTATAGTTTAGCATAATATTATATCAGCAAAAAAACCGGGGAGCAATCCATTTATAGCGGGGAATGATAATCAATTGACAGGAGCCAAAGGCTAATATATACTTAACTAATTGTAGATCCCCGCAATTCTTGCGGGGATTAATTCACGCATTGACTTACTCACACTGCCGTGTTCGTAAATCAAGCGCTCATTAAATTTTGCGGGGGTGGCGGAATGGCAGACGCGCACGTCTCAGAAGCGTGTGGGGCAACCCATAAGAGTTCAAGTCTCTTCCTCCGCACTAAATTTTGTGGGAAATTTACGCTTTGAGGCCGCCTTGTAGGCGGGGCCTTCTTATTATCCCTATTTAATCGGCCCGGATCTGGCAAACGGGTAATAAATCTTGTAAGCCTTGCCAATTATGCGCTTTTTTGGCACAAAACCAAAATAGCGGCTGTCCTTACTAAATTCGCTATTATCTCCTAGCACAAAATAGCTATCCACAGGTATATCTACTACCTCCCCTGTTTTGGCATAACCGCCTTGATTATAATAATGTTTTCCCAGAAAACCCGGCTCGCTTAACATACTACCATATTAAAAACAAAGATGAAAGGATCGGGATGAAAAAGAACAGGATGCCGCGCTTTATCCTTCCGCAGTAGATCTGCCCCAGGCCGGTTGTCACAAACCCCAACATTAATGCTACTAACGGGTCTTTCGGCTTTAATCCGCTCATCATTCCTCCTCTTTCAGAATCTCTCCTGTTGCTGCATCAAAAGACAATGTTCGATCTTCCATGGTTACAACATCAAACTTATAACCGCCGTATCTGGCAAATCCAAACCCGATTATTTGTTTAAAAACCCGGTAGTGAGATACGGATCTTTCGATATTTTTGGGATCTTTATACCCCAACCTTACTATATCTGCGGTAGAATAACTCTTTATTTCTTTGCAGTTTTTATAAAAAGCGACGGCCAGGGTTTCATTCGGCTCACTGCCCCTTGGCCAGAAGCCCATCCTGACGATAGAACAAAATTTATTAATTTCCGGCTGTCCGGGAAGTTCAGAGCCAAAGTTTTCAATAAGATAAATCTGCGGCGAATACCAATCAAAGGAACATATTAATTCTTCGCCCCATTTTGCTATTCTGTACACAGTTGTCTTGCCTGCTTCCTCAGAAGTGCCTCCGGGAATACATTTTGCGTAATATATTCCGCCGGAAGCCACATAAGGCCTGGCCGGCATCTCCGAATCGGCAAGAACGTCATTAGTCAATGTTAATGAAAACATAATTAATGACCAACAGGCAATTATTACTCCTAACGGGATTTTATTTTTCATTTACCCCCCTTTCTTCATAAGTCAGTTTTCCCTACCGGAAGCTTTTTTTAGGGCTGTTATAAAAGAGGGGTCGATTTGCGCGCCCAGGCCCTGGGCTTTATGCAAATCATCCCAGGATCTGCCATATTCGCCTTTCTCATAATAAGAAGCTGACCTGTTGTAATAAGCGTCGGCGATATTGGGATTTATCTCAATTATCTTATTGTAGTCGGAAATTGCATTATCAATTTGATTTTTGTATGAATAGGCCATCCCCCTGCTTAGGTAGGCGTCAATGTAATTTGGGTTTATTTCAATAGCTCTTGTCAAATCGGATATTGCCTTATCAAATTCGCCTTTGTATTTGCCATAAAGCAGGCCTCTATTATTATAAGCGTCAGCGTGGTCAGGATTGGTTTCAATGGCCTTATTGAAATCAGCGAGGGCCTGGTTGAGATCGCCTTTAAACTGATTGGCCAAGCCTCGATTACTATATGCATCTGCGTTATTGGGATCTATCGCTATAACCGCGTTAAACTCAGATATAGCTTGGTCATACTGGCCATTTTTTCCATAAGCGATACCATTATTTATCCGGCCTTGGATATCCTGATTATTCTGGGCGAAACAGGCCGTAGAAATCACCGACAAAGCAAACGCAATAACCATCTTTTTCATTTCAGCCCCCCTGTTTTACTAATGCGACGCAGACCTGAACTAATTGCCGTAAATCCTTTCATACCGGGCAACCTTCATCGCCAGCTCAGCTACTTCCGGATGTTTTATCCCTATCCTGCGGCATTCTTCCAATTCCTCCTTAGCTTCCTTAAGTTTATTCTCTTCAAGATAAATCTGGCCAAGAAGCGCGTGCGAATAAAAAGTATCACGGGGGTCGCCTATCGCGATCGCCTCTTTTAATATCTTTTCCGCGCCGTTGTAATCCTCTTTGTGAACGCGTATACGGCCGACAACTCCATAGGTAAATGCCCTTAAGTCCGGTTCATACTCAAGGATCTTAAAGGCATAAGATTCGGCTTTATCAAAATCCCCCCTGTATAAATAAACTTCGGATAGCCCGAAGAATGAATTGCCGTGCCGGGGGTTAATATCCAGCGCCTGCCTGAAATACGATTCCGCTTTATCGAGTTCACCGTAGTTCACATACAACCACCCTATTTTATAATAGTTCCCCGGATCATGCGGATACTTATTTAACCTGTCCTGCAGTTTCTTAAGCTCTTTGGCCGGCACAGCCGAAGAAACAGGCCAATCATTGAAAACAGAAGAACCTGGCTGCAGTTTTTTTGCCCAGCGAAAATCCCAAACCGCGCCGTTTTCTTCGCCTCTTTTGTGTTTTATTAATCCCGTGAAGAAATATGCAATGGCATCTTTGGGATTAATAGCCAAGGCTGACTCAAACGAATCTGCTGCACGTTTGTAGTCGTTGAGGTAAAAATAGGTTATCCCGAGGTTCAAATGCGCGTTAGCGCGCTTATTATCCATACGGACAACCTCTCCGAAATAATATTTACACTCCTTATAGGCCTTGCGCTCGGCGGCAATCAGTCCTAGGTAAAAAAATGAGTTTTCATCTACGCCATGCTTGGCGCTGCGGTTAACCAGGTTTTCAAATATCTTCTCTGCCTTGCCAAGATCTTTGCGCTCATAATAGAGAATGGCCAATTTAAGAAGCAAAGTATCGTTTTGGGGCGTAATACTCAGGGCCTTCTCTGCGTCTTTGACTAAGCTGTTAATTTCATTGATCGGGTCCTGGATTTTTTCCTGGTGCAGCGCGATAATATCGGAAAACCCGACAGGAACATCCTGCACAAAAGTTGGAATTATCTTATTTTCATAGAGGACAGTTTTATATACCGGAAAATATAAATTTGCAGGATTGATACCCTGTTGGCTAAAGACAGGTTGCGTAAAAATCAACGCGGGCAGAATCAGCAGTAAACAGTGCGCCATAATCTTGGGATAATGCCTTATTTTACCTATTACCATAGCATACTCCGGATTAGACATTATTTTAATGAATTCACAAGCTCTTTGAATTTATTGCCAAAAATAACGCTTTCAATAGCGATTATAAGCAATCCTGCGCTCAAACAAATAACACGCAATACGGCACTCACGCCAAATCTTTCTGATATGGATATGCCGATAGCCATTCCAACACATAATATTCCTATCACTTTAAAGCATTCATAAATCATAAACTCTTTTCTTTTCATGTCAGCCTCCTCTCATGTATTCCGTGTCAACATCGCCTATTATGCTTTTCGTTTCACGCCTATACATTCAATCAACTCACCTATTACTTCCAGATTTCCTGCAGTTTTTCCTTTTGTTCGGGAAAAACAATGACAGCCTGTTTCAATAGACGCTCGTATTCATCTCTTTCGCCTAATTTCTTACAGCTGATCAACGCT
>Ga0172371_10010423_pt1 | contig 12560 bp, 9 predicted proteins | sample Lak12m_FD_114543 | JGI IMG/M metagenome (GOLD analysis project Ga0172371, IMG submission 114543) | Freshwater microbial communities from Kabuno Bay, South-Kivu, Congo - kab_022012_12m | ecosystem: Environmental > Aquatic > Freshwater > Lake | place: Democratic Republic of the Congo: South-Kivu... | reverse complement strand
GAGATGGCGGTGCTGATCAAAATATTCAAAAATTTCGCGCGCGGTGCCGAAGCGCAGACGCGGCGCGCCTTCGAGCGATTTCATCCGCAACGCGCGCTCCAGCATCGGCTCTGACGGACCGCCGCCGCCATCACCCACGCCGAACGTGTAAAGGAAACGGTCAAGCCGGTCCTTCTCGGCAAAACCCCTTTCTGCGAATGACACGTCCTCGAAGCGCATCTGGCCGTTGTAATCGCGCACCTGCGGCAGCACATGCACGAGCACTTCCGAGCCGTCGTGCCCCGCCCAGCGGAACGTCGTGTCAGGGTAAGCGTTGACGCGGCTCCAGTGCGGTTTCTTGGTGAGCAGATAGCGAACACCCGCCCCGGCGAGAATTTGCGGCAAGGCGGCGCTCAACCCGAACACATCCGGCAGCCAGGCGATGGGGCAATCCACGCCGAATTCTTTGCGGATGAATTTCATGCCATACAACAACTGGCGCACCAGCGCTTCGCCGGAAGGCAAGTTGGTGTCCGGCTCGACCCACATGCTGCCCTGTATTTCCCAGCGCCCGGCCTTCACTAGCTTCTGGATGCGCTGGTGCAAACAAGGTTGATACGCTTTCACGAAAGCGTAATGCTGCGCGGAAGACGCACCGAAAATGTAGCCGGGATATTTCTCGATGAGATCAGCCTGCGCCGCAAAGGTGCGGGCGCATTTGCCGATGGAATCGCGCACGCGCCAAAGCCAGCCGGTGTCAATGTGCGCGTGGCCGGTCGCAACCATGTCCAACGCTGAAGCGGTGGCGGGCTTGGCGAGTTCGGGCGCGAGCACCTTGCGCGCTTCACCTGAAAGCGCGGGGTTATCCTGCCAGGCGATGATGGCGTCCATCAGCGCCTTGACCGCACGGGCGCGACGTGTCGTGTGGGCTGGAGAATGTTGCGCCACGCCCGCAAGGATTTCGGCATCGTGAAACAGCGCCTTCACTTCGGGCCGCACGATACAAAGGCGCGCCATGCGCACAATACCGTCATGCCGGCCGTTCTTGTCGGGATCATTCCTTCCAGGGTCGTCGGGACGGGAAATTCCATCGAGCTTGCTGACCCAAGCCTGAACGCACAACTCGATCGTCTCGCCGCCCTTGGCCGCAGCGAGCACCGCGACGTCGTCCACTTCATGCCAAACATCGAAGACCGAACCGACGGTCAGGCGCTTGGTGATTTCGCCCTGAGCGTTGAGCACGCCGGCTTCGCCATTGAGGTTGATGCGGGCATCCACCGGCTTGCCGGCCCACGCGGCGGGCACTTGGCCGGATAACTTGAACCAGCCGTAGTCCCATGCCTGTCCCCAGCGGTCACCCTCGGCGATGGGGCGATAGTTCGCGGCCAGGCGCGAGTTCAAATCCAGCGGGTCGGCACAGGGTGCAAAGTGGATTTGCAGAGGCACACTCTCGGCATAGATGCTCGCGCGCAGCAGTTTCAGCCATTGATTGATGCGCTGAATGCACCAGTCCTCCTCCGACAGCACCCATTCACGATGCGGGGAAAATTCACTCATTGGCTATTTTCTTGTTCTCTTGAATCCGTTTCGGCTCTTCCGGTTTCTTAAATTCAACCCCCTTCCAGTCCGCCAGAATTTTCAAATATTGGTATGGGTCTTTCCATGATGCAGAAGGTTCAATGACGGTGGATTCGGGCCATTCATTGAAACTCGTGACCATGACGTAATCAGCGCCGGCATCGGTGGCGGCGCGCAGATAGTCGCGGAACGTTTGCCCGTCACGCCGGGGCATTTCGTAGTGTTTGGGATTTCCCTCTTTGAGATTGTCGTGGCCGGGATGCACCGGGACGAGCATCCTTTTCCCGGCAGCGTGCGCCTGCTGCACAACGAGCGCATAACGGTCGACAAGCTGTCCGTAGGTGTGCGCCTGAAAGATGCTGAACGTGCCGTAAAAGGAAAATGCTCCTATCCCTTCCACCGGACGCCACGGTTCAGGAATGCGAAAGTTGCCATCTGAGTTGGAAATCGCGTCCACGATCCAATGAACCGGCCCGACCCGCTCCTCGACATAGGCGCGCAACTCCGCAAACTTCTCCGGTGTGAGGCCGGGATTGAACGGCACTTGATAGATGTAATAGACCGGCTTGCCGTCCATCTTGAGATACGCCGGATTGTCCTTGTATTTCTTCAGGTAGGTGGCGGCCCACTCCTGTGACTCATGGAGCGGACGGAAATTGATCGGCTCGTCGAGCAAGGCCACTTTGAACCCTTCCTCGGCCGCGATGGGCAACACGGCATTCTCAAACGCGTTCAGCGTCAAGCCCGGCACCAGCCCCCAATTGTTCGGCCCCCACCAATCCACCAGAAAGGCGTCTATGCCGGCGGCCTTGGCCAGCCGGATGTGCCAGCGCACGATTTCCCGGTCATCGCTGTTGTAGAGTCCGGCCAGTGGCCAGAACACCGAGGCGATGTCCTTGGATTCGAGTTTCTCCACTACTTTGCCAGTGCGCTTGGCTTCTTTGGCCATCTCTTCGGCGATGGGATGGCGAACCCAATGTGTCCACGTCTGGTTCGGCCCGGTGCCGGTGGAATACCAGGTGTAGTAGTTCGCGAAGAGCATGGGTTTGCTTCGTTCCGCACCATGGGTGCAACCCCATAGCAACAATGGCAGGACGACAAGGATTGATTTGAATTTCATGCATTCCGGGCGGCTTGTGGGGCAGATTCGTTTACTCGCTGTTTCAATTCGGCCTGAATTTCGCGCGTGCGCGACTCGGTCAGTGGAAAGCGCAGAGTCAAAATGATGGCGATCAGCAGAGCGGTGGGTGGCACGGATGAAAACAAAAACCGCATCCAGAAAATTGTGTGTGGCGACTGCGCTCCGCCGAGGTGTTTGTCGAAGCCGGTGCCCATGAGGATATAACCCGACAACACCAGTGCGCCGGTGACCCCCAGCTTGACACACCAGCCGGACACCGCCGTGAAGGTTGCTTCACGGCGGCATCCAGTAAGATATTCATCATAATCACAGATGTCCGCCAGCAACGAACTGGTCAGCACAAACATCGAGGTGAGTCCCGGCCCCATCAGGATGGCAGGAATGACACAAGTCCACGGGTGCGCCGATGAATAGCACCACCATTTGGAAGCCGTTCCGAGAAAAGCCAGCATCAATGCGCCGGCCAAAACCTGCTTTTTTCCAAACCGGGCCGACAGATAGCCGATCACCGGCAAAAAGGCGATGGCCGACGCCCGATAGCAACTCCCGGTTATCCCCTGCATGGTGGAAGCCGCCTTCTCTTCCCCGCCATACACGTGATAGATCATCACATACAGTCCCAGCGTATCCACCAAGAACAGTCCCGTTAAAATGCACACGATCATGATGGTGAGGATCACAAAGGGACGGTTCTGAAATGATTCCACAAAACCCTTTATCAGCGGCACCTTGGGTTGGGTTTGAATGGCGTGGGTGTAATTCTCCCTGCAAAACAACGTCGGCACTATGCCGCCCGCCAGAATCACCATCCCGACTCCCAGCGATACCCAACGCGCACCTTCCACGACGTCGGAAAAGCAATCGCGTTTGGTGAGCCAGAAAAGCCAGGGCAAGCCGAACCCAACGCTCATGCCCACAAATTGCCTGAACGCCCATACCCGCGTGCGCTCCTGGATGTTAGTGGTCAGCGAAAGCCCCAACGCGTTCCAAGGGACTTGAAACAGCGTCGCGGCTGAATAGAAAATCAGCGAGAGGGCCACGATGTAAACAAACATGGCGGTCTCTCCCCAGGATCGCGGCACCCACCACATCGCGACAAAACTCAGGGCGGACAAAACACAGCCCAACAGCATGAACGGGCGGCGGCGCCCCCAGCGGGTCCGTGCATTGTCAGAGAATGACCCCACCAGCGGCCCAAATATCGCCCCCCAAAATCCCGGCGCGGCCTGCGCATAGCCAAGCAATTCGGGCCGCACGCCCAGGCCGATGTTATACACCGGATTGAGAATCGTGTTCACCGAGTTGTTCATGACCTCCTCAGCACCACCGCCGGCGCCAAAGGCAGCCTTTTGCCCAAAGGAAACTGGCGGCGCGTTTTCCGTTCCAGCGGATGAGTCGGTTGCAGGCTTCATGAAGTTGTGACCGCAGTATGACTGGGTTGCATTTGAACATCAAAATCCGCAGCAACAGATCTTAGCCGTTCGTTGACCTCGAATACCAATTCACACTTGGGCGGATGCTCAACCACGAGGTGCAACACTTTTTGCTCTAAACTCCAGCGAACCAGAATCGGCCCGAACGGAGTCGCCAGGCAGCCTTCCGCTTGCGTCAACCCATGCGGCTGCGGACTCACTACGAACTTCCTTCCGCCCGGACTGACCGCGCGGATGCCGAGAACAATGCGCGGCAGAAAATCCAATGGGCACGCCGACCAGCCGTGACAATGACTGCGGGTGGGGAATCCCGGCGGCGTGGTGCGCGAATCGGGAAGCGCTTCCCAGAGAGTCGTGCCGATCCTGACCATCGGGGCGAAATACTCTCGGAACAGTTTGAGAATTTCCTCGTCCCGCCCAAATTTCTCCAGCGCTTCGCAATAGAATTGCAGGGCGAACGGTGATGCAACCCCCTCCACGCCGGCGATGGGTTTTGAAATCCTTTCCAGCAGCATGCTGCCACGAGCCTCGTCTGCCGCACCGTAAAGTGCCGCGAGGAATTGCGGATGGATGCTAAACTTGCCGTTTAACTTCCCATTGCAGGGGGCGCTTTCGTGATACATCGCCTCCTTTTCGTTCCACAAGGACTCAATGCCCCAGCGCAGCCGCTGTTCCAAGGACTCCAGCCAGCCACGCTCGTCGGGGTCACCCAATACTTCCTCGCAACGCCGCGCCGCCTGCACCGCGCCGAGCAGGAAGATAGAGTTGTAAAGCACAGTCCGGTGACCGTTGTCCACATGCGCCCACTCGAAGAGATTCCACCACGGTGCTTCAAACAGGCAGCGCTCGTTCAACTGATACGACGCCCCGCGTAGGGTCTTCTTCACTGCGGCCCACATTTCCCGCACCACCGCTGTTTCTCCGCTGTAGAGATAGTAATCCCACACGGAGATCACCCATAGGAAACTCCACACCGGGATGATGTTCTCCCAAGTGCTCGGCACTTGCGACAGCACCATCGGCGCACGCTCGGTTGACTGCGCCGCCAACCGCATGCCCCGCAGGGAGATGTCGCGAGCGTCGTAGGATCTCAAACCGTAAAGTTGTTCAACGCGCGCGTCGCCCACCCACAGCGCCTGCTCATACAGCGAGTCAATGTAAACGTCGTCCATCGAAAGCTGCATCGTCCGGTGCGCTGCCGCCCAGATTTGCGTGAGCGTTTCGTCGCTGCAACGGAACGGACGCGGGCTTTCCGCCGGATAGCGGGACTCGATCACCGCCACCCCCAGAAGGTGCACCGGACGCGAAGCCTGCCGCACGGTCACGAACAAATGACGCCCCGAGCGACGCTGCCGAGCTAGAAACACCTGACGCCCCTCCCGGGTCACATACCGGAATCCGTTGCGATTGTGAATGGTGTGCTGGATGGCGCCGTCCTCGCGGATGAACTCGACCAGCGCCACATCAATGATCGCTCCGGCGGGCGCATCAATGGTCAGTTCGTGGAAGCCGCACAGTTGATTGCCGAGATCGAAGTGCATCTCCAAGTCGAACCCCTCGCGCACGGGTGTCACACAACTCGCTTGAGCGCGCTCGATCGTCACGGGTTCCGCCGGTTGGCGTGCACGAAAATCACCGTCGGGATCGGCATAGAACAATTCATCGTGCGCCATGGACCGGCCTTCGCGACCCAGCCAAGTGGCAAAAGCCTCCGCTGATTCGGTTGCCTTTCCCCATTTCTCCTTGCGCAACTTATACTTCGCCTCCATCTCCTCAATTAACGCCGTGGGGTGGCCGGGCCAGTAGTGATCGTCGCCCTGAAACCTCAAATCCTCCGGTTGCACCAGCATCCATGCCGACTGACCAACGCGGGTTTCGCCCAACGGATGCCGCCAGTTCACGCCGTCTCCTTGCGGATAGCCGAATGCCTCATCTGGCCGATCGCAGAACAACTGTGAGTGAACCGTCACCACCCGATGTTGACCGCGCGTGGCCTGCCACGTTTCGCCTTCATGCTTCTTCCCGTCAATGAAGATGTCCCAGCTATTCCCCACAAACCAGTTGAACGTCCCCGACTCAGCCACATCCCCCACCGAGGCCAGCGCAAAACCGCGGCTCATGCGGATGGATTGTTGGACAACGCCCGGATATAACATGCGCAGCATCGGAACGGAATAAACCGGACCACGGCGGCGCAGCCAGCGCCCCTGCGGATTTGATTCCACCGGGATGCGCTCCCGCGTCGGCATCGCCACATCGCGCCAGCGTTCGATATTCCAGGGCTGCGGTCCGCTCAACACCGTCGCCGCCCGCCACGCTTCCTTTCCCGCCTGCCGGGCGTCGTAGATTTCCACTTGCGACTGTTGGATTGCAATGCGCGGCGCGTTGGCCACATACTCCGTCGCCGGGGCGGCCTCCCACAATGCATCTGTCCGCAACGCTTCGGTCTGCTCCGCATACATTACTGCTGCCAAACCACCGCGTTGAGGAATGACATGAAAGCAGCCACAGCCAAAGAAGTGCACGAGAACACGGATCTCATTCTGCCCCTCCCTCAGGAACGGCGTCAGGTCCAGCGAATCCGCCTGGTAATGCTCCGGCCAGGAACGCACCGGGCCATCGGCCACCCACGCGCCATTGACCCAGAGCCGGTAGCGCGTGTCCGCCGTGATGGCCAACTGCGCCGAGCCGCCTTCCCAATGGAATCTCCGGCGAAACCACCTCCATGCGTTGTAAGGCCGCGCCTCCGCACCGTCCCAAATCCAAGTAAAATCAACTTCCTTAGCAGACAGAAATGCCGATTGCCTCTGCGGCCTATCCTTAAGCACAGCAGACTGCTTATCCTTGCCATTAAGAGCTGAGCTGAGTTCCCGTTGAAAGCGCCTCGATCTCATACCTTTGATTGTGTTGGGCTACTGTAGTTCCAGAAGAGGCTGCGGCAGGGGTTCAGACGTTTGCGCAAGTTCTTGAGTCCCTCGTTCCACGCGCTGTTGGGCCAGTCGGCCTCCTGCGGGTCCTTCTTGCCCGCGTTGTGTGGGGCATAGGAGTATTCCAAGGCCAGCATTCGCTGGGCGGCCACACATGCGACTATTGCAGACAGTATCTTCATGCCGAAGGCCAGTTTCGGCGGGATTCTTGGTTGGCGTCATGTCGTAGAAATATTGACACGACCGTGGCGCGCATGTCCTTCGATGGCTTTAACTGCGCACCCGAAACTGATCACAACAGCGCTACCGGCCAAGGATCTGTCTGGCTTCATCTATCAGCGGATGCTGAAACGCAACTGGCATAAGCATCAAGCGTCGGTGCTTTGAGCCGGAGTCGTTTCCCCGTAGTTCGCCAGCCAGAGACCGCCGTGAATACTTCACGGAGAATCTTCTTCGCCTCGGTAGGCTTGAGACCAAAGCGTGGCGCGGCGGCCAACCCACCTGCGGTGTATCGGTTGTCCTGATGCCGCATTACCCGTCACGTCTCACGGGAGCGGTCACTGTTCTTTCATTGACATTTGTGTTGCAAGAGCCGGCCAGCCACACATTGACAAGCTCGATTAAAGTCCTATACATGAGTCTTTACAGCATTAAAAGGATGATGCATAGTTCATCCATGCGATCAGCAATACATGATGTTCTCCCACCGGGAGTCCGCCGTTCATTGTCCAAATTCGGCCATGACCTGGCTGTGGCTCGGCGGAAGCGCCACCTCACTGTTGCGATGATGGCGGAGCGAACCGGCTTGGCCAAAAGCACCTATGCTCGCGTCGAAAAAGGCGATCCCGCAGTGGCCATGGGCGCTTACGCCATGGCCCTTTTCGTTCTGGGTTTCGGCGAGGCGCTCGGCGATTTGACGGACGCCCGTAAAGACGACGTGGGGTTGCTGTTGGATGAAGAACGTCTGCCCAAACGGGTGCGCGCCAGGAAATCCCCAGCGCCCTTATGAAACGAACGATCAAAGTCTTTTTGGGCGATGAGCCGGTGTCAGTGGGGACCTTGCATTATGACGCTGTGGGCGCCCGGGAGCGCTCGGCCTTTGTATATGAAGATTCATGGCTGCGCGCGGCAGACCGCTTTGCGCTTGAGCCGGCGCTTCCGTTGTTGTCGGGTCCTCAATTCCATCGACAAGTGCAGAACGGCTCGGCTTTCCATGCGGCATTTGCTGACACGGAACCCGACGGCTGGGCCAGGCGGGTCATCCTGCGCGACCATGCCAAACGCCGCCAGGCAGCCCGGCGCGCTGGTCAGGAAAAGGAGTCCGTGCAATTGCGGTCCATTGATTTCCTGCTCGCTGTGGATGACACCAGCCGCGTCGGTGCGCTGCGTTTCCAGGACGAGGCAGGAGTGTTTTGCCGCGCGACCGAACCTGGCCGACGCACGGCGCCTCCGCTCATCGAGCTGAACCTTTTGCTGAGCGCGACGCGGGCGGTCGAGACCGAAAGCGAAACTGCGGCCGACCTCGCCTATCTCCGCGGGCGCGGCACTTCGCTGGGCGGCATGCGTCCGAAGTGCACGGTGGTTGATGATGACGGCCGATTGGCGGTCGGAAAGTTTCCCAGCGTGCAGGACGAACGTCCCATAACGAAAGGTGAGGTGTTGGCCATGCAGCTTGCCAAGGCGTCCGGGTTGCAAGTGGCCGAGGCGCGGCTGGTGGACAGCGACGGGGTGCCGGTCGCCCTGATTCGGCGCTTTGACCGGACGAACACTGGCGGTCGGATTCCTTATGTTTCAGCCGCAACGCTCCTGGGGGTTGATGCCGCCGGCGCGCAGGAACATTTTTACACAGAAATCGTTGATGCCCTGCGGATCCACGGCGCTGACGCCCAATCTGACATCGAAGAGCTTTGGCGCCGAATGGCTTTTTCCGTAATGATCACCAACGTTGACGATCATCTGCGCAACCACGGGTTTCTCCACGCGCGTCGTGGGCAGTGGCGGCTGGCTCCCGCGTTCGATCTCAACCCATTCCCGGATCGCGTGCGTGAGTTGAAGACCTGGATTTCGGAAGATACAGGTCCCGAAGCCACTGTTGAAGCACTCCTTTCGGTCATCGCTTATTTCCGAATTTCTCGGGCGCGGGCCAACAAGATTCTCAGCCGAATTGAGGGCGCCGTTTCCCAATGGCGTGAAGCCGGATCGGCGCTGGGTCTGACGAAAAAGGAGCTGGCTCAATTCGACGCCGCCTTCGAGCACTCCGAACGTGAAGCGGCGCGACGCGCGGCAAAGCGGGCCGGTTGAGAGAGGCCGTGCGGTGGAAATTGTTTTCCAACTTTTGTATCCCGCAGGCGCCGGACGAGAAATTGGCTACCGGGGCCTGTTCAACTGAATCGCTGCGCACCGGAAAATCTTCTTCCGCTGGTCGTGGGTGGATTACAAGACGCTTCGCGCCGGTTCGTTTGCCGCCAGTGCAAGCGATTGAGTGACAAGACGGACACCAAAACGGACACCAAACGGCTTAAAAGGGATATGCCCGGATAAAGCAGGTAATGCTTGAATCGCCAATAAAATCAGGCATATTTGAGGCGCAACGGCGGGGAAATCTGGCCGATTCCGACCCTCGCCTCCATCTCTAACTGCAACAACAGCAGTTAGTTACGAGGACAGGAGGGTTGAATCTTCACCTGGATATTCACCCGTTTCAAAATGGCCACAAATTCGCCGCCCGTTCGCTGCGAATGCGCCCACTGCTCTCTTACTGAGAAAGTGCCGACCGCTTCACACTCGCAACCGTGAGTGAAACAATGAAGCAACAGTTCGGTTTGATTCGACGCCCGTGGGGCGTTTACTACCTCAAAAACAAAATCACTGGAGAACAGACCAGCCTCAAGACCCGCGACAAGCGGGAGGCTGAGCGCCTGCTCCAGGCTCACAACGACGCCGAGAGCCAGCCACATTTCAACCTCGCGCTGGCCCGAGTCTACATCAACGGCGCCGATCCCAAACTCGCCACGCGCACCTGGCAGGAAGTGATGGAGCATATCGTCGCCAAAAAGACCGACGAAACCCGCCGGCGCTGGGAAGTCGCGATCAAAGACAAGAACTTCGATTGCATCCGCAACCTGCCCGTCGCCGAGACCAGGCCCGAGCACTTCGACTGCGCCCTGGACGATGGAAAGGTCTCGACCAACGTGTACCTCCGCCGCATTCACAACCACGCGCTCGGCATGGAGTGGCTGCTCAAATCCGTGATCCCACGCCTGCAGCGGCCTCGTCCGATCTTCGGGGAGAAGCGCGCCATCACCACCGCCGAACACGCGGCGATCGTCGCCCGCGAACTCAACCCCGAACGCCGGGACTTTTACGAGCTGCTCTGGCATACCGGCGCCTCGCAGACCGACGCGGCTTGCCTCACTGCGGAGGATATTAACTGGAGCGCGCACACCATCTCCTACCGCCGGAAGAAGCTGAAGTCCCGCGCCGGCGTCAAGCCCGCGCTCATCCGCTGCGGCGAAGAAGTCACCGCCATCCTCAAACGCCGGCCCCAGTCCGGCCCGCTATTCCCCTACCTGCGCACCGTTCGCCCCGGTGACCGCGCAACCGAGTTCAAGCAGCGCTGCGCAGGTTTGAAGATCAAGGGCATCTCCCTTCACTCATATCGCTACGCTTGGGCCGAGCGGGCGCTCCAGTGCGGCTACCCCGAACGCTTCGCGCAGCAGGCCCTGGGGCACAACTCAAAAGCCGTGCACCACGCCTACTCGAAACACGCCGAAGTGACCGTGCCCTCGCTCGACGACTGGGAGAAGCAGTGGAAGAAGAACCCGCAGGCCGTAGAACAGCCGAAGGTTGTCGCCGTGAACTTCCAGTCGCCGCAGTGCAGCGCCGGCGCGGAGCCGCCCGCAACCGCAGCGGCCCAGGCACCTGGCCCCGCTTGCGATACATGAACTTCACCGCCCGCTTCTCACTGACCGCCCGCATCAGCAGGTTGAAATTCTTCAACTCCGCATCGCCAGGCGCGAACGGCCGGCCCTTGTTTTCGGTGATGAATTTTATCGCTTCATCGGTGAGCCGGGCGGTAATGTATTCGCCGGGCGGACCGTCGGTAATGTTGCCGACGACGTGTCCGGCTCTCGGCCGACCGCTGGGGACAACGCCGTAGGGGGAAAAATAGCTGAGCGGGCCGGGGTCGGGAGCGAAATGGAACGTCACGTCGGAACCCTGCTGATCCGGCCAATACGGTTGCGTGAGCCCGAGATGCCATTTGCCGATGTGGGCGGTCCGGTAGCCTGCGTCGCGCAACGCTTCCGCGAGCGTGTATTCGGATGGCTCCAGGAAATTTTTACTTTCCGGCAAGAGCAGCGGCTGGTTGTCCGGCGCGGTGTCGGGCAAATACTTGAACCCCGCTGGCTGCGGCGGCCGATGCCCTGTGGCGCTGGTGATGCCGTGCCGTGAGGAATATTGGCCGGTGAGCAAACTCGCGCGTGTGGGCGATCACAACGGCTGCGCGTAGGCGTCGGTGAACCGCATCGCTTGTGTGGCGAAGCGGTCCATGTTGGGCGTCTCGTAATACTTCGAGCCATACTCGCCGCAATCCATCCAGCCCATGTCATCCACAAGAAGAAGGATGATGTTAGGTTTGGCAGACGCGCGTGGCGCAGCGACTAGCGTCAGCGTGAAACCGATGAGCCACACTAATCCGAGAAGTAATTGTTTCAGAGTTCGCCTTTGGGGTTGGAAGTTTTTCGGGGAGACTCCGAAAACTCCTTTTCGGAGTTGGGTTGATGAGGAGCGTTCACCTTGAGGTGCGGATGTTTTCATAAAGCCTTTTATTAGTGTTTTCTTAAGGATTAATCGTTGGTGGTTGATTGGTTTTGGGTCGTTTCGCGTTTTTCACCTTCCTTGGGCAGGCGGCCATCCGTGGCAGCGGCTTCAAGCGTGCTATCATAACGGACCTCGTTGTCCCGGTCGGTCAGGCCCTCAACGTTTTTCAGGTCCATCGCCGGACGCTTTCCTTCGCCTCGCAGAAAAAGTTTGTTCCCCTCGATCATGAGGTTCGTGCAGCCGTGGATGACGATGCCCGGCGCCGCGATATTGGTGATCTTATTGTTGAGAATGCGAATGCCCGAGCGACTGGCCGCAGCCATGGCGGTGCCGCCGGTTCCGAAGAAGCCGCCCACGTAGATGGCGGGCGCGGTGCTGTCTCTGATGGTGTTGTCCTTGATCACGATGTCCGATCCAACGCTTCCCTCCATCCAGAAGTATTCGGGTCCGATCCGGATTGCGCCCTCGACGCCTTCGGTGCCCGCGCCCGTGATTGTGTTGCCCGCGATAACGCCGCAGGAGGCTTTGATCAGCAATGGCCGGGAACGGATGGGCCCGAACGTGTTGCCTTCGATGGCGAAGCCGTTGCCCACACGGTTGCCCGAGATGACCACATCGCCGAACTTGAGACCAGCCGAATGGTTGAGGACTAGCCGGTAGGCCTTCTTCATCATCGGGGAT
>Ga0172371_10010422_pt1 | contig 12560 bp, 9 predicted proteins | sample Lak12m_FD_114543 | JGI IMG/M metagenome (GOLD analysis project Ga0172371, IMG submission 114543) | Freshwater microbial communities from Kabuno Bay, South-Kivu, Congo - kab_022012_12m | ecosystem: Environmental > Aquatic > Freshwater > Lake | place: Democratic Republic of the Congo: South-Kivu... | reverse complement strand
TGGAACGTCGCGGCTTGCTTTGCATCCGCGTTACGGATGTCCCGGTGCCGGCCGACGCCAAAGCGGTGCCGCTGCCCGGGGCCGACTTTGAAACCGGCGGCAAGACGCCGTCCGGCTGGGGCCTCGGCAGCGGCCAAGTCCTCGTCGCCGACGCCGCTCCGCAAGGCAGAGCTTACGCCCGCATTCCGGTTCGCCAAGGGTTGCTGGTGATCACGCCGCGGATTCCAGGCGTGCCGGGATCGCCGCACTTTCTCTGGTTTTGGTTGAGGAGTTCCACCGACTGCTGGGCGGCCATCGAGTTCGGTTCCGACGAGACAATGCGGACCGCCGGGGACCATTATCCGGGAACGCCCTCGACCGGGAACCAGTGGCGGCGCGTCGGCTATTACTTCTGGCTGCCGAGCCAGTGCCAGACGCTTCGTTTCCACGTTCGCTGTCAACACGAGGCGTTGGAAGGGGGCTTCATCGCCGTCGATGACTTTCAACTGCGGACGGCGAGCGAAGCGGAGATGTCGGCGGCTTACGAGGCCGAGCGGGCCAACCTGCCGCCTTACGAGGTGGCGCCGTGGCCGGACGACGGCAGGAATCTGGCCCTGTCCGTGGCCAAGTGGGAAGGCCGTGCCGGTCTGCCCGGCAAGCCGTTTCTGATCTGGGCCGTCGGTTCCAGTTGGACCAATTTCCAGGGCGACGGCTATCCGTTGATCCGGACGATCCGCGAGCGGTTTCCCAGCGCGCCGCCGATCGCCTACAAGAAGCACGCCGGCAGCGGCACGCCGTGGGATTTCGCCCACGGCTGGATCCGCCAATTCGTCAACGCCGAACAGCCGGACCTGATCTTCACCTACACCAACGGCTCGCTGGCTGGCCTCAATGCCCTGCTGACCGCGATCCGCCGATCCACTACGGCCGACGTGATTGTGCCCAGTTTGCACTTTTTCCAAGGGAGCAAGGTTACATCGGAGAGTATGGAAGTCTTCGAAGGAGTGCCGATCGAAAAGGTTCGCGAGGTCTGCCGCAAACATGGCGCCGAGTTCGTCGAGAACCGCCGCGAATTGGCGGGCTATCTGCAACAGGCCGGTTTGGAACCGGAGGGATTTGACCTGTCCCGCGTTCTACCTCGCGAGCGACGCCGAGAATCGAACAGGCCAGCCAACGGAACTTTCCACGGCCTCAAGGTCGCGGACGACCAGCGTCACCGGGCCGCGTCGGACGACGCTTCCGTTATTCCATGCGCTGCTCGCGGCTTCGATGCACGCTTCTGCTTCGGCGAAGCGCGGGCCGAGGCTGTCAATCCGCGACTGCCATCGCCGCCACTTCCCGGTCGAGTCGGTCCCCCAGTCGGTCCTTTTCCACTTCCAGATCGTGACGTGTCTGAAGATTCAGCCAAAATCTTTCCGTCGTTCTAAAGAAACGTGCTAGTCGAAGCGCGGTGTCCGCCGTAATCGAACGTTGGCCTCGAACGATCTCGTTGATCCGACGCGGCGGAACGCTGATGTCCTTCGCCAGCCGATACTGGCTGATCCCCAACGGAACCAGGAATTCTTCGAGGAGGATTTCCCCTGGATGGATCGGGGCGAGTTTTCGCCGTGGCATGGGTGCCCCCTAATGATAGTCCGTGACTTCAACTTCGTAGGCGTCGCCCGCGTCCCAACGGAAACAGACGCGCCACTGATCGTTGATCCGAATGCTGTATTGCCCCTCGCGGTCGCCGTGCAATTTTTCGAGCCGGTTCCCCGGAGGATTTCGCAAGTCATCCAGCGATTCCGCAGCATCGAGAATCAGCAATTTCCGCCAAGCGGAACGTTGCACCGGCGGCGGAAACCTCTTGACCGGCTCCCGGTTGAACAGTCGCTCGGTCTCTTTGTCCGCGAATGCCTGGATCATCCAACTGGATAATAACGCCTTACGTTAATACCATCAAGAGGCATCCCAGCAGTCGAGGCATAAGGCAGAATCCGTCGCCGAACGACGGCGGAAACGGGGCGGCCGCCAAAAATGCTCCATGCATCAACCGCTACCGGCCGCTCTGGGCGAGTAATCACATGTCATCAAAGCCGATCGCCGCGTCCGGCCATCGCAATCAGTTCCGTCAGTTGCTTCGGCGATGCCCAGGAAAAGTCCCGATACCAAGAGGTAGCCACTTGAGGCGATCGCGCCAGAATGTAGGCGTAGATCTTGTCAACGTCGATTTTAGCAGGCTCAACGATGACGAGTCGCTATACGCCGTTGCGCAACAACGCCATCCACGTCGACGGCGAGTCCGTGGTGGACAAGTCGTCCGGAGCCGTCCGGTCCCCTGCAGAGTACGCCTGACGTTCAGGACCGATCGAAGTGGGGACCGCTGCTGTAAGTAATGAAACCCAAACGCGACAGAAACTCTACCGCGGTGACTTGTCACCGCTCACGCTTTTGTTTCTGCTGGGCTTATGACACGTGGATCATATCGCGTCAACGCCCCGCGCACGCTGCTGATCGTCTCGACGCTGCTCGGCTCGTGGCTGGGCATGCAGGCGGTACACGAATTGGGCCACGCGGTCGGAGCCTGGGCCACCGGCGGGCGCGTGGCTCGGGTCGTGCTCCACCCGCTGACCATCTCGCGCACGGACTTGGCCGAGAACCCGCATCCGGGGATCGTGGCCTGGGCCGGGCCGTTGGTCGGGGGCGCCGCGCCCCTGCTGCTGTGGCTGCTGGCCCGGGTGGCCCGACTGCCCGGAAGCTACGTGCTCCGATTCTTCGCCGGATTTTGCTGGATCGCCAACGGCGCGTACCTGGCGTTCGGGGCGATTCAAGGCGTCGGCGACGCGGGCGACCTGCTGCGGCACGGTTCGCCCGCGTGCCTGTTGTGGCTGTTCGGCGGCGTGGCCGTCCCCGCGGGCCTGGGACTGTGGCATCGGCAGAGCCGGCACTTTGGACTGGGACCGGAGCCGGACGGCGTGAGTCCCCGAGTCGCCTGGACGGTCGCCCTGGCGTGCGCGCTGTTGCTGATGCTGGGTTTGGTCTTGAATGGGTACTAAGGCGCCGCCCGCCGGACGACTCAGCGTTTCCGCGTCGCCTGATTGGCGGCCGTCCGGCGGAATGTACAATGGAGCGACGCGTCACAACTCGAACCCACCCCTTATTCCACACCTCTGGAGGAACGTCAATGCTGAAGCTCTCGTGGATTTCCTGTGTCCTCGTTTTCGCCGTTGCGTCGGCGTCGGCCCAAGCCGCCGGGCCGCTTGCGTTCAAGAAAATCCGGCTGGAGGACCAATTCTACGCCGAAGGTGCTTACTACGCCGATTTCAACCACGACGGCAAACTGGACGTCGTGGCCGGTCCTTTCTGGTACGAGGGGCCGACGTTCGACAAGAAGCACGAAGTCCGCCCGCCGCAGAGCTTTGATCCCAAGGGCTATTCCGACAACTTCCTGACTTTTACCGCCGACTTCAACGGCGATGGTTGGGCCGATATCTTCTACCTGCCGTGGCCGGGCAAGGAGGGCTATTGGTACGAGAATCCGGCCGGCAAGGACGGGGGCTGGAAACAGCACTTGGCTTTCGGCTGCATCGACAATGAATCGCCCATGTGGGGCGATGTGAACCTGGATGGCCGGCCGGACCTGGTGTTCAACACGGACGGTTATCTGGGCTACGCCACGTGGGATCCGGCCAAGCCGGACGAAGCCTGGAAGTTCCACGCGATCACGCCCAAGGGCAGCTATCAGAAGTACACCCACGGCATCGGCTTCGGCGACATCAACGGCGACGGACGCACGGACATCCTGGAAGCCAACGGCTGGTGGGAACAGCCGGCCAACGCCGCCGAGGGCCAGGCGTGGACGCTGCATCCGTTCAAGTTTGCCGACGCGGCCGCGCAGATGTTCGCCTATGACGTGGACGGCGACGGCTTGAAGGACGTGATCACCGCTTGGCACTGCCACCTGTACGGGCTGGTCTGGTACCAGCAGCAAAAGAACGCCCAGGGCGAAATCTCCTGGCAACAGCACGTGATCCTGCCCGCCCAGCCGGACATGAACAGCAGCGACCTGCGGGTCAGCCAGTTGCACGCGTTCGACTTGGTCGACATGAACGGCGACGGTCTGTTGGACATTCTGACCGGGAAACGATTCTGGGCACACGGCCCCAGCGGCGATGCCGAACCGAACGCCCCGGCGATGGTGCTGTGGTTCGAGTTGCAGCGTGAGCCGAACAAGACCCCCGTGTACATCCCGCACGTGGTGGACGACGACTCGGGCGTGGGAACCCAGGTTGCGGCCGCCGACCTGAACGGGGACGGCACGCCGGATGTGATCGTCGGCAATAAGAAGGGGAATTTCATCCATTTGAGCCAGAAGGCCGACAAGTAACTTTCGTCTCGAAATCCCCAAAATGCGGAATCCCATCAGGGGTTCCGCGGAAAAACTCGCTCGATCCCCCTTGAACGCAGGCGGCAAATCGATAAATATAAGCGGTTTCCACCACTGCGATTATGTAAAAATTGGTTGCCTTCTGGTGCTGAAGGAGAGAAGACTGCATGGGACGTTACGCTGGTCCAAAGGCGCGAGTGAACCGCCGTCTGGGCGCCTTGCTGTACGAGAATAGCGGTGTTTCGCGAGCCACCGAGCGGCGGGAAGCCCCTCCGGGCATGCACGCTCGTTCAAAGCGTCCGTCCAACTACGGGGCGGCGTTGCAGGCCAAGCAGAAGATCAAGCATTATTACGGATTGGGCGAGCGGCAGCTCCGGCGGACGTTCGACACGGTCCGGCACAAGGGAGGCGACATCGGGTTGATGCTGCTCCAGTTGTGCGAACGCCGGCTGGACAATGTGGTTCGGCGAGCCGGGTTCACCAAGACGCGTCCCCAGTCGCGGCAGGGGATCACCCACGGCCATTTCCAGGTGAATGGCGTCAAGGTGACCAAGCCGTCGTACTTGGTGCGTCCGGGCGACGTCATCACGGTCCGCAACCGCGAGAACCTGCTGATGCTGTATCGCGGCTTGAGCGACCAGTCGCAGGGCGAGCGGCTCGACTGGGTGACCTTTGATACCGATACCCTGCGGGCCACGGTTCAGGGCACGCCCGGCGAGTCCGACATCAGCCTGCCGATGGATGCCGAGCGGAAGAGCATTAACATGGTGGTCGAATTCTTGTCCCGATAGAAGACGGCCAAGCGATACTCTTGGACGATCTGACCACAGGATCATGGTGTGGCTGGGGTCGAACGCGGTGGAACCGGCAGATAGGTCTGCCGTTTCCACGGTGTTCGATTCGCAGCCATTTTTGTTATAATGCCAACTTTCCCAAGTGATGGGGCGAACCATGACGCACGCACAATTGGTGGTTCTCGGCGGCGGTCCCGGCGGTTACGCGGCGGCGGTCTTGGCGGCCGACGAGGGCTTGGAGGTCGCGTTGGTCGAAGCCGAAGGGCGCCTGGGCGGGACCTGCTTGCTCCGCGGCTGCATTCCGTCCAAGGCCCTGTTGCATGTCGCCCGCGTGATCTCGGAGGTCGACGAGTTGCGGCATGACTGGGGCGTCGAGTATCCCGCTCCCCGGATCGACGTCGACAAAGTCCGCGCGCGCAAGGACAAGGTCATTGCCACGCTGTCCGGCGGCCTGGGGCAACTGGCCAAACGCCGCAACGTGCGGTTCATCAAAGCCAAGGGTGTCTTGGAGAACTCGACGACCCTCCGGCTGGAAGGCTCCGATCCGTCGATTCCCGAGGGCGGCAAGCTGACGTTCGACCACCTGATCCTGGCCACGGGCTCCACGCCGGCGATGCCCGCCGTTTTCGACTTGGGCTCGGATCGCATCATGGACTCGACCGGCGCCTTGCGATTACAGGATGTCCCCCCGCGATTGCTGGTGATCGGGGGCGGCTACATCGGCCTGGAGATGGGAACCGTCTACGCCCATCTGGGCTCGCAGGTCAGCGTCGTAGAACTGACGTCCGGATTGTTGCCCGGCGCCGATCGCGATCTGGTCCGGCCGCTGCACAAGCGGCTGAACGGGCTGTTCGGTGACCGGATTTACCTGGATACCAAGGTCGGCTCGCTGGGCTTGCGGGGGGACGAAGTGGAAGTCGCCTTCGAGGGACCCGCCAAGTACGGCGTCGAGCGGTACGATCGCGTGCTGGTCTCGGTCGGCCGGCGTCCGTCCAGTCGCGGGCTCGGCCTGGAAAACACCCAGGTGCAAGTGAACGAGCGAGGGTTCGTGGTGTGCGACCGCTCACAGCAGACCGCGGACCCGCACATCCTGGCGATCGGCGACGTGGCGGGAGAGCCGATGCTGGCGCATAAGGCGTCGCACGAGGCCAAGGTGGCGGTCGAGGTCGTGCTGGGGCGGGCGGCCGAATTTGACAAGCTGGCGATCCCCGCGGTGGTCTTCACCGACCCGGAGATCGCCTGGGCCGGGCTGACCGAGGAGCAGGCCAAGCGGGAAGGCCGCACCGTCGAGGTCGCCACGTATCCTTGGGCGGCCAGCGGCCGGGCCCAGGCCTTGGGACGCGTCGAAGGGCTGACCAAGTGGTTGATCGATCCGGAGACCGAGCGCGTCCTGGGCTGCGGGATGGTGGGGCCGGGCGCCGGCGAAATGATCGCCGAGGCGGTGCTGGCGATCGAGATGGGATGCGAGGTCCGTGATCTGACCGAAGCCGTTCATCCCCACCCGACGCTGAGCGAGACACTGATGAATGCCGGCGAGGTGTTCTTCGGGACTGCGACGGAGATCTACAAGCCGAAGCGATAAGCGACTGTTTCACCACCAGAGGGCTTTACACCATGTCCGATACGGAAACGATCGAACAAGCCGCAGAGAAGTTGGAGGAAGCCTTCTTCAGTCAGGTCCTGGACGTGGATCCGACCGAGACGGCGGAGTGGCTCGATTCCCTGCAGTACGTGCTGAAGACCAAGGGTCCGGACCGGGCCAAGTACCTGTTGTCCATGCTGCAGAAAAAGGCGACCTTGGCGGGCGTGGATCTGCCGCTGGCGGCCAATACGCCCTACGTCAACACGATCCCGGCGGACAAGCAGCCGGTCTACCCGGGCAATCGCGAACTGGAACGGCGGATCAAGAGCATCATCCGCTGGAACGCGATGGCGATGGTCGTGCGGGCCAATCGCGACTCGGACGGGATCGGCGGCCACATCTCGACCTTCGCCTCGGCCGCCACCCTGTACGAAGTCGCCTTCAATCACTTCTTCCGCGGCCGCGGCGAGACGGGCTATGACGGCGACCAGGTCTACATCCAGGGGCATGCCTCGCCGGGGATCTACGCCCGGGCGTTTCTCGAAGGCCGCTTGACGGAACAGCACCTGGAGAACTTCCGCCGCGAGTTGGCCCCCGGCGGCGGCTTGTCTTCGTATCCGCACCCCTGGCTGATGCCGGACTTTTGGGAATTCCCCACCGTCTCGATGGGCCTGGGCCCGATCATGGCCATCTACCAGGCGCGGTTCAACAAGTACCTGCGCGACCGCGGCATCAAGGACACCTGCAACCAGAAGGTTTGGGCCTTCCTGGGCGACGGCGAAACCGACGAGCCGGAGACGTTGGGCGCGATCACGCTGGCCGCCCGCGAAAAACTGCACGATTTGATCTTCGTGATCAACTGCAATCTGCAGCGATTGGACGGCCCGGTTCGGGGCAACGGCAAGATCATCCAGGAGTTGGAGACGTTCTTCCGCGGCGCCGGCTGGAACGTGATCAAGGTCATCTGGGGCGACGACTGGGACGCCTTGTTGGAAAAGGACGAGACGGGCCTGCTGGTCAAACGCATGGAGGAATGCGTCGACGGTCAGTACCAGAAGTACACCACGATGCCCGGCTCGTACATCCGCGAGCACTTCTTCGGCAAGTACCCCGAGTTGCTCAAGCTGGTCGAGAAGTACTCTGACGAAAAGCTCACCCGGATGCGCCGCGGCGGGCACGATCCGGAGAAGGTCTATGCCGCCTATCAATCGGCGATGGAAAGCGAAGACCGCCCGACGGTGATCTTGGCCAAGACGATCAAGGGGTACGGCTTGGGCGAGGGCGGCCAAGGCCTGAACATCGCACATGGGAAGAAGAAAGCCAACGAAGAGGAGCTGCGCGAGTTCCGCAGCCGGTTCGGGATCCCCGTCTCGGACGAACAGATCGCCAAGACGCCGTTCTATCGCCCGGCGGAGGACAGCCCGGAGGTCCGCTATTTGAAGGCCCGCCGCAAAGCCTTGGGCGGCTGCGTGCCCAGCCGGCCCACGGCTGTGCCCACGCTGGAAGTGCCGACCATCGCCGAGTACCAGGAGTTCCTGGGCGGCAGCAAAGGCAAGGACATGTCCACCACCATGGGCTTCGTGCGGCTGCTGGACAAGCTGTGCCGGGATTCGCGGATCGGCAAGTTTATCGTGCCCATCGTCCCCGACGAGTCGCGGACGTTCGGCATGGAGGGCATGTTCCGCAAGATCGGGATCTATTCGCACGTCGGCCAGTTGTACGAGCCGGTGGACTCCGAACAGTTGATGTATTACAAGGAGGCCACCGACGGGCAGATCCTTGAGGAAGGCATCACCGAGGCCGGCTCGATGGCCTCGTTCATCGCGGCCGGGATCTCGTACAGCCAGCACGGGCTGAACATGATTCCGTTCTTCATCTACTACTCGATGTTTGGCTTCCAGCGGATCGGCGACTTGATCTGGGCCGCCATGGACCTGCGGGCCAAGGGCTTCCTGATCGGCGGAACCGCCGGCCGCACAACGCTGAACGGCGAGGGTCTGCAGCACCAGGACGGCCACAGCTTGCTGAACGCCATGGCCTTTCCCAACGTCCGCTCGTACGACCCGGCGTACGCGTACGAAACCGCCGTGATCGTGCTGGACGGGCTGAAGAAGCTGTATGCCGACGGCGAGACGGCGATCTATTACATCACCGTCGAGAACGACAACTACGTCATGCCGGAGATGCCCGCGGGGGCCGAGGAAGGCATCATCCGCGGGATCTACAAGCTGTCGTCGGCCGACGCGGGCGGCAAGGGGAAACGCCGGCTGAGCGTGAACCTGTTCGGCAGTGGAGCGATCCTGAACTCGGCTTTGCGAGCCCAGCAGATCCTGGCCGAACACTACGGCGTATCCAGCCGGGTGTGGAGCGTGACCAGCTATACGCAACTGGCCCGGGATGCGCAGGAGTGCGCCCGCTGGAACATGCTGCATCCGACCGCCGAGCCGCGGCAGAGCTACCTGGAACAGGCTTTGGCGGGCGAGCAGGGCCCGTTCATCTCGGCGTCCGACTACGTGCGGGCGCTGGGCGAACAGTTGCGGCCCTGGATCCCCGGCGACTATCACGTCCTGGGCTGCGACGGCATGGGCCGCAGCGAAACCCGCGAAGCCTTGCGGCGGCACTTCGAGGTGGACGCCGAATCGATCGCCATCGCGGCCCTGTATCGCTTGCACAAGCAGGGCGACGTCGCCGCCGAGACCGTCGCCCAGGCGATCAAGGACTTGGGGGTCGACCCCGACAAGAAAAACCCGTTGTGGGCTTAACGAGTCACCTGGAGCGAGACCAAGCCATGAGTATTCAAGTCCGCGTTCCCGACCTGGGCGACGGCATCGAGTCCGGAGACGTCCTGGAAGTCCTGGTCCGCGAGGGCGACCAGATCAAGAAGGATCAGGGGATCGTCGAGTTGGAGACCGACAAGGCCACGGTCGAGGTCCCCAGCAGCCACGCCGGCAAAGTCACCAAGGTGCACATCCAGTCCGGGCAGAGCGTCAAGGTGGGCGAAGTGCTGCTGACGCTCGAGGCCGCCGCGGGCGCCGAGACGTCCGCGGCCCCGGCCAAACCGGCGCCGGCCGCAACGGCCCCGGCGGCTCCCGCCCCCGCGGCCCCGGCCCCCGCCGCGAAAGAACGAGCCAAGCCTCGGGCGTCGGCCCCGGCTTCGGCCCCGCCCCCCGCCCCGGCGGCAACTCCGACTCCCCGACGCGCCCCGGCGGCGGAGCCAGCCCTACCGGCCGCCAAGGAGCCTCCGGCGAGCCCAGCCACGCCGCCTGCCGGCAGCACCGCGGCCGGGGGAGCTATCGCGGCTAGTCCCGCCGTGCGGCGGTTCGCTCGCGAAGTCGGCGTGGATCTGCGGATGGTCCACGGCAGCGAGTCCGGCGGACGCATCTCGCGCGAGGACGTCTTGGAAGCCGTCCGCAAAGCGAGCCAGACGGCGGCCGCGGGCACGGCGGCGGTCCGCGCCGGGCCCGGGGAACCGTCGACGGACAACTGGGGGCCGATCCGCGTCGAAAAGATGCCCAAGATCCGCCGCACGATCGCCACCCAGATGCACAAATCCTGGGAGGCATGCCCGCGGGTGACGAACTTTGACGATGCGGACGTCAGCGAACTCGAGCGGATCCGCGTCTCCAGCAAGGCCGACTACGCGGCCAGCGGCATCAAGTTGACCTCGCTGCCGTTCGTGATCAAGGCCGTGGCCATGGCGCTGCGGAATCATCCCGTCGTCAACGCCTCGATCGACATGGAGAACGAGCGGATCATCTACAAGGACTACATCAACCTGGGCATCGCCGTCGACACCGACCGCGGCCTCGTGGTGCCGTCGCTGCGCAGCGCCGATCGTCTGTCCATCCCGGAAATCGCCCGCCAGCTGGCGGCGATCGCCGAGAAGGTCCGCAACAGCGAGTTCACCGTCGACGACCTGCGGGGCAGCACGTTCACAATCAGCAACCTGGGCGCGGTCGGCGGCACGTATTCGACGCCGATCATCAATGTGCCCGAAGTCGCGATCCTGCTGGTCGGCCGTTCGCGCAAGCTGCCGGTGGCGTTGGAAAACGACCAGATCGCCGTCCGCCTGATGATGCCGCTGAGCATGTCCTACGATCATCGGATCGTCGACGGCGCCGTCGCTTCGCGATTCATGAACGACGTCATCGGGTACCTGGAAGCGCCCAGCCGCCTGCTGCTGGCCCCGTGAACTGCGGCCGTCACGGCCAGCCCCTTCCCTTGACAGCCCCTCGTCTCTATCTTTACGATGACAGTGTCACCTCGTTCGGGCGTCCCACGAGATACGGTGGGTCTGCCCTCCCGTCCGTCCTGGTTCGCGTCCCCCCTGAATCATGTCCGACCGTCGCCGACAGCAGACCTTGTTTGACTTTGCGGAGGAGCGCGAGGCGGTTTACCCGCTGACGCCGGGTTCCGCGGAGCCGGCGGAAACGTCGGTACCCGTCGAGTCGCCGGCCCCCGATCGGGTTCACGATTCCGACGACGTCGCCGCGGTCCAGACGGTTTACCTGGTGGACGCCTATTCGCTGATCTTCCAGGTGTTTCATGCGCTGCCGGAGATGACCAGCCCCAGCGGCCAGCCGGTGGCGGCCGTGCACGGCTTCACGCGCGACCTGATCGACCTGCTGGAGAAGAAGCAGCCGGACTACCTGTTCGTGGCCTTCGACGTGTCCGGGCCGACGTTCCGCGACGAACTGTATCCCCAGTACAAAGCGGGGCGTGACGAGATGCCCGCCGATCTGCAGCTGCAGATTCCGCAGATCCGCCGGATGCTGGCAGCGTTGGGGGTTCCCGTCCTGGAATTGCCGGGCTACGAAGCCGACGACGTGCTCGCCACGGTCGCCCGCCGCGCGGAACAGGCCGGCATGGACTGTGTCGTGGTCACTGCCGACAAGGACTGCCGCCAGCTGATCAGCGAGCGCATCAAGCTGTACAACATCCGCAAGGACTTGGTCGTCGATGCCGCGGCCCTGCAGGCGGACTGGGGCATCCGCCCGGATCAAGTGGTCGACTTTCAGGCCTTGGTCGGCGACTCGGTGGACAATATCCCCGGCATCCAGCTGATCGGACCGAAAATCGCCAGCGAGCTGCTGGGCAAGTACAAAACGCTGGAGGGCGTGCTGGACCACGCCGGTGAAGTCTCGGGAGAAAAACGCCGCGCCAATCTGCTGGCCGGCCGCGAACTCGCCTCGCTGTTCCGCCGCCTGGTCCGCTTGGCCGACGATGTGCCCCTGGAGTTCGACTGGGCGGCCGGACGCATCCAGCGGGTGGACCTCGAGGCCGTCGACCGTTTGTGCCGCGAGTTCGGGTTCCGCAAGCTGGGCGACCGGGTCCGCGGCCTGGGCCGGGCTGGGGCGGCGCAGGCTGGCGAGTCTCGTGCCGACGCGGATGCCGACTTTGGAGAGGATCTTTCACGAACCCACGTCTCTCCGAGACTCGAATCCGGCCTCGGAGAGACCGGGCTACGTGATGCCGTACCGGCCGACTATCGGACGGTTGCCACGCCGCAGGATCTGGAGCAACTGGTCCGCGAACTGTCTCAACAGAAGCGAATCTCCGTCGACACGGAAACCACCTCAACCAACCCGCGCTGGGCGGAAATCGTCGGCTACTCGTTCGCCTGGCAGCCCGGCTTGGCGTATTACATTCCGGTTCGAGCGCCGGCCGGGGAACCGCAACTGGATCCCGCGACGGTCAGGGACGCGCTGCGGCCGGTGCTGGAAGACCCGGCCATCGAGAAGATCGGACAGAATCTGAAGTACGACATCATCGTCCTGCGATCGGCCGGCGTTCATGTCCGCGGCTCGGCGTTCGATACGATGGTCGCCGACTACTTGCT
>Ga0172371_10010421_pt1 | contig 12560 bp, 10 predicted proteins | sample Lak12m_FD_114543 | JGI IMG/M metagenome (GOLD analysis project Ga0172371, IMG submission 114543) | Freshwater microbial communities from Kabuno Bay, South-Kivu, Congo - kab_022012_12m | ecosystem: Environmental > Aquatic > Freshwater > Lake | place: Democratic Republic of the Congo: South-Kivu... | reverse complement strand
GGTCCGGGCTTGTGCGGTCTGAGGTCACGGCCGGTCGCGTGCTCCAGGCGTGCAATGAACTGGTCGTCTCCCAGTGGCCGCCCAGTACGGTTGTGACGCCTCAGCGCTCGCAGTTCTGCTGGCCCCGCCAGCGTTGAACTCGCGTCGGCGCGGGTGGCGCCGGCCAGAACGCCACCCACAGGCAAGCACCAGGACGACCCTCCGGTCTGACGGCGCTGGCACCCGGCAGTTACCTTCTACATGCTCTACCCCTCGCGACAGCCGGAGACGAGCGGAACCGACCAGGGAAGTCCTGCCCGGTCCAAGCATGCAAAAGGTGTTCCTTTGGCACCCGATCTGAGACTCTGAACCGCCCTTCGTCAGCCCCATTCCTCGTGTCCGCGGGTGCCGGACCGGACTATACCCCGGATAGTCCCGGGTAGGCCCGGGGGCCCACCCCTGCGGTCAAGAGCAGGACGTTGTTAGCACTTCACTATCAGGGGGTTACGGTTGGCGCGTAACGTCGGGCGCAAGCATACTCGCACAAATCGAACAGGCAGCGGGCGCGTCAGGGACGCGCCCGCGCAATCGAGGGGTACCGAATTAGGCTTCGGCTTTGGCCGCAGCCCTGGCCGCTGCCTCGCCGGCCAGCGCCTCTTTGGACATCGCGACGACCTGGGCGAAGTCCTCAGGCTGGTGAATTGCCATCTCGGAGAGGACGAACCGGTCCATGGTGATACCGGCAAGGTTGAGGCCATGGATGAACTTCGAGTAGCTCATGTCGAGCGGCTTGAGCGCCGCGCCCAGTCGAATGATCGCCAGCGAACGGAACGTGCGCTTCTTACGGCGGCGTTCCTTATACGCGGAAGTGCCCGCGTGGATGACTGCCTGGCGCGCGGTCGTGTAGAGCCTGGACCTGCCGCCCCAGTAGCCTTTGGCGTCTCGCAGCCACTTGTTGCGGCGCTGCCTGGTGTACGGGCCGTTCTTCACTCTCGGCATCTGGTCTCCTTATTTGTAGGGAACAAGCTCGCTCATGCGCTCGCCCAGTCTGCCTTCGCACACCTTCGGCACGTGCAACCCGCGCTTTCTCCGCTTGCTCTTGGATCCGTTATTGTGATTCATGCCGCAGCCGCGGTGGATGAACTTCCCGCCGGCGCTGCGCTTGATGCGCTTCTTCAACGAACTCAGGGATTTGGTCTTCTGCTTCATTTTGGCACCAACATCATTTGGATTGATTTCCTGCCTTCGGTCCGGAGTCGCGGAGGAGCTTCAACGCGGGCGACGTCCGCCAGGTCCTCGCTGAGCTTGGACATCAGCTTCATACCAAGGTCGGCATGTACGATTTCACGACCGCGCACGAACAGCGTTATCCGGATTCTGTCCTTCTCGGCCAGGAACTCGCGCATCTTCTTGATCTTGACCTCGTAGTCGCCGGGTCCGATCTTCATCTTCATGCGCATCTCCCTGACCTCGGTCGCGTGCTGCTTTTTCTTGGATTCGCGCAGCCGGACCTTCTGTTCGTACAGGTACTTGCCAAAGTCGACGATACTGCAGACCGGTGGCTCCTCGTTCGGCACGAGGACAACGAGGTCGAGGCCCTGCCGCCGCGCCAGCCCGATGGCGTCGCGGGTCGGCAGGATGCCGATGAGCTTCTTGTCGGAGCCGATGACCTTAACATACGGTACGCGTATCTGTCCGTTTACTCTTGGCCTGTCTTTGAAACCGTCACGTGGGACTCTACCCGGGTACGTTGTTCTCCTCCTTGATTTGAGTGAGTACTGACTCGATGGTTGCCGCTCCCAGATTGCCCTTGCTGTGCCGGCGGACCGACACGGTGCCCTGGGCGGCCTCGCGGCCGCCAACTACCAACATGAAGGGAATCTTCTGGCGTTCGGCTTCACTGACTTTGAGGTTTATCTTATCAGACTTCAGGTCGATTTCAACTCTTATCCCGGCGGCCTGCAACTTCCGTCCGACCTCCTGCGCGTAGCCGTTTTCGGCGTCGGTCACCGACATCACGCGCGCCTGCACCGGCGCGAGCCAGACCGGGAAGGCGCCGGCAAAGTGCTCGACCAGGATTCCCATGAAGCGCTCGATGCCGCCCAGCACGGTACGGTGAACGAGATAGACCGGGTGGTGCTGCCCGTCCTGCGCCATGAAGTAGAGGTTGAACCGCTGGCCTTCGTTGAAGTCGAACTGGCAGGTCGGGCACTGCCACTCGCGGCCGAGCGAGTCGAGCAGCTTGATGTCGATCTTGGGCCCGTAGAAGACGGCCTCGCCCTCGGCCCGGCGGTACGGCAGGCCGATGCGTTCGAGCGCGCGCACGAGCGACTGCTCGCCCAGGTTCCACTGCTCATCGGTGCCAAGGTACTTGCTCAAGTTCTTCGGGTCCCGCACCGAGAGGTCGACCTTGAACTTCTCGAACCCGAACGCGCGGAGCATCTTGACCGACAGGCTGACTACGCCGTAGACCTCGTCTTCAACCTGCTCCGGCGTGCAGAAAATGTGGGCGTCGTCCTGGGTGAAACCGCGGACCCGCATCATGCCGTGCAGCACGCCCGACCTCTCCCGGCGGTAGACTGTCCCCCATTCGCCCATCCGAAGCGGCAGGTCGCGATACGAATGTACTTTGGTGCGGTAGATGAGCATGTGGCCCGGGCAGTTCATCGGCTTCAGCACGTATTGCTCGTTCTCGACCTCCAGCAGATACATGTTCTCGGCGTAGTAGTCGAGGTGGCCGGATGTCTGCCATAGTCCGGCGCGGGCGATGTGCGGGGTCAGAACGAGCTGGTAGCCGGCCGCGAGGTGCTCCTTCTCCCAGTACTGCTGGATGATGCGCCGCACGGTCGCGCCCTTGGGATGCCAGAACGCGAGCCCGGCCCCGGCCTCCTCATGGAAGCTGAAAAGGTCGAGCGCGGGTCCCAGTTTGCGGTGGTCCCTGCGCTTTGCCTCTTCCAGCCGGTCGAGATACTCCTTGAGCAGTTCTTTCGATGGGAACGCGATACCGTACACGCGCGAGAGCATCCGGTTCTTCTCGTCCGCGTGCCAGTAGGCCCCGGCGACCGAAAGCAGCTTCACGGCCTTGATCTTGCCTGTGCTGGTGACGTGCGGACCCCGGCAAAGGTCGGTGAAGTCGCCCTGCTCGTAGACCGAAATGCTCTCGTCCGGAATGCCCTCGATCAACTCCAGTTTGTACGGTTCACCCCGCGCCTGAAACAGCTCGATTGCCTCCTTGCGGGGCAGGAACTTGTGGACGATGGGTATTCTCTGCTTCGCGAGCTCGTACATCCGTTCCTCGATCCGGGCAAGGTCGGTCTCGGTGAACGGTTTCTCCACATCGAAATCGTAATAGAATCCTTCCGGCACTGCCGGCCCGATCGTCACCTTGGCATCGGGATAGAGCTGCTTCACCGCTTGAGCCATCAGGTGCGATGCGGAATGCTCGTACACCTCGCGTCCCTCTTCGGTATCGAAGGCGACTGCCTCGATGCTTGCGTCGTGTTCGAGCCGGAAGGTCAGATCGACGAGTCTGCCGTCTACCCGAGCCGCGACCGCGTTCGGGTCGGCGAGAACCTGGCCGACCGCCACGCCCGGCTCAAGTTGCCGTGTTTCGCCACTTACGGTCACATTTATCACGGTGCAATCATAGCGAGAGTCGTGCGAGTGTCAACGCAGGCGGAAGCCAGGTGGTCCAGTAATCCGGTGTCCAAGTGATCAAGTGCCGGTTTCCCGGATTCCCTCCGTCTGGCCTCTGGAGCTCTCGATCACTTGACCACTTCTCGTGCCGCTTGCCTTGATTCGCCTTGCGCGGCTGTTACAATCTGCCGACTTGGACCCCTCACCAATCCGGCGTTCGGGACGGACCAATTCCGGCCATCCGCCGCCTGCCATTCGCCATTCGGAGTTCCGCATCGGCCTCGGCTTCGACGCACACGAACTGGCGCGCGGCCGACGGCTGATGCTCGGCGGCGTGCACATCCCGTCCCGACTCGGCCTCGTCGGTCACTCGGACGCGGACGTCCTGCTCCATGCCCTGACCGACGCTCTGCTCGGTTCTCTCGCCCTGCCCGACATCGGCGTGCTTTTTCCCGACACCGACCCGAGGTGGAAGGACGCCGCCAGCGGCCCGCTGCTCAGCGAGGCATACTCGATGGTGAAGGCGCAGGGCTACGAACTGGTGAACGCCGATTGCACTCTCGTCTGCGACCGACCCAGACTCCAGTCCCATTACGTCGCCATCCGGAACGGGATTGCCGGCATCCTTAATGTCTCACCCAGCCGCATCGGCCTCAAGGCCAAGACGACCGAAGGCACGCAACTGGCGCTGAGGGGCAGGAGCATCGCGGCGATGGCGGTCGTCCTACTCAGCGCAGTAGCGAAAGCGGGGACAGTCCCTCGGGGCGCGAGGACGCGCGGTACAGTCCCCGTTTTCGCGGCCAAGCGCAGGCACGCCCGGTGATACCACTCCGCGACGACATCCGTTCCGAGAAGCGGCCCTTCGTGACGTGGGGGCTCATCGCGGCCTGCACCGGCGCCTTCATCTACCAGACCCTGACCGAGTACCAGGACCCGAAGGCCGGCGAACTCATCGTCAGCGCCTACGGCATGATCCCGACCCAGATTGTGTCCGGCCACCGCCTTTGGACCCTCTTCACTTCGATGTTCCTGCACGGCGGTTTCTTTCACATCATCGGCAACATGCTCTACCTCTGGATATTCGGCGACAACGTCGAAGACGCTTTCGGCCACTTCTGGTACCTCGTCGTCTACCTGTTCACCGGTATGGCCGGCAGCCTGCTGCAGGTTGTACTGATGCCCGGCTCATCGGTCCCGACCATCGGCGCGTCGGGCGCCATCTCGGGAATCATGGGCGCGTATTTCGTCCTCTTCCCGCGTGCCCGGGTCCTCACCCTGGTGCCGATATTCTTCTTCATCCGCCTCATCTACCTGCCGGCGCCGCTCCTGCTCGGCTTCTGGATACTCATCCAGGTTCTGAACGGCTACGGCTCGGCCCCGGCCACGGGCGGCGGCGTCGCCTACTTCGCGCACATCGGTGGATTTGCCGCGGGTATCATACTCGGACTTGTCGTGCGCAACCGCGTGCGGCGGCCCTGGTATGAAATCAGCTAGCCGGCTGCTCGCCGCGGCCCTGCTGGTCGGGCTCGCACTGCGCCTGGCCCTGCTTCTCATCCCGACCGCGCCACTGGCGACCAAGGCAACAGAGCCTACCGGCGACTCGCCCGACTATGTGTGGCTCGCCACAAACCTTGTCCACCGTCACATTTTCTCGCTGGATTCGACTCCACCATTCCGACCCGACCTCCTCCGCACTCCGGTCTATCCCCTCTTCCTTGCTCTGCCGGCCCTGATGACTCGTCCCTCCTCTCCCCTCCCTTCCGTTCATCACTCATCGTTCATCGTTCTCGCACTTATCCTGCAGGTTCTCCTCTCGCTTGCGGCAATCTGGCTCACGCGGCGACTTGGCCTTGAGCTGGGGCTTGCGCCCCGAACTGCCGCGCTTGCCGCCCTGCTGGTTGCCCTGAGCCCGAACCTTGTCTTCTACTCCATCAAGCTGACGACCGAGACGCTGTTCGTCTGCATCCTGCTCGTGACGCTGCTCCTCGTCAACCGATTCGGCATCTTTCACCGTTGGCAGGACGTCGTCGCAGTCGGGGCCGGCTGCGGCCTGCTCATCCTCACCCGCCCCATCGCCGTCTTCTTCCCGTTGCTCCTGGCCCTCCACGTGTTCTGCAAGACAGGCAGGAATTGGCAGTTGGCGATCAGGAATTCTCTCATCCTCCTCGCCTCCGCCGCCGTCGTCCTCGCCCCCTGGGTCATCCGCAACGGGCGTGTGAGCGGCAGGTACATTCTCTCAACCGCGTTCGACTACAACATCTCGGAGTACTCGGGCGCGCAGACCCTGGCCGCTGCCAGAATGATTCCGGTCGATGAAGCGCGCGACTCGCTGGCAGCCGAGGCTGAGTCGCGGTATGGCCCACTCGACGAGAACGACCGGGCTCGATACTGGGCGGTGAGGGCGCGGGTCGGCCGGCAAGAACTACTGGCCCGCCCGCTTTTGGCGGCGAAAGTCCACGCCGCCGGCAGCGCCGGAGGACTCCTCATGCCCCTCAGCGTTCGGGCCCTGCGCGCCTTCTCCGGAGCAGACCTGCGGGCGGACACGACCGGCGACCCGCACGTTGCCCAGCGGACCGTGCAGCTTGTGGCCCGGGGCAGAATCGGACAGGCCATTGCTCTTATCCGGACTGAACGGCTGGCGAGGTTGTCGGCGCCGGCCCTCGCCATCCTGGGCTACGCCATCCTGTTTCACGCCACCCTTCTCGTCGCATTCCTCTTCAGCCTTTTCCTCAAGCGCTCGCGCCGCCTGCTCTGGCTGCTCCTGCCGATACTTTATTACGTGTTATCAACCGGCCCGGTTGGGGAAGCCCGGTTTCGGGTTCCGGTCGAGCCGCTCCTTTGCCTGCTTGCCGCGCTGGCGCTGACCCGTGTCCCGCGCTCGACACCGCCAACTCCCCATTCGCCATCCCCTGTTCCCTGAAACCGGCCGGCCGTCTGCTCGCCGCTTCGGCGATGAAACCCGCTCTGACTCTTCGTTGAGGCAGGACTCGCGGTCATGGACGGGCGACTCTCCCTCGGAAGCATAACCGAGGATCGTGATCTTGCTGATGCCCGGCTCGACCGACGAGCGCCGGCTGCCTATCCGGCCCGGGCGAACAAGCCCCGCCTGCGCTCAGGCTCTGTCTGACGCGCCCGGTCAACCAAATCGAGCTGTTCGGCGAGCTCCCGTTCTCCGATGCCGGATTCCCTGAGCAGCTCGACGAGCCGCTCCCGGCCGAGCCGGCGCTCGCACCGGGCGAGGCCCGCCGCAAGCTGGTCCGGACCTTTGGCCACTCCGCCGGAAAGCAGGATGGATAGCGCCTCAACGAGCTTCGGCACGGCCTGTTCATACTTCCCCTTGCGGGCAAGGATGAGACCGATGTTGCCGAGGTCGGTCGCCACGCCGAGTTGATGGCCGATCTTGCGGGCGAGTTCAAGCGCCTGTTCATCGTACTTGAGCGCGTCGTTGATCCGGCCCTGGTAGCGGTAGGTGTTCGCGATGTTGCTCAGGTTTGTCACGACGCCGAGGCGGTGCCCGATCTTGCGCGCCAGGGCCAGGGCTTCCTGGTCGTACTTGAACGCCTGCCCGAACACGCCCTTGTCGCGGAACACGCTCGCCATGCTGGCAAGGTCGCTCGCCACGCCCCACTTGTCCCCGAGGTCGCGCGACAGCCGGAACGCCTGTTCGTGGTACTCCAGCGCCTTGTCGAGGTCGCCTTTGTCGTGCCAGATATTACCGATATTGGCGAGGTAAATCGCCTCGGCCCACTGGTCGCCGAGCTGATGCGCCTTGGCCAGGGCCTGCTCTTTGTAGTAAAGCGCACGGTCGAGCTCGCCCAGGTCATGCCAGACCACGCCGATGTTGCCCAGCGCCGGAGCCTTGCCGGGTTCGTCGCGGAACTGCTCGGCCAGGCGCAGCGCCTGCTCGAAATTGGCCCGGGCGTCGTTCAATCGGCCCTGCGTGTATCGGCAGATGCCGGTGAGGTTGAGGAGCGCGATCAGCTCGCCTCCCCGCGCCCTGAGCATCGCCTCCCAGAACAGCTCGACGGCCTGCTCCCAATTGTAGGCCTGCATTGAAGCGAGGCCGCGTTCGAACGGCTGCCTCACCGCCGGCTCCGACTGAGCCAGTCCATCGAGATATTCCGCCACCCGGTCCATATCACGGCGCAGAACCTCGCGGCTGGTCGCGTCCATCCGCGCCCGCCGCGTAGCCGGACGAAGGCTGTAGATTATGTGAACGAGGATGGCAAGGATGATAGCGCAGCACGCGGCCAGCAGCGCCGTCCAGAACATGATCGCATCGTAGCCGCGACCCAGGACGTGGACCACGAATGTCAGTCTAACCCCATCCTGCCTGCAGTCAATCCCCCGGCGAGGCTTGATGCAAAAACCCGGCGCGGCTCAACGGCCCGTTGCCGGTAACAGCAGTGCCGGCCGGGCGCGCGGCCCGGCCGGCACACTCCGAATGTCGTGCTACTTCTGGGCGGCTTCCTTTTCCCGCTTGGCCTCGTCGATCACCTTCTGGGCCACCTCGCGCGGCGTCTCCTCGTAGTGAGAGAACTCCATCGTGAAGAACCCGCGGCCCTGGGTCATCGACCTGAGGCTGTTGGAGTACTTGTACATCTCAGCCTGCGGTGCCTGGGCCTTGATGACCTGCAGGTTGCCCTGCACCTCCATACCCATGATGCGTCCTCGGCGTGAGTTCAGGTCGCCCATCACGTCGCCCGTGAACTGGTCGGGCACGGTGACCTCGACGTTCATGATCGGTTCGAGCAGCACGAGCCCGGCCTTCTCGGCGCAGTTTCTGAACGCGAGCTGGCCGGCGAGCTTGAAGGCGATGTCCGAGGAATCGACGTCGTGGTAGGAACCGTCGAAGACTACCGCCCGGATGTCCATCATGTGGTATCCGGCGAGCACGCCTTTCGTCATCGTCTCGACGATGCCCTTCTCAATCGGCGGGATGAACTTGGTCGGAATCGACCCGCCCTTGATCTCGCTCTCAAACTGGAATCCGGTCCCGCGCGGCACCGGCTCGAGCCGGAGCCAGCAGTCGCCGAATTGTCCCCGGCCGCCGGTCTGCTTCTTGTGCCGGCCCTGGGCCTCGCACTTCTTGGAAATGGTCTCGCGGTAAGGGATGCGCGGCTTCACCAGGTCGACCGCCACGTCGAAGCGGCGCTTGAGCCTCGCCACCAGCACGTCGAGGTGCAGCTCGCCCATGCCGTTGATGAGCTGCTGCCCGATTTCGGAGTTGAACTCGTAAGAGAAGGTCGGGTCTTCCTCGCGCAGCCGGGCAAGGCCGGTTGACACCCGTTCTTCGTCGCCCTTGGTCTGGGGCAGGATCGCAACCGAAATCGACGGCCTGGGGAAGACAACCGGCGGCAGTTTCGCCGGCTGGCGCTTGTCGCAGAGCGTATCGCCGGTATGGGTCTCCTTCAGCTTCACCAGCGCGCCGATCATGCCGGTCGTCAGCTTGTTGACCTCTACCCGTTCCTTTCCCTTCACGACGTACATCTGGTTGATCTTCTCGTCGCGCTCGTTCTTCGTGTTCATCAGCACGGCGCCGGTTTCCAGCCTGCCGCGGAAGACGCGGACCAGGTTCATGTCGCCGACGTGGGCTTCGGAAACGGTCTTGAAAATGAAGGCGCACACCGGGCCGTTCTCATCCGGCTTTACCTCGATCGCGTCGCTCGTCCCGGGCTTGGTGGCGGCCAGAGGCGGCATGTCGAGCGGGCCGGGCAGCACGTCCACGGCCAGGTCGAGCAGCATGTCTACCCCGACCTGGGTCAGCGCGTCGCCGCCCAGCAGCGGATATACCACTCCGGCCTTGATGCCCTTTCTGACTGCGGCGCGCATCTCATCGGGCGCGATCTTCCCGCCCTCGATGAACTTCTCCATCAGCCCCTCATCGACCTCGGCCGCGGCCTCGACCAGCTTCTCCTTCCACTGACTGATGGCGTCGGCCATGTCGGCAGGAACGGGAATCTCCTTGCGCACGCCGTTCTCGTAGGCGTATGCCTTATCGTTCAAGAGGTCCACGACACCCTTGAGTCCCGCTTCCTTGCCGATGGGCAGAAAGAGCGGCGTCACCCGCGTGCCGAAGGCCTTGCGCAGGTCCTCGGCCGTGGCGTCGAACGCGGTGTGTTCCTTGGTAAGCTTGTTGATAAAGACGGCGCGGGGCAACTTGGCCTCATCCAGCCGGCGCCAGACCATCTCGGTGCCGACTTCGACCCCGGACGAAGCGTCCACGACCACGATGCCGTTGTCGATGGCGCGGACTCCGGATACCACGCTCCCAGAGAAATCCGCGTAGCCGGGAGTATCGACCAGGGTGACGAACGTGTCCTTCCACTCGCCGTAGCCGAGGGCAAGGTTGATGGATATCTTGCGGCTGACTTCGTCCTCGTCATAGTCCAGGAGCGACGTCCCCTCGGTCACCGAGCCGAGCCGGGTGTTCTGCTTCATCGCGAGCAGCAGCGCCTCGCAGAGCGAGGTCTTGCCCGAGCTGGCATGGCCGAAGAAGCCTAGATTGCGGATCTTTTCCGCGCTGTACTCTTTCAAGGGGTCCTCCTGAAATCTTGTCTAAGTGCTGTGCCCGTATCATAGCGAAGCCTCTAGGCAAGTCAAGCCTACGGCCCCCGGCGGCACCGCCATAATCCCGCCGGGGACGAATCGGACCGCTCTCCGCCGGGCAGCCGCGAAGGCAGTCGCTGGAACCGCGCGGAGAACAACGTCGATTGCGATTCCGGCGGCAGTCAGGAACAGCATCGAAATGACCATCTCTCGGTCGCCCGCGTGACTGCCGTCATATAGTAGTTGCGGGTTTCTGGCGATTCTGGTCAAAATGACATCGCGTAAGTCACGCATTTCACGTCCAGGGGTCGTAGGGGGATAGTCTCCCGCCGAGTCTCCCTATCTATATCCCGTGGAATCCCCTCCCATATCTGGGAGGCCATCTCCGGCCGAATCCCTGACCGAATCCTGGTCCGGTTCTGGGGCGGAATCCCGGCGGGAATCCGGCCCGGAATCTCTAGCCCATTCTCCCCCGGAATCCCGGACGGAATCCGGGCCGGAATCAGAGCCGGAATCCGGGCCGGAATCCGTCCCGGAATCTGGGACCTACTCTGTCCCCGAATCAGGGAGGGAATCCCCCTCCGAATCTCCCCCGGAATCAGGGAGGTAATCAGGGAGGGTATGAGCTTTTGGCAACGCCGACCGCCGAAGCGGACGACGGCTGCGAATTGGGGCTGACACGATTCCCCATTGACACAAAGCTCTACCGAACTTAGCATGTCCGCGATGAGGATCCGCGTTCTGGTCGCGGTCTGCGTCTTTTTGGCTGCCGCCAGCCTTTCCTCAATTGCCTCTGCCCAGACGAACTGGCAGAAAACCTACGGCGGGGCGGGTGAAGAACGAGGCTACTCGGTCGAACTGACTGCCGATGGCGGCTACGTTATCGCAGGCTATACCGCTTCCTTCGGGACGGGCGCCCGTGATGTCTACCTGATCAAGACCAACGCCTCGGGTGATACGCTCTGGACGAGAACGTATGGCGGGACGGGTAGTGACGGGGGCTACTCTGTCCAGCAGACCCCTGATGGCGGCTACATCATCGCCGGCTCCACTTCGTCCTTCGGTGCGGGAAGGTCCGACTTCTATCTACTGAAAACCAATGCTCAAGGCGATACGCTTTGGACCAGAGCCTATGGCGGGCCGGACGATGATCGGGGCTACTCAGCCCAGCCGACCACCGACGGTGGCTACATCGTCGCAGGCTACACCTTTTCCTTTGGTGCTGGGGGGACCGACTTCTATTTAGTGAAAACCAATGCTCAAGGCGATACGCTTTGGACCAGAACCTACGGCGGGCCGCGCTATGATCAGGGCTACTCAATCCAAGAGACCAGTGATGGCGGTTACATCGTCGCAGGCTTCACCGACACCGTTGGTGCAACGGGAGGTATGCCTTGGCTCATCAAAACCAACGCCTCGGGCGATACGCTCTGGACCAGGACTTATGACGGGAGTTTTGACCCCGACGGCAACTCGGTCCAACAGACTAGTGATGGCGGTTACGCCGTCGCAGCCACCTCCCAGTCGCAAGATGTCTATCTCATCAGGACCAATGCTCAGGGCGAGACGCTCTGGACCAGAACCTATGGCGGACCGAGAGCAGACTTTGGTCACTCGGTTCAGCAGACTGCCGACGGCAGCTACGTGGTCGCAGGATATAGTTATGACGGTACGGGAATTGGTGACGTCTATCTCATCAAGACCGATGGCAAACTCGACGTTGGCCCGATCTCGATTCCGTCGCCGACAGGAGTCGTGGATTCCGGAGTGTCGTATTTGCCGCGTGCGGTCATCCGCAACTTCGGTCTGACTTCGGGGAAGGTAGTCCAAGTGACCATGGAAATCGGCTCGGGGTATGCCGAGACCGTGGCGGAAACGCTGCAGTCGGTGCCGCTGGACACGGTCGAGTTCCCGGCATGGACTGCCGGGCCGGTTGGTTCGCTTCCGGTCACATGCTTCACGACGCTCTTTGGCGACGAGGACCCGGCCAACGACACAATTGTGGACTCGGTACGAGTGCTCCCATCACCCATCCACGATGTCGGCGCGGTCGCGATTCTGGAGCCATCCGGCAGCGTGCGGGCGGGCGACACTGTGATACCGAAGGCCCGAATCAGGAACTTCGGGAACCGGGAGGAGCGCTTCTTCGACGTGCGGTTCCGCATCGGTGACAACTACAACGAAAAGGTGAACGTCGCAGATGCACTGCCGGCCGGCTCAACGGCGGAGCTTACGTTTCCGCCCTGGGTGGCAACTGCCGGTGACTGGGCAGTCACGTGCTCGACTATGCTAGGAGCCTGTCGGAGAACCGGGCTTAGTTGATGTGGGATTCAGGGTTGATTCGGCTGTGGACCGGCAGACTTGCATCCAACCGTTGGTTTCGTGTCCGAATCGGC
>Ga0172371_10010420_pt1 | contig 12561 bp, 10 predicted proteins | sample Lak12m_FD_114543 | JGI IMG/M metagenome (GOLD analysis project Ga0172371, IMG submission 114543) | Freshwater microbial communities from Kabuno Bay, South-Kivu, Congo - kab_022012_12m | ecosystem: Environmental > Aquatic > Freshwater > Lake | place: Democratic Republic of the Congo: South-Kivu... | reverse complement strand
TGTTACGGTGAAGGGGAACGTGTCGTGGTCGAACTTGCTTGCTCTTTCAGAGCGAGAACAAGGTTACTGGCTAATATTCCCGGCATTATCTGGAAAGACGAGCGTGGAGAGTGTGTTAAGAATGTTCCGGCTGCGCATGTCGATCTTAACCAGGAATCGGTTTATCCGTATCATATCCTGAACCAACATGTATACCACCTTAAGAACGGCAAGATTTATTATGAAGCAAGCCGGGGATGTTCGTTTATGTGCCGATTTTGTTCCTACGACCATAGCAAATGGCGGTATCGTAGTGCCGACCGTGTCATTCAAGACATTTCGCTTTTGGACACACAGTTTTCTCCCGAAGAAATTCAGATTATTGATGCTAATCATTTTATGAAACTTGACTGGGTGGAGCAGATTTGGTCGGAAAAGTACGCTCGCGGACTGTCATTCCGTTGGGAAACTAATTGCCGATTTGATACACTATCACGCATGGATAGTCGTATCTTTGAAACGATCGCGAGGTCAGGCTGTTATCAATTACGCCTGGGAGCTGAATCCGGTTCGCAGAAAATGCTGGACTATTTAGGTAAAGGCATTACTGTTGATCAGATCCTGATCGGTATCGAACGGTGCCACCGTTATAAGATCAATCCGCTTATCTCTTTTATGTTCGGATATCCGTATGAAGATGAACGGGATATAGCCGCAACAGTTTCCCTGATCAAGAGGATAAAGAAAGATTTCCCCCGCGCCGAGATAAACGGATTATTCCAGTTTCAGCCGTATCCGAACACGAAGATTTTTGAGGAGATTACTAAAGAATTTAATATACCTCAGCCTGTATCTTTAGAAGGCTGGGCGAGGTATCAGATTGTTGAAATGCGCCGGACAGATTTCCCCTGGCTTGATAATAAGAGGTATACGCGGTATCAGGCAATGAATTCAATCGTCAGTTATACCTTTTTTTCCAATAAACTACGTACAATGCCGGCGCACCAATGCGTGAGCATTCCTATCGTGCGGTACGGGATTATATTTTGGCTATTTCGCGTTATAGATTGGGTTGTTCGGAATACGTTCGTTAAACTTCGGTGGGAATGGAATGTGTATGTATTTCCGCTTGAATGGCGCGCGTGGAATTTTATCCGTAAGTATATTTTAAAGTTATTTTAGAAAAGGCATACTATGCGAGTTTTGGTTGTTAACCGGTATATGGGGCTTTACGGAGGAGCCGAAACGGTTGTGAAAGAGCTGTGCGCGTATTTACGGCGTGATGGGATAGAAGTACGCGTGGTTACGCTGAATATTTCCGATGAGGTCAGACGGTTAATGGGTTCCTGTGATATCCGTCTCCCGCGGCGGCAGATGCCGTATCTGCTGCGCAGTACCAGCGTGGCATCGAGTTTAGGCATCCTCACCGAGATCCGGTTGCTGCGAGATATGGTTAAGCAACACGCTGCCGGTTGTGATGTAATCAATGCGCATAACTTTCCCGCGGAATGGGTGTGCGGCGGATTAGGTAAACCGGTTGTTTGGATGTGTAATGAAATCCCTGATTTTTATAATAACCCGCGGCCTTCGGCGGTTATGAGATTATTTCGGTGGGTAGGGGTGAAAATTGATGCCTGCCGCGTTGCTAGGGATATCACGACCATTGTGTGCGCTGATGAGTATAATGCTTCTAAGGTGCGGATGCGGTATCATCGTGAGCCGGTTATTATTCCCTATGGGGTCGAGTATCAGTTTTTTTCCGTTGTCCCTAAGGCTGGATACGATGCGCCGGACACGTTTCTTTTGGTCCAGGCGGGAATGGTTACTCCTGAAAAAAACCAGATGGCCAGTATTCAGGCTGTACGTTGTTTACGCGGCGTGATTCCGGGTATCGCATTGGTTCTAGTAGGCAGGGATGATACGCCGTATGCCCGGTCATTGAAAGAATATGTAGCGCGGGAAGGGTTGCGCGATGTCGTGGTTTTTACCGGCCATGTGAGCAAGGCAAAGGTACGCGATTACTATCGCGCTTGTAAAATCGCGTTATTTCCTGTAAAATCACAGGGTGGGTGGCTTTCGCCGTTTGAGGCGTTATGCGCGGGTAAGCCTATCGTGGTGTCTTCAACCATGGGCGCGGCGAGCGTTATTAGACGTCACAACCTAGGAGTTGTGTCTGATGACCTGACGGTTGCGATAGAGGATATATATTCCAGGTATACAACATATCAGGCGCAGGCTGATGCCGCAAGAGTATGGATATCTCAAAATTTAACGTGGGAACTTTTTTCCCGGCGTTTTAGAGTTTTGTTAGAACAGGCGGTTGAGCAAAGAGAGGGACTATGAAAGTCTTAGTTACCGGAGGGTGTGGTTTTATTGGGTCGTGGGTTTGCGAATATTACGTCCGCCATGGCCATAAGGTGGTAGCGTATGATAACATGATTAAGAATGAGTTAATGCGCACGGGCTATAATGTTGAGCGCGCGCGCAACTTTAATTGGGATTATTTGAAAGCCCTAGGCGTCCGGCTGGTCAAAGCCGATGTTTGTAATAAAGAAGAATTGTTTGAGCACGCTAGCGGTTGTTCTTTTATTATCCATACGGCAGCCCAACCGGCGGTGACGATATCGATTGAAGATCCGCTTCTTGACTTTAAGACCAATGTCCTGGGCACGGTTAATGTATTGGAAGCCGCTAAGAGGTTTAAGATACCCGTTGTGTCGTGCGCCACCATACATGTTTATGGCAATATGATCAATTCTGAACTCACGCAGTCGAAGACGCGCTATCTCCGTAAGCCTGCGGGCATAGATGAGAAATATCCAACCCTCTCCGGTTTATTAACGCCTTTACATGCTTCTAAGTCGTCAGCCGATACTTATGTGCGCACTTATATTGATACTTATAATGTGCGGGCTGCATCTTTTAGGCTTACCGGATTGTACGGGCCGCGCCAGTTGGGTGGCGAAGACCACGGCTGGGTGGCTAATTTCTGCATCCGGGCGATGATCGGATTGCCGATCACTATATTCGGAACGGGAAAGCAGGTCAGGGATATATTATATTCTCAGGACCTGGTGCGGGCATTCGAGGCTTTCCGGCGCCATCCCGTCCCCGGAGTGTATAATATAGGCGGAGGCAGGGAGAATATGATCTCTTTAGTAGAAAGTATTGACATTATTTCTTCTATACTTGGGCGAAAACTGGATGTGAGGTTCGAGAAGGCGCGTTTCGGCGATCTAAAATATTTTGTGTGTAACAGCACAAAGGCAAGGAATAAACTGTGCTGGCAGTCCGAGGTGCGGCCGGTTGAAGGTATAAAAAGTTTAATCTCCTGGATCGAGGCCAACGGGGATCTATTTCAGAAGGAGAAATAATTGAAAGCGCTGATCCTGGCTGCGGGCAGAGGCAAACGCCTGGGAGCTATTTCGGAGAACGTTAACAAATGCATGATCAAGTTTAACGGAAGGCCCTTGATCTCTTACAGTCTGGCCTGTGCGGCGGCGCTCGACCTTGTGGAACAGATCGTGATCGTTGTGGGCTATAAGGCAGATGACGTGATCCGGGAATGCGGGGAATCTTACGCCGGCAAACAGATCGTCTACGTGCGTCAGGATCAGCAGCAGGGTTTAGTCTATGCCATCGAACAATCCCGGCCGGCTATCGGATCAAGCGATTTTATACTGATGCTCGGCGATGAGCTGATGGTTAATCCCTGTCACGCCAAGTTTATCGAAGAATTCGTGAAATCCGGGGCTTTTGCCATGTGCGGAGTGGTCGAGGTTAACGATACCGGCCTGATCAAGAAGACTTACGCCGTCCTTCAAGGCAACGATGGCAGAGTAATGCGCCTGATAGAGAAGCCGGAGCACGCTTTTAATAACATCATGGGCACGGGGAACTGTATTTTTAAAAACGGTATTTTTTCGTATATACCTAAAACACCGATCAACCAAAAACGGGGTGAAAAAGAATTGCCGGACCTGATCCAATGCGCGGTAGACGACGGCAGGCTGATCAAGATTTTTCCTATTTGTAAAGCCTATGCTAACATTAATTCCGAGCAGGAGCTTAAGGATACAGGTAGTTTCTTTTCTCACTTATCATAAGGAGATTTTATGGATACGCGTCGGCTGAGGTTTATTTCAATGATGTATTCGCGTCTACGTAATATCATGTATTTGATACGCTGCGGCAAGCTGAAAAACGCGTATTCATACCTCTGGAGCTGCGTTCTGACCCGCGATTCGGGGATTGCTTTACTTGATTCGCTCTGGCGTCTTTTTCCCGGGTTGACGCCGTATCCGGAAGCGATCGAAATAGAGCCTACCACAAAGTGCCATCTTAAGTGTTCGATCTGCGAACATACTTTTTGGCGGGAAACACCCCGGGACCTCAGCTATAACGATTTTCTTAAGATAATAGGCCAGTTCCCGCATCTCAAATGGATCGGAACAACCGGGATAGGATCGGGCTTTCTTAATAAAGATTTTTTGAAGATGCTCAGGTATCTTAAAAGCAGGGGGGTCTACATAGAATTTTTCGATAGCTTCGATCTAATCACTCCCGAGATCTCCGAGGAGCTTGTCGGTCTGAAGATCGATAAAATATGGCTCTCCTGCGAAGCGACGACCGCTGCCACCTACAATAAGATCAAGGTTGGTGCCGACTTCGACAAGACTATTTCTCACGTCCGGGCTTTTCTGGATATCAAGAAAAAACGCAAGGCGTTATTACCGGAACTCTGGTTCCATTTTATCATTAACAAACATAATGTTAACGAGATGGCCGATTATGTCGACCTGGTGGCGAAACTCGTAAAAGGTGTCCCTAATGCCGCAACCCTGGTTTTTTATTCCAGCCTGATGGAGTTCAAGGATGTCCTGCCTATAAAGGTCTGGAATGTGCCTGAATCCATGCGTAGCGACGTGTACCGCAGGGCGCACGCCCACGGCATTTATATCAATTGGAACGAGAATATCGCCCGTGAGCAATCCCCGAAGTACTGCACTAAATGGACCGAACCGTTCATCCTTTCCAGCGGCCATATCCAGCCTTGCTGCGTTATCAATGAAGCTAACGACCGGCAGCATCAGCGCGATTACGCCTACATGAACGTTCTCGAGGGTGATTTCAAGGAATATTGGCGGTCACCGCAGTTCAAATCTTTTTTAAAAACACTCGGCCAGGGTCGGTTCCCGGATGCCTGCGTCAATTGTAAAGTATATACCGTTAAGCCCTGTAAATAGCAGTTGCTCTTGATTTCTTTATTTGATAAAATTGATTTTTGAGTAAATATTTAGGGGGGGCTGTAGCTTAGTTGGAAGAGCATTTCGTTCGCAACGAAGGGGTCGGGGGTTTGACTCCCCCATCTCCACCAATTCTTTGTACCCTTTGCCGTGCTTATGATTTTCGGGAGCGGCTGCGTAAATACGGTGTAGCCGAAAACCTATAATACCTAATAGAAGTGCGTTCTTGACCCGCTATATTTTAGGTGATATAATCCAAAAAATATGAGTAATAAGGTTAAAAATAAGATAACCGGGTGGCTTAAGAAACAAGTCAAGAAAAGCGGCGCCCGCGGTATCGTCTTGGGTATCTCCGGAGGGCTGGATTCCAGCGTAGTTGCCGTCCTGGCAAAGGAGGCATTGGCAAGAGAGGGGGTTTTAGGATTAATCTTGCCCTGCCATAGCCAAAGGCAGGACCTTAAAGACGCCAGGTTAGTAGTGAAGAAACTTAAGATAAAAAGTAAAACCATAGATTTATCTGAGGTATACGACAGCCTCCTGGAGGTCCTTCCCGGGGCGGGCCGCTCAACTAGGGCGAATTTGAAGGCAAGGTTGAGAATGGCTGTCCTATATTATTTCGCTAACACCCTCGGTTATCTGGTTTGCGGCACGAGTAATAAATCCGAGCTGATGGCAGGTTACTTTACCAAATACGGCGATGGCGCGGCAGATATTTTACCGCTGGGGGATTTATTAAAAAGGCAGGTCTGGGCATTGGCTGAAGAATTAGGAATTCCTAAGGGTATAATCATTAAGCCTCCGACGGCTGGCCTTTGGCCAGGGCAGACCGATGAAGGCGAAATGGGGATAAGCTATCAAGAATTAGATGATATATTGGAGCGCAGGGAAAACAACAGAAAGCAGGTTATATCAAGTGATACAGTAGAGAAAGTAAGGAAGATGTTCCAGGGGTCAGAGCATAAAAGGCAGAGGCCGCAGGCCTGTTATATTTAAATAGATTCGCGCTGTGCTATCCGGATTTAACCTTAACCACGGAGGTAGGTAAGATGGATGAGATATTGGAGATATTAGAGAAAGACGCGCGTATCAGCCCGCAGGAGATAGCCAGGATGCTTAAAAAGAAACCGGAAGGCATCAAGGGGGCAATTAAAAAATACGAAAAGGAAGGCGTGATTCTAAAGTATAAAGCAGTGATTAACCGTGAACTAGTCAAGGATACGGATTCAAGCGTGCGGGCTCTCATAGAAGTCAATATCATGCCCCAGAAAGACGTGGGGTTTGACAGGATCGCCGAACGTATCTATTCGTTTCCGGAAGTCTCCAGCTGCTATCTGTTGTCAGGGACTTATGACCTGCTTTTGATTGTAGAAGGCAAGGATTTACATACCGTAGCCCGCTTTGTAGCGGAGAAACTATCGCCATTGGAGAATATAAGGGGGACAACCACGCATTTCCTGCTTAAGAAATACAAAGAGGACGGGGTAATCTTAAAACACAAGGAAGAAAATAAAAGGGTAGCAATATCGTATTAAATACCATAATCCTTAATTCATAGATGATAATGCGTAATTTTAAATTACCAATTACGGCTTGCCGATTCAGAAAGTTGAGTTTATAGAATGAGCAAAATTATTTCCAAGAAAGTTGAAAATATGCAGCCATCCGGGATCCGGGCATTCTTTGATTTGGTGCTTGGGATGAAAGATGTTATTTCTTTAGGCGTGGGCGAGCCGGATTTTGTCACTCCCTGGCAGATACGCGAGGCAGGGATATACTCTCTGGAGGAAGGCTTTACTTCTTATACTTCTAATAAAGGGCTTTATAAATTAAGGTTAAGCATATCCCGCTATTTGAAGAATAAATATAACCTGGAATATTGCCCGCAGGAAGAAATCCTGATTAGCGTAGGAGTAAGCGAGGGTTTTGACTTGGCGCTACGGGCAATCATTAACCCCGGAGATAAAGTCTTGATTCCCTCCCCCGGTTACGTTTCCTACGGCCCGCTTACAGAGTTGGCTGGCGGTGAGCCTATTTATATTGACACCAAGAACGAAGGTTTTAAAATTACGCCTAAGGCGATAGAAAAACTTATTGATAAAAAGACCAAGGCCATAATCCTGAATTATCCCACTAACCCCACGGGCGTATCTTATAGAAAAAAAGAATTAGAGGCCATAAACAGGGTACTATTAAAGCATAAATTATTGTGTATCTCGGATGAAATCTACGGCGACCTGACCTATGACTTTGAGCATACCCCTTTTGCTGCGCTTTCCGGTTCAAAGGGTAATACTGTTTATCTTAACGGGTTTTCCAAGAGTTATGCTATGACCGGATGGCGGGTAGGTTTTGCCTGCGGCCCGAAAGAAGTAATCGCGGCTATGACTAAAATACACCAGTATACGATTATGTGCGTTCCTATTACCAGCCAGATGGCTGCTTGCGAGGCATTACACACAGGCAGGAGTTCGGTTGAAGAGATGAAGCGTGAATATAGGAGGCGGAGGGAGTTTATAGTAAGCAGGTTAAGCGATTTAGGCCTGGAATGCGGCAGCCCGGACGGCACTTTTTATGTTTTTCCTTCTATCAGGAATAGCGGACTTAGTTCTTTGGAATTCGCGCAGAAGCTGCTTAAGCAAGAGAAGGTCGCGGTTGTCCCCGGCACCGCTTTCGGAGATAACTACGGCGATTATGTGCGTATGTCCTATGCCACTAATTTTGATAACCTTAGAGAGGCCTTAAACAGGATAAATAATTTTCTAAAATCCATACGGAGGAAAAGATGAATATGGCAAAACCCAGGACAAAATCCGAGATAATGAAATTAGTCAAAGAGCATAAGGTCAGGTATATCAGGCTGTGGTTTACCGATGTCCTGGGGTTTTTGAAAGGTTTTACCATAACAATGAACGAGCTGCCCCGCGCGCTTAGTGACGGTATGGGTTTTGACGGCTCATCTATTGAAGGCTTCGCGCGTATTGAAGAATCGGATATGATTGCCCGGCCGGATATCGGGACATTTGCCATATTGCCCTGGGAATCCAAAGAGGAACCGGTAGGGAGGATGTTCTGCGATATATATACTCCGGACGGCAAACCTTCTGAAGCCGACCCTAGATATGTATTGAAGAAAAACCTGGAGCGGGCCAAGAAGATGGGCTTTACTTATTATGTAGGTCCGGAACTGGAATACTTTTATTTTAATAACCCCAAAAATACCATCATATTAGATAAGGGGGGCTATTTTGACTTAACGCCCTTAGACGTCGCTCAGAGCGTAAGGAATGAGACCGTTTCTGCGCTTGAAGACCTAGGCGTTGTAGTAGAATATAGCCACCACGAAGTAGCTTCCAGCCAGCATGAAATTGACCTAAGATACACGGATGCCTTGAGTATGGCGGACAATGTGATGACCTATAGGTTGGTAGCTAAAGAAATTGCCCAGGCCAAGGGCTTGCATGCCAGCTTTATGCCCAAGCCCGTATTCGGCATCAATGGTTCAGGCATGCATACCCATCAGTCCCTGTTCAAAGGGACGCTAAACGCCTTTTTTGACAAGAAGGGCCAATACCATCTTTCTAAGATTGCCCAGCAGTTTATCGCCGGGCTGCTCAGGCACGCGCCGGAGATAACCTCGGTGACAAACCAGTGGGTCAATTCCTATAAGCGCTTAGTCCCCGGCTATGAAGCGCCGGTATATATCTGTTGGGCCCAGATGAACCGTTCGGCGCTTATCCGCGTGCCGATGTATAAACCGGGCAAGGAAAAGGCAACCCGGATTGAATACCGTTCTCCTGACCCGGCATGCAATCCCTACTTGGCCTTTTCGGTAATGCTGGCGGCCGGGCTGGAGGGGATGAAAAATAACTATAAATTGGTTGAGCCCGCCAACGACAACATTTACAATATGGGCGAGGAACGCAGGGAAAAGGTTGGGATAAGGTCTCTGCCCGAAGACTTGTTAGAAGCGATCAAGAGTACCGAGAAGAGTAGGTTAGTGAGAGAATGCCTGGGGGAGAGGGTTTTTGAGTATTTCATCCGCAATAAAAAAGTGGAGTGGGATGAATATAAGGCCCAGGTTACCCAACACGAAATAGACCGGTATCTACCTATATTATAATGGCGCCTAAAGCACTAAAATACGATATCTACCTTAAACAGATAGAAGCCTTGTCTAAAGTCGCTAACCTGATTACCTCCGGATTATACCTGGAGGAACTTCTGCGCCTTATTGTCCAGGTGACGGCTGAGATTATGCATTCCAAGATTTCCTCCTTGATGTTAGTTGACCCGGAGAAAAAAGAGCTGGTGGTTAAGGCCACCCAGTCAATTTCAGAGGCCTATAATAAGAAGCCTAATGTTAAGCTGGGCGAAGGCATTGCCGGCAAGGTCGCTCAGGAGAATAAGCCTATCTGTGTCTTAGATGTACGCCAAGAAGAGCACTATCTCAACCAGGGTATTGCCAGGAAAGAAAGCCTGGTTTCCCTGGCTAGTGTCCCTATGGCGGTTAAGGGCCGTGTCATCGGCGTAATTAATTGTTATACCTCTCAAAAGCATAAATTCTCCAGGCACGAACTGGAGATTTTAATTGCCTTGGCTAGCCAGGCAGCGGTAGCTATAGAGAATGCGGAATTGGACTTGCGGGCCCGCAGCGCCGAAGAAGCGCTGACTACGCGTAAAATTGTAGAGCGGGCGAAAGATATCCTTTCTCAAGAGGCGAATATCCTTCCTTCGGAGGCATACCGCCTGATCCAGAAACAGAGCATGGATTCCCGCAAATCCATGCGCGAGGTAGCTGAGGCGGTTATTCTTGCTCAAAATATAAGAGGCAAGGGAACAAAATAGGAAGCTTAGCGCCAATAACTATATTTTTTGGCTATTATTGATTAGTACAGGTTAAAACAGGGGTGTCTTCGGCTAAATCAGGCAGAAGACATTTTTTATTATTTTATAAAATAGTTGGTCGTTAAATAGTTGTTTTAGCCATGGCTATCGGCAGGAATAGAAAGGTTAAGATCCAGCGGGTATTAAGTTATCTTTAGGCGCATCCGAAGCGTTAGATGCGCTATGGAGCCGAATATCAAAAATCTGCTTGACAAAATAACAGCGCGTATTATCATATCTTCTGGTAATTTAATTAAATTAGGCAGATGAGGAGAAGTCAAGAGGCAAAGACGCCCCAAGATTAAGGGGCGTCTTTTATTTTATTAAAGAGTATATGTGATATAATAAGGGCAGGAAAATGAAAATAACAAATAGAGAGATTTTAAGCCAAGACGGGGATACAAAAGTTATCAGGCTGGATATCTCTGCCCCCGATATCGCCAGGCAGGCCCGGCCCGGCCAGTTTATAGTAGCCATGGCGCAAGAGAAAGGCGAGAGGATACCCCTGACTATTGTGGATAGCGATTTAGCTGAAGGCAGGATAACGCTCATATTCCAAGAGGCAGGCTTAACTACAAAGTTATTAGGCGGATTAAATAAAGGAGATTCCCTCTATGCCTTAGCCGGGCCGTTGGGGCATCCTACTGAGGTTAGGAATTATGGTAAGGTAATTTTGGTAGGAGGGGGCGTAGGCATAGCGGAATTATACCCTGTAGCTAAAGCGATGAAGAAAGCCGGTAATCAGGTCCTAGTTATATTGGGCGCGAGGACGAAGCAGCTATTGATTCTAGAGGGCCAGATCAAACAGGCCTGCGATGAATTATATATTGCCACTGACGACGGCTCCTACGGCAGAAAAGGGTTTACTACAGATATCTTAGCGGATTTATTAAAGAGCCAGGGTTATCCTTTTATTTACGCCGTCGGGCCTGTCCCGATGATGCGCAAGGTAGCCTTAACCACTCAGGGCCTAAATATTAAAACCGTGGTTTCTCTAAATGCCCTGATGGTAGACGCCACAGGCATGTGCGGATGCTGTAGGGTAGAGGTAGGCGGAAAAACTAAGTTCAGCTGCGTGGACGGCCCGGAGTTTGACGGCCATCTTGTTGATTGGGACCAGCTTTTAAAAAGGAACGCGGTCTATCTGGATAAAGAGAAGCACATCTGTAATTTATATAAATAATAAGCTAGATGAGAAGAGAACCGGTAAGAGCCAGGGAAAATGAAGCCTCGCGCAGGGTAGGCAGCTTTGAGGAAGTAGTTTTCGGCTATAGCCAAGAGGAAGCGCTAAAAGAGGCGGGGCGTTGCCTGCAATGTAAGAATCCAGCCTGTATTTCCGGATGCCCGGTGGGGATAGACATTAAAAAATTTATTTATCAGATCAGCCGAAAGGACTACCGGGCGGCGTATTTTACTATCAGGGAAAAGAGTGATTTCCCCGCTATCTGCGGAAGGGTATGCCCGGCGGAGTATCAGTGCCGAAAGGCCTGCGTCTTAAGTAAAAAGGGCCAGCCGTTTGCTTCCCCGGAAGCGATAAATATTCATCTCCTGGAGAGCTTTGCCGGCGATTATGGGATGAATAATAAGCTAAGTGTTACCCATCAGGAAAATTCTCTTAACGCAGGCGTAAGGGTAGCGGTAGTCGGCTCAGGCCCGGCTGGCCTATGCTGCGCCGGAGAATTAGCTAGACAAAGAATCAAGGTAGTGGTTTTTGAAGGGCTGCATAAATTAGGAGGCGTTTTGCGCTATGGCATCCCTGCTTTCAGGCTACCGCGGGATATTTTAGATTTTGAAATAGATTATCTAAAAAATCTGGGAGTGGAATTTATCGCTAACTGTATTATAGGGCAAACCAAGACACTAAGCGGACTATTTGAGGATGGTTTTGCGGCAATATTCCTGGGTTTGGGCGCCGGGACGCCGGCGTTTTTAAACATAAAGGGGGAAAACCTCTGCAATATCTATTCAGCTAATGAGTTTCTCGCCCGGGTTAACCTCATGTGCGCGTATGATTTTCCTAACTTCCATACGCCCGTTAACATCGGCAGGCACGTAATCGTTATCGGGGGAGGCAATACCGAGATGGATTCGGCAAGGGTCGCTTTAAGGCTGCAGAAAATAAACGGGATAACGTCGGATACGACTGTTCTTTACCGGCGCAGTGAGATTGAGATGCCTGCTAGGAGGCTTGAGATAGGGCATGCCAAAGAGGAAGGGGTTAAGTTTAAATTTTTGGTAAAACCCGAGGAATTCTCTGGGAACGAAAAAGGGCTTGTCCAGAAGATAAGATGCCTAGAATGTGAACTCGGCGAGCCTGATAGTTCTGGAAGAAAAAGGCCTGTTCCTCTAGAAGGAAGCGATTTTCAGCTGGAGTGCGATTTGGCGATAATCGCCATCGGTTTAAAGGCGAATCAGGTTTTGATAAAAGCTACGCCGGCATTAAAAATAGATG
>Ga0172371_10010419_pt1 | contig 12562 bp, 13 predicted proteins | sample Lak12m_FD_114543 | JGI IMG/M metagenome (GOLD analysis project Ga0172371, IMG submission 114543) | Freshwater microbial communities from Kabuno Bay, South-Kivu, Congo - kab_022012_12m | ecosystem: Environmental > Aquatic > Freshwater > Lake | place: Democratic Republic of the Congo: South-Kivu... | reverse complement strand
GCCATTTTAATCTCTTCTATGATCCCCATGATTTACACGTCTTACTGTAACGTGTTGGTGCTCGCCCTTTTTATCTCCAAAAATAACAACATGCTCTCTTCCAAAAAAACCTTGTAAATAGCTAACTGCATCAGTAAGATATCTTTGATTCTCATGTTTTTTTGAATAGGTTGCATCATCTCTATGTAGTCCAGTTTCACCAAAATCATATATTCTAACAATTTTATGATGTCCAGTATAATCTGTCCCTTCATCTCTTACTTGAACAGCACCATCTGCAACTTCATCAAGACTACCAATAGACGAAACTATACTAGCTACAAAATCTGACATTTTTTGAGCTCTTTGGCTAACTATAGTTGGTTCGCCTTGTGTACTTGGTTTTACTTCTTTCATATACAGATGAGAAAAACATCCTATTTAAAGCTTTCTGTTATGTTACTCCTAAAGAGTAACAGAATAGCACTAAACAAATATATTTAGTTAATATAAAAGCTTTAAATAATCAGCAATCCTTCTCAAGCCATGAAAAAAGAAATAAACTTCATACCTCTTGATTATGATTATTTTGACTTCGAATCAAGAAACTATGTAAAAATTTTTGGTAGAGATAGCGAAGGCAAGCGAGTATGTATTATAGATAATTTCAAACCATATTTCTGGGTTATATTTGATAAAGATATAGATGAAGATAAGCTTGAAAAAATACAGAAACAAATAGAAAAAATTCAGATTAAGTCTGATTTAAGAACCAGCAAAGTAGAAAAAACTACAATAGAAAAAAAAGAATTCCTTGGCAAGCCAGTAAAAGCTATAAAAGTTTCTGTAACAAATTATAAGGATTGCCATGCCGTAGCTGATGAAATAGATTATCCTGAAGTAATAGCAAGAAGAGAATATGATATTCCATTAATAACTAAATATATCATAGACAATAATTTTCAACCATTAGTATGGAAAAGAATTTCTGGCGAAATTCTAAATAACTCTGAGGAGTTTGGGGGCGTAGACTCTGTTTTAGAAGTTGACCTCTGCCTTAAAGCGCAGAGAATCTCTAATTTAGAGAAAAACGAGTCAGATTTTAAACCAAATATAATGGCATTTGATATTGAAACAGATGATTTTGAAATAGGAAAAGGCGAAATTCTAATGATTTCTATTTATAGTAAAGATATAAAGAAAGTTTTGACTTGGAAAAAATGCTCTCATAAAATAGATTACCTTGAGGGTTATAAAACAGAGGCAGATATGCTTGAGGGTTTTGTAAAACATATTAAAGCTGCAAGCCCAGATATACTTGTGGGTTATTTTTCAGATGGTTTTGACATGCCTTATCTTAAAGCAAGAGCAGAAAAAAATAAAGTTGATTTAAATCTTGGAGTTGATAATACAAAACCCTTCTTTACAAGAGGCAGAGTTACTTCAGCAAGCATAGCTGGAATAGTCCATGTAGATTTATTCAGATTTATTGAAACTGTTTTCTCACAATACCTGCAGTCTGAAACCCTGGGATTAGATGAAGTTGCTCAAGAACTATTAGGAGAAGGAAAAAAGCAGATAGAATTTAAAAAATCTTCAAGAATGAATGATGACGAATGGAAATCTTTTTTTGAATATAACCTGCAAGACTCTCTTATAACACACAAACTAACTGAAAGGCTCTGGCCAGATATGTTAGAGTTTGCAAGAATAATACAAGAGCCCCCATTTGAAATAACAAGACAGGGAATGTCACAGCATGTTGAAAATTATATCCTACATAATCTAAAAAAATTCAATGAAATAGCAGAAAAAAGGCCATTGCATGATGAAATAGAGACTAGAAGAAATCTTGAAAAATATGAAGGGGCTTTTGTTTTCCAACCAACACCGGGATTGTATGAAGATGTTGTATTTTTTGATTTCACAAGTATGTACTCTTCAGTTATTGTAACCTTTAATCTTTCTAAATCAACTTTACTTGAAAAGCGAACAAAAGAAAGTCTTCAAGTCGATTTGGATAAGGAAGGAAAGGTTTATTTTGCAAAACAGCCAGGATTTTTTCCCGAGATGCTTATGGATATAATAGAGAAAAGAAAAAAATACAAGTCAGACTATAAGAAAAGCCAAGATAATCTTACAAAAGCAAGAAGTAATGCATATAAACTTCTTGCCAATGCCGCTTACGGCTATCAGGGATTCTTCGGAGCAAGATATTACTGCCGTGAAGCCGCAGCCTCAACAGCAGCACTAGCAAGAAAATCTATTCTTGAAACAATTGAAAAAATAAAAAAAATTGGATTTGATGTTATTTATTCTGATACAGATTCCATAGCTTTCTTAAGAGGCGATAAATCCAAAAAAGAAATTGAAGAGATGCTTGATGGAATGAATAAAAATATGCAGGGCATAATGGAACTTGAGTTGGAAGATTTTTACAAAAGAGGAATATGGGTTGCAAAACGCACAACAGAAGCAGGAGCAAAAAAGAAATATGCTCTTATAGATGAAAAGAACAAACTAAAGATTCGCGGTTTTGAAACAGTAAGAAGAGACTGGTGTAATCTTGCTAGAGAACTGCAGAGCAAGGTTTTAGAGCTAATTCTAAAAGAGGGCAATGAAAAAAGAGCAATTGAACTAGTTAAAAAAACAATAAAGGAACTTAAAGATAGAAAAGTAGAGAGAAAACAAATAATGATTAGGACCCAACTAAAAAAACCCCTGAGCGAGTATAAAGCAATAACTCCTCATGTAATAGCAGCTCAAAAAATGAAAGAAAAAGAGATTCCTGTTCATATTGGCATGCTAATAGAGTATTTTATAGCAGAAACTCGCGAGAAAAAGTCTTTAGTAAGAGAAAAAGTTAAATTAGAAGATGAAAAAGGCGAGTATAACCTTGATTATTATTTGAACAATCAGATTCTTCCTGCAGTTGAAAATATCTTTCAAGTTTTTAACATTAATCTTAAAGAAGTTATTTCTGGTAGCAAGCAGAAAACTTTGTTCTAAAGAGTTTTAAATTAATTATTATCTAAAGAAAAAGCCAAAATATTTTCAGCCACCAGAGTTTCATATAAGTCTCCAAGATTACCAACTACTGCTCTTATGAGAACATTAGACAGCTCTGGCTTTTTCTCACTTACTTTAGTCTTATTTTTTATTATTTCAAGATTATCTCTTACCTTCTGTAAGAGAATCATATCTCTATTGCTTTCAAAAGTTCTAATGCTTTCTATTAAACCACTGATTTCCTGCAATATCTTCAATTCATCGGCCTTTTTCTTAGAGTATTTATTATAACTTCTCAAGGAATCTCCTAATCTCTCTAGAATAGCTACTTTTTCATATTCCAAAAAAGTTTTAGCATTTGCAGAGAATCTTGAAGCAAGATTTCTCTCAATAAAGAAAGAAAGTCTATTTATTTCCATATCAAAAGAGTAAATTTCTTCCTTTGAAGACTTATTCTCTATGATTTTATCTATCACATTGATAATTTTCCAATATATCTGATTTTCAGACTTAGTAAGAGTATCTTTTTCAGCTGTCCCTATGTCAATTATCCTTAGACTATTTTTTGTACTATCAATTATTTCTAAACCAGGACTATTCCTAACCATTTCTTGAATTTTAATCAGCTGTTTAGAATTAATATTAATTATTTTAACATCTTTCAAACCCGATTTATAAATGCCTAAAATAATTGCCCTAACAAGATGTTCAGAGATATCTTTAAAATCATAATCCAGGGTCCTTATTACACCAGACTTTTTTGAACTAGAAATAATAAGTTTTGTTTCCACTTCTTCCAGATCAACTTCGTCCCCATTTTTGAGATTAAATCTGTCAATCCAATCCTTAGGTATAGAAAGTGTAAGTGTAGAGGGCCCCTGTTTCACAAGTTTTCTTCTCATACCTCCATCAAGCTTTCAGAGTTTATAAATTTATCTATATAATATATATTATTTATACAAAGGCATTATAATCCCCGTTATCTATAGTATATTAAGAAAATAAAAACAAAATGACAAACCAAACAACAAATCAAATAATAATGGATACGCACATGCATTCAAAAGCCTCTGATGGTATTTGGACTCCACGAGAAGTTGTACAGAATGCCAAAGCAAAAGGACTAGAAATAATAGCATTAACAGATCATGACACTACTTTTGGAGTTGCAGAAGCTCAAGATGAAGCGAAAAAACAAGGAATAACTCTTATTCCCGGTATAGAAATTGATGCAAAATACCAAACAGAATTAGGAACAGTAAGAAATATTGAACTTCTTGGATTAAACATAGATGTAGGATTACTACAACCTCTAGTTGATAGAAGAAATCACGATAGACTTAGTTTAATGGAAGATTATGTAAGAGGATTTAATGACTATATATCTTCTGAAACATTCACAGCTGAAAATGAAAATAAACAATTCAAATTAGTTTCTCCAAGACCAATAAGCTTAGCAGAAATAGTTGACTGGTATAATCAAAGAAATCTAGATTCAAAAGGAGTTGCCTACCAAAATCCAAATCCATTTTTGTCTAAAATGACACTAGTACAATTTATAGCTGATAAGTTTCTAGCATCAGGACTTAGAGAAAAAATACTTAAAGCAGAAAGAGAAGCAGGAGATACTTTTAAGAAAGAATACAAAAGAGTATTATCTACAAACAAAGAATCTAAACCTAGCTTTTACGAAGCAATACAAGCAGTAAAAGCAGCAAGAGGAAAAGCAGTTGTAGCTCATCCCGGATTATCAAAGGGTTATGAAGATGGCATGATAAAAGAATGGGAAATGCCTGAAGAGCAATGGTTCACAAGCCCAGGATTTACAGCCTATAGATTTATAGAAGATCTAACAAATCATGGATTAGATGGAATAGAATTATACAACTATAGGGGTAGTGATAAAGAACATTCAGAATCTCATGACTTGATTAATAAATATTTCACAAAGCTTGCAAACAAACTAGGACTCATAACCACTTTTGGTTCTGATTGCCATGGACCTAAAGGAAAAGGTCCTCTAATGGGAACATTTGGTTCTCCAACCAGTTATTTAAATTCACTTGGAAGAGAAGAAACATTAACAAAAGAGGATAAAAGAAGACTTATGATTCAACATGACCTGAAAAGATTTGCTGGACTTTGTGATATGGCTGAAACTAAAGGAGTTCCCAGAGAAGAAGTCCAAAGATTAAGAGACAGAGTTTCAGAACTTTAAAGAAGCAAACAGAAAACACTTTTTTAAGGTGTTTCTGCAGTTCTAGTTCTTGTTTCAACCGCGCTTACTGGAGTTCCAACACGAGCTTGTCTATAGGGTATGTCTCGAGGTATCTCATCACCACAATCACATAAATCTGGGTTACCATTGGCTTTACAAGGTCTCCCATCATAAAAACAAGTGTCCTGTTGATACAATCCGCATACGCGAACATTCAAAGTTGCATTTGCCATAACAGAACCCACAAACCTTAGGTTTTTAAATATTGTTATAAGTTTATAAACAGAATTTATTTCTATAATCTATGGTTATCGAAGATAAAAAACAATATAAGTATAATCCAAAACCTCTTTTCGAAGAAAGGATGAATAAAATTCTTGAGTTAAGTAATTTTTCTGAAAAAGAAAAGCAAGATTTTTGGCAGATAGTTCATCACGAGCCAATTAATTCAATAAGATGCAACACCCTAAAAATAAAACCTGAAAAACTAAGGAAAAAACTTGAAGAAAGGGGTTGGAAAACGAGTCAACCTTTCAAAGATTATAAGGAAATAATGATAATTGAAAATAATTTAAAGCCAGGCGAATTAGGAAAGAGTGAAGAACATCTTCTTGGATATTATTATGTTCAAGAAATTTCAAGTATGATGCCTATTCTAGCTTTATCTCCTAATAAAAATGATAACTTTCTAGATTTATGTGCTAGTCCAGGATCAAAAACTACTCAAGCAGCAGCAAAAATGGAAAATTCAGGTAATATAATTGCAAATGATAATAATAGGGGTAGAATGATTGTCCTTGCAGCCAATCTTGAAAAATGTGGGGTTTCAAATACTCTAGTTACAAAAAGAGATGGAGTTCAAATGTGTAAACAACTAAAAAAAGCGGGCTTTAGTTTTGATAAAGTTTTATGTGATGTTCCTTGTTCAGGAGAAGGAACTCTTAGAAGCTCGCCAAGTACTTTTATTATATGGAATATAAAGACTGTTGAAAATCTATCAAGACAACAAAAGGTCTTAGCTGCGGCTTCACTTGGTGTCTTAAAAGTTGACGGAGAGATGATTTATTCTACTTGTACTCACTCACCTGAAGAGAATGAAGAAGTGGTTCAATTCTTACTAGATAATTTTGATATAGAAATCCAAGAGATAAATCTTCCATTAAAAACTCGTGATGGTCTAGAAAGTTGGAAATCTCAAGTTTTTAGTAAAGAAATGAAAAAAGCAAGAAGAATTTATCCTAATGATAATGACACAGAGGGCTTTTTTCTATGCAAGATAAAGAAGTTAAGTGAAGAAGTAAAAATAGGAGAAAAAATTAAAATAACATGAAAATGAACAATAGATTAAAGATTAGAAAAGCCAGATTAAGTGATGCTAATGCAATCTATTGGTTGAGAAGAAAGACTTTTGAAAAAATAAATGGAGAAACGTATTCTAAAGAACAAATAGAATTTCTTAATATAAAAAATAATAAGGAAAAAATAAAAAGTAGAATTAAGAATAAAAGTTTCTTTTGCTTAGTTAATAAGAATAAACTTCTTGGAACAATTTATCTTGAAAACGAAACAATCGGTGGCTTATATATAAAATGGAATAAAATAAAAAGGGGTTATGGTGGGCTTTTAATGAACTTTATAGAGGATTATGCAAAGAAAAAAGGTCTTAAAAAAGTAAACCTAAGATCAACATTAACTTCTATAAATTTTTATAATAAATTGGGTTATAAAATAATAAGGAAGTATACTCAAATCCGGGAAGGAGTTAAGTTTAGAAATACTGAAATGTATAAAATACTAAAATGAAACCAAGATTTATTTTTAAATCAGAAAAAAAAGAAATACTTGAGTTACTCAAGTTTTACGGAATAGAAGATTTGCATTATTTACTTGTAGCATCAGGGAAAGAGAAGATTCGAGCCTATTCAGGTATTCTAAGCACAGATGAAATAATAGAAATAGATAAAGCAGTTGGCATTGAGTTAATTGGAGCTTATTTCTTTCATAAATATGATAATAATTTAAGACTGGCTCCTGATGCCATTCATCTTCTTAAAGATAAAATAACAAAAAACATTCTCGAGTTAACAGAGTTACAAGCGCGCGAGTGGTTTAAAGGCCAGGATATTCTTTTAACAAAAGAAGAACAACTTGAGTTAAAGAATGAATCAAAAACATTCAAGGTAATAAAATACAAAGATGATTTAATAGGCACAGGAAAATTAACAGAAGATAGAATAGTTAATTATACCCCAAAAGAAAGAAGACAAAAATAGTATACAAATATTTTTAAACATAGATTCTAATAAAAAACTTATGAAAACACAAATAATTACTCTAGATGAATTAGATACCCAAGCTTCTTCAGAGAAGCAAAAACAAGCCATAACTCGAGAAACCTATGACCCTAGTTTTGAACCAAAAATAAAAGATTATTTTTTCGCAAGTCTTGCTTATGCAAGAAGCCATCTTGATTTATTTAGTGTTGCAGGAAGGAGCGACACTTTCAAAAATATACTCAAAGAAGAAATTCGTGCAAGAATTGCAAGACAACATAGAAGGTATTATCAAGGATTCTAATAATACTCGCCTCGCCTAACGGCTCGGCTCGAAATAAACTAGGACTCAGTTTATTATTTTATTATTCACCTAAGTAAAGTTCTTACAATTAGCTTAGAAAGTATTGCTATTAAAAAAACATTGAATTAAGATTACAATTATTAAAGTAGTTTAGTAATAATGCGATAGCACAAACATTGCGAGCGAACGAAGTGAGCGAGCAGAATAACCTTAAAAACCCCAACTTCTTAAGAAAATCATGACAGAAAAAGATTATTCAGGAACCGCAACAGCAAAAATAGGAAAAGGTGCTAAATCTAGTTCTAAAACAATTAATAAAGTAGATATGCAGGTTAAATCTAAAAAAGAAATAATAAATCCACTAGACTTTGATAATAAAGGTTTGTCACAAGAAGAAATAAAAGATTATAATAAAGCTGGTGAAATTGGCCAAGAAGTTAGAAAATATGCAAAAACAATAATAAAAAAGGGCGTAAAAATAAGAGAAATTGCTGATAAAATTGAAGCAAAAATTCTTGAGTTAGGTGGAGAATTAGCTTTTCCAGTAAATATATCTATAAATGATATTGCTGCACACTATGCTCCAAGTTATAATGAAGAAACTCTGGCTGAAGGAATAATAAAAATAGATTTAGGAGCCCATATTAATGGCTGTGTCTGTGATACTGCTTTTTCTCTGGATTTAACTGAAGATAAAAAATACTCACACATTATAAAAGCAACAGATGAAGCTCTAAAAAACGCCCTAGAATTAATTAAAAAGAATAAAGCTCAGACAAAAATTAACGAGATTGGCAGAGTTATACATGATACAATAATAAAATCAGGACTTGCACCAATAAGAAATCTTTCGGGCCATAGCCTCTCCAAATATGAAATTCATGCAGGCATAACTATTCCAAACTATGACAATGGTAATGATAAAGAAATCGGAGATGGAGCTTTTGCTGTTGAACCCTTTGCAACAGATGGCGCAGGAGTAGTTTATGATGGTTCAAATAGCAATGATTTTAGAATTACCAAAGATGGAAATGTTCGTGATAGTTTTGCTCGTCAAGTTTTATCGTGGTTAATTGAAAATAAAAAAACTTTGCCTTTTTCTCAAAGAGAAATTGTAAAAAAGTTTGGCTCAAGAGCCTTATTTGCATTGAGAAGTCTTGAACAAGCAGGAATAATTGAAGAATATGCTTGCCTAGTTGAACAAAATCATGGTGCAGTTAGCCAGAGTGAAACAAGTTTCCTTATACACGATAATCAAGTAGAAATTATATGCGAAGTTTAAATTTAAAGCTATACTGAATATATGGGAAAGATAAGAATGGACAAAGAAGGCAGGATTTCTATTTCTACAGATTACTTAAAAGAATTAAATAAAAAAGGAAATGTCAAAATTATTGAGACTGATATAGATACTCCTGAAAAAGCAATAATGGCCGGAGTTGCATTTAAAGTAATACCTGTTGCTACATCTGAAAGGGTTAAGTTAGATAAATTCTTTATGAAAATATTTAATCTAAAGATTGGAGATAAGGTATCAATAAAGGGTATGCGAAATAGTGACTTAGAATTTATAACCACTATAGAAGGAATCCTAAATACAAAAGAAGACGGTTCTATAGGTTTAGATGAAGAAAGAAGAAAACTTTTAGATATTTATGATGAAGGACATTGTTTACTTAGAAAATTATCCTAAATAATTAGCTGAGCTTTCAAGTGCTGCTTTAGCTGACTTGAGATAATTTTCTTCAATCTTCTTGTATTTTTCTATGTCTGCTTTTGTAACACTTGGTTTTATCTTAGCCATGGCTTCTTCAAAGTTCTCGCGAGAAACATGTTTTGCATCAAGATTCTTTCTCAAAGCCAACATAGCAGCTTCTCTGCACATGCCTTCTATATCTGAGCCAACATAACCTTCTGTTTTTTCTGCTAACTCAGCAATATCAACATCTCTAGCAAGAGGCATATTTTTAGTATGTATTTTAAAAATATCTAATCTGCCTTTCTTATCAGTAGGTCCGACTAATAATATTCTATCAAATCTTCCAGGTCTTAATATTGCAGGATCAAGTATATCTGGTCTATTAGTTGCTCCGAGAACAACCACATCTGAATTTTCTTCAATACCATCCATTTCTGCTAATAGTTGATTAAGTACATGTTCTGTAACTTTACTACCACTCTCTAAACTTGGTCCTCTTCTACCTGCTAAACTATCTATTTCATCAAAGAAGATAATACAAGGAGAAACTTGTCTTGCTCTTTCAAAAATCTTACGAATTCCTTTTTCACTTTCTCCTACCCACATACTCAAAAGACTTGGACCTTTTATCTGAATAAAATTAGCTTCACTTTCTTTTGCAACTGCCTTTGCTAATAAAGTTTTACCTGTTCCAGGAGGACCATAAAGTAATAATCCTCTTGGCGGTCTTATTCCCATTCTCTTAAAATTATCAGGATATTTCAAAGGCCACTCAACTGCTTCCTTTAATTCTTGTTTAACTTTTTCCAAACCGCCAACATCTTCCCATTTAATATTTGGCGTTTCAACTAAAACTTCTCTCATAGCACTGGGCCTTACATTTTTAAGAGCATCATCAAAATCTTTATCAGTTATTTTTAATTCTTTTAAGATTTCTTCAGGAATTTCTCTATCTTTTTCTCCATTTTTTGGTTGTATTTTAGGTAAGACTTTTCTAAGAACAGACATAGCTGCTTCTTTTGCAAGAGCATTTAAATCAGCCCCAACAAAACCATGAGTTACACTTGCAAGTTTATCTAAATCAACACTTTTATCTAAGGGCATATTTCTTGTGTGAATCTTTAAAATAGATAATCTACCATTCTTATCAGGAACGCTTATTTCTACTTCCCTGTCAAATCTTCCGGGTCTTCTTAAAGCAGGATCTATCGAGTTAGGTCTGTTAGTTGCTCCAATAACTACTACTCTGCCTCTAGACTTAAGTCCATCCATCATTGTTAATAGCTGTGAAACAACTCGCCTTTCTACTTCACCTTGCACATCTTCTCTTTTAGGGGCTATAGAATCTATTTCATCAATAAAAATAATACTTGGAGCAGACTTTTCTGCTTCTTCAAATACTTCCCTAACTCTTTTCTCGCTTTCTCCATAGAATTTATTCATAATTTCAGGTCCATTCAAAAGAATAAAATTAGCTTCTGTTTCATTTGCAACTGCTTTAGCAAGTAAAGTTTTACCTGTTCCAGGAGGACCATGCAATAAAACTCCTTTTGGAGGTTCAATTCCTAATTTCTCAAATATTTCAGGATGTTTCAAAGGCAGTTCAACCATTTCTCGAATCTTACGAACTTCTTCTTCTAAACCACCAACATCTTCATAGGTAACTTCAATAACTTTGTCTTCCTGAACATCTATAGCTTTCTGAGATAGCTGAACCTCAGTGTTTTCAGTTATAACTACTGCTCGATTTGGCGAGGTATTAGCTACAATAAATTTTATCTGTTGTATTCCACCAAAACCCATTCCACCCATTCCGCCCCTCAAACCACCGAAGGCTCCACCAAACATTTTTTCAATGTCTCCAAATAAATCATCCATATCCATACCTTCGCTCATAAGGTCTTTTCTCCTTTGAACTCCGCCCAAAACAAGAATATCTCCTTTAACAACCGCTCTTCCAAGTAATCCGGATTTAAGAGTTTCTGGATCAGCTTGAACCATAATATTTTTTTGAGCAGGTGCAATTAGAACTTTTTTAGCTTCTTTTACTTCTGCTTTTTTAACAGAAACTTGCTCACCAACTCCTGTTTTCGCATTTCTTCTTAAAATTCCATCAATTCTAATTATGCCCTCACCAACATCAGCAGGATAAGCCCGATCTATTATAGCAACAGTTTCTTTCTGTCCTTTAATTATAACTATGTCTCCTCTTTTAACTCCAATATCTTTCATGGTCTCTGTATCTATTCTTGCTATTCCTTTGTAAGCATCATCTTGCAAAGCTTCTACAACTCTAAGTTTTGCAATTTCTTTTGAGGGTTTTTCTTTTTCAGCCATTATTCTTCTTCCTCTTCTTCATTTAATTCTTTAGCGTCAAAAACTCGTGTTTGATTTTTTTCTGGATGACTAGAATCAAAAACTTTTCTTGCATGTAAAACTGGCTTACCATTCTTAATAACCTTTACTTCTTTAGAACTAACTATTCTTGATTTTATATTATTCTGATTATTTTCTTCAGACCCCCCCTCATTTGTATTAAACTGCAGATTCAAGCTATTTGCTCCACTGAAACACATTCTTACCATATTATCCATCATGTTTTCCTGCTCTTTCATAAAATCAACTATCTCTCTTGGAATTGAAACAGCATAGCTATTACCGACCATACGCATTTTAACATTGAATTCTTTTTGTTTTAATCTCATAAAATTATCATATTCTTGTTTATCATTTGGATGAATAATAGCAGAACCGCACTTCTCGCACTTTAAAGCACGAAGATTAAAACCGTTTTTGTTTATCAAAATAGGTTTCATAACTTTATTGCAGTTTTTACATAATACCTGATTGTCAAAAATGTCTGCCATTTTTTATTTTTTGTTATTTATTTTTTGAACGCGCTTAGGCCGATTTTAAGCAGCCTAAGATTGAAAGGAGTTCTAAATGTATATACTTTCCGTATACACACGGTATATATACTATTTAAATCTTTCTATATGACATCCTCCCCACACTAAAGTGTGGGGTTTCCATGATGGCTCTCTTGGTTCAGGATGTAGTTCCTTACTCTTTCTTCTTGG
>Ga0172371_10010417_pt1 | contig 12565 bp, 8 predicted proteins | sample Lak12m_FD_114543 | JGI IMG/M metagenome (GOLD analysis project Ga0172371, IMG submission 114543) | Freshwater microbial communities from Kabuno Bay, South-Kivu, Congo - kab_022012_12m | ecosystem: Environmental > Aquatic > Freshwater > Lake | place: Democratic Republic of the Congo: South-Kivu... | reverse complement strand
GATCGACTTCCGTTTCGAGAAGAAATCGGCCGAGAATCTAAAGGTCGATCCCTACCTCCTCCAGGTCCTTCCGCTGCGTTAGTTGTGCGTCTCGGCCCGCTCCGCCGATCGTCAAATCGGCATTCTCGGGTAGGCGTCGAGGTCCAGGGAGAGGAAAGCCTTGCGCCCGCTCTTCGGGCCGCGCTCAATCCGCGTGAGCGCCAGCGCCCCGACCATGGCCGCATTGTCCGTGCAGAGCTTCGGTGAGGGGATATGCGCGGCGAGACCGTGACGCCGCGCCCGGCCTTCGAACTCCGCTCTCAGTCTCGCGTTCCGGGCGACGCCGCCGCAGAGAACGACCGAGGCCGGATCGTGCCGCGCGGCCGCCCGGAAGAGGTTGTCGAGGAGGGCCCGCACGACCGCGCTTTCGAAGGCGGCCAGGAAGTCGGGCAGCCGCGGATCGGCCTTCGTGAGCTTATTCTCCCGGACGATCCTCAGGGCGGCCGTCTTCAGCCCGCTGAAGCTGTAATCCAGGCTGCGGTCGCTCATGCGGGGCAGGGCGAAGGCGAAGCGCTTCGGGTCGCCCGGCGCGGCCAGCTTCTGGATCACGGGACCGCCGGGATAGCCGAGGTCGAGGAATTTGGCGATCTTGTCCAGAGCTTCCCCGGCCGCGTCGTCGCGCGTCCGGCCGAGAAGCTCGAAGCTGAGCCTTTTCTTTAAAAGGAAGAGCGAGGTGTGGCCGCCCGAGACGATCAGGGCCAGAACGGGAAAGGCGATCTCCGCGTGTTCGATGAACGCCGCTTCGATGTGCGCCTGGACATGGTCGATGCCGATGAGCGGTTTTTTATGAAAATAAGCCAGCCCTTTGGCGAAGGACAATCCGATGAGAAGCGAGCCGATGAGGCCGGGTCCCTGGGTCACGGCGAAATGGTCGATGTCCTCGAGCCCGACGCCGGCGCCGGCCAAGCTGTCGCGGACGATGAAGCCGATGGACTTGATGTGCTGGCGCGACGCGAGCTCGGGGACGACGCCGCCGTACGGGGCGTGGATTTCGTCCTGGGAGAGAACGACGTTGCTCAGGACCGCTCCGTCCCCGCGAAGGACGGAGGCCGCCGTCTCGTCGCAGGACGTTTCGATGGCCAGAAGATGCATTTATGCTAGGCTTTCCAAGCTTTCCTCGAAGGGCGGCCGAGCCACGCCCTTCTCGGTGATGATGGCCGTGATGTAGCGGCCCGGAGTGACGTCGAAGGCCGGATTGCGGACCTTCGCCTCGGGCGGGGTGACGAGCGTTCCGTGGATCATCCGGACCTCGAGCGGCGAACGCTCCTCGATGGGGATCGCGTCGCCGGTCGCCAGGGAGAAATCGAACGTGCTCAGCGGCGCGGCGACGTAGAAGGGAAGGCCGTGCTCCTTGGCCAGAACGGCGACCGAATACGTTCCGATCTTATTCGCCGTGTCGCCGTTTCGCGCGATCCGGTCCGCCCCGACGACGGCCAGGGAGATCTCCCCGTTCTTCATCAGCCAGCCGGCCATGCTGTCGGTGATGACCGCATACGGAACGCCGAGCTTCTCCAGCTCCCAGGCCGTCAGTCGAGCGCCCTGGAGGAACGGCCGCGTTTCGTCGGCGAAGACGCGGATCGTCTTGCCCTGCTCGAAGGCGGCGCGGATGACGCCGACGGCCGTTCCATAGGCGGCAGTGGCCAGGCCTCCCGCGTTGCAGTGCGTCAGGACCGCGTCGCCGTCCTTGATCAGGTCCGCGCCGAAACGCCCGATGCGGCGATTGACCTCCGCGTCTTCCCTTTCGATGTCCAGCGCTTCCTGCGCCAGCTTGGCCTTGAGCTCGGCGAGAGGAAGCTTACGGTGCCGCTCGAACGCCGACGCCATCCGCTCCAGCGCCCAAAAGAGATTGCGGGCCGTCGGCCGCGTCCGGCGGAGGCGGTCGGAGGCGCCTCGGAATTGCTCCGCCGCCGAGCCCGAGTCCCGGAAGCGGGCCGCTTCCAGGGCGAGGCCGAATGCGGCGGCGATGCCGATGGCCGGAGCCCCCCGGATGATCATCTTTTCGATGGCTTGGGCCACCTCTTCGGCGGTCCGGCATTCGACGTAGACCTCTTCTCCGGGCAGGCGCCGCTGGTCGATCATGACGACATGATCGCCCCGCCATTCGATCGTCGGAAGCATCGTATTAACCTCAGTTCGCTATTATATCCGTTCTCGATAAATTTTGTTGCGCCGCATCGATAAAGAATTTATAAGCATGAGGAATCTCAATCCGTGTGCCGGATCCAATCCCATCCAGTTATTGAATCAATGACGCGACGGCAGGGTTGGCCCTAGGCGGAGCCCTGTTCATACATTAGCGAGCGAAGAATCGGACGAACACCCTTCTCGACAAGAAATTGAAAGACGCGACGGCAGGGTTGGCCCTAAGGCGAACATAGCGGTGGGGGGTCCCCTAGGCGAGCTTTGCTCTGTCCTCCGCGACAGCAAGGGCGCAGCCTAGGGGGGCACCGACGGGACTGGTGCCCCAGTGAGCCGTGGACCACCCTGTCGCCGCGTCGACCATTTGTTGCGAGGTTGAGAAGGGTGTTCGCCCGCTTCGAGCGAGCCGGGGGCCACCCTGCCCTTGCGTCGACCTGTTCCTTAAAACTCGACGAGGCCGGCCAGCTTGAGGATCTGGAGATAGTTCAGGATCCCCGTGAGCGTGGATTTTCTCTGCGACTGGGCGTCAAGAAGGGCTTTGATCTCGAGGACGTTGTGCTTGCCGTTAATGAGGAGCTGGAGCTCGTTCGTGGTGAACAGTTGTCCCGCATAGGGATACTTCAGCCTCTGCTCCTGGGGGACGGCGGCGAGGTACTTCTGCCAGCCCTGGTGGCCCTCGGCTATGAACTTGGCCGTCGTCTTCGGAACGATCTTCGAAGCCGCCTTCTCCTGCTCCGAGAGATCGATCCGGACCGGCTTGACACCGAGCTTTTTGGCCATGGCTTCCATATGCGCCTGGAGCGCGGCCAGGTGGGCGGCGCCGACGGCGTCCACGGACTTCTTCATTTGCGCAACGTAAGCCCCGACGGCCGCCTTGTCCGCCGCCAGCTGAAGGATGGAGCCCAGCGTGTCCTTTTCGTTGAGCACCCCGCCCTCGACGTAACTCCGGGCGTCCTTGAACGCGTCGAGAAGATTCTTCGCGTCCGCCTTGTTGAGGGTCTCGAGGCCGACGACGAGATAATGGCCGAGACGGCGGGCGGCGTTGCTCGCAATCTCGCCGGCGATCTTGACCGCCATGTTGTCGTCGGCGGCGGCGACGGTATATGCGCCGGCCGCCCCGATCGCCGCCGCCCTCTTCAGCTGGGTGGCGTCCGATTTGTCGGGAAGGTCGCCGGACGTGTGATACCAGCGGTCGGGCCAGGCGATCATCATGATCCCGGGAACGCGGACGCCCCAGTCGTTGAAGACCTCGTGGTCCGAGGCGCCGTAGTGCGTTTCGACCGCATACCAGAACGGCTCGTCCGCGCCGAAGGGAGCGACGATCCGGACCGGGACTTTGTACGCGTCGCTGCGGAGCTGGATGCGCTCACGGTTGCCCTCGCCGACGTAGCGGTAATAATTCTCCATGACATCGTTGATGTAGTGCGGATTGCCGAAGGTCGTCCGCATCAGGCACATGAAGGCCTGGTTCTTGCTCAGCCACTCGCCGACCATGTCCATGTTGATGTTGCAGAGCGTGCGGTCCATGATCGCTTTGTTGGCCTTGACCCATAGGCCGGTCCCGCCGATTTCGGGCCCCCAGAGGAAGCGGATCGTCCGTTTCGGCTTGGGCAGGCGGCCCTCCTGGATGCACGTGTTCAGGAGCCGGGCGATCTCCAGGATCGTGGCGCTGCCCGAAGTGTTGTCGTTGGCCCCGAACTTTGTGAAGCCTTCGAATAAGTGGGCCGAGAGGATGACCTCGCCGGCGTTGGGGTCGGTGCCGGGGATCACGGCGACGATGTCTTCGTTGTTGTATTTTTCCTGCTTGGATTCGACGACGGCGCGAACCGTGATCTTCTCGCCGGCCATGAGCCGCTGTTTCAAGAAGTCCCCTTCGCGCACCGGCAGCTGGAAGCCGAATTTCGGCTTGGGCTGGGGCTGGGCGGGAGTTTGGGGCTGAGCCGGAGGCTTGGCTGCCGGAGGCGCTCCGGCGACGACGCCCACGACGCCGACCTGCTGGCCGCCCGGAGGAGCGCCGGGCTGGCCTCCCCGCTGCCCCCCGCCGCCGCGCATGCCGCCGACTCCGGCCCAGGTGATCTGGAGCGGGTCGAAATAAGGCCGCGAGAAGGAGATCCCGACGACCCCCAGGGCGCCCTTCTGGTTGCAGGCATAATTATGGACGCCGGCGAGAGAGCCTTCGGTGACGGCGACCTTGCCCTCGACCTTGGCCGCATCGACCTCGGCCGGCGTGCCGCGGCCGACCCAGACGAGCTCGGCCGTCACGTCGGCCGGCTGGCTGCCCGAGGCGAGCATGGGGACCATGTCACGCATCGAGGCCAGCTTCTGGTGCTTGGGCTTCATCTCCCAGAGCTCGCCCTTGACGGCGTCCCAGAGCTCGTTCGCCGCGGGGAACTCGACGAGTTCCGCCTTGATGCCGTACTGTTTCAGCTTTTTCAGGACGACCTGAGTCTCGAGGAACTGGCCGGCGTATTCGTCCGACATCCGGTCCCGGTTGTACCCGTTGATGTCGATGATGGTGGCGAGCGCCGTTTCTCCGGACGCCTCACCGACGATCTCGTCGATCTGCTCCTTGGGGAGAAAGGTCCAATACAGCCAGGGCGTATATTGGGCCAGGAGAGCGACGGCCCCGACAGTCAGGGCCGCGACGGCAAATATGATCCTCTTGTTCATGAGCGCTCCTTTCTCGTCGCTATGAAATCGGGGACACATACCGAATTCAAAATGAATTCGGTATATGTCCCCATCAAATTATAAAGTATGTGTCCCCAGGAAAATGGGGACGTGTACTTTGGGGACGTGTACCTTAGGAAAATGGGGACGTGTACTTTGGGGACGTGTACCTTTGTACCTGTCCCAAAAGTACCTGTCCCCAAAGTACCTGTCCCCTCAGCTGAATGGTTCTTCGATCGAAACGGCTTCCATGCCGCCCAAGTGGCGGGCCCCGTCCTCGGTGACGACCATGCAATCTTCGGTCCGGACGCCGAACTCGCCGTAGATGTAGATGCCCGGCTCGTTCGAGAATGTCATGCCCGGTTCGATCTTGAGGGTGTTGCCCTTCACCAGATAGGGATATTCGTGCCCGTCCATCCCGATGCCATGGCCGACCCGATGGGCGAAGAATTTGTAGCCGGGACCGTAGCCCGCGTCCTCGATGACCTTGCGGGCCGCGGCATCGACCGATTCGCAGGTCGCGCCGGGCCGGGCCGCCGCGAGCGCCGCAGCTTGGGATTTGCGGACGATATCCCAGACCTTCCTCAACTTGTCGCTCGGCCGGCCGAAGACGATCGTCCGGGTGACGTCCGAGCTGAAGCCCTGGACGCGGCAGCCGCCGTCGACCATGATGACGTCTCCGGGATTCAGCGTGCGGGGCGCCCGCGAGCCGTGGGGAAAGGCCGTGCTCGAGCCGAACTGGGGACCGCCGCTTCCGCTCGCGCCCAGCTTCTGATGGGCGGCGCCGACCGCAGCGGACAGGTCGCGGGGAGTCATGCCTTCCCGAATCGACTTGAATCCCTCGCGATAGGCCAGCTTGGTGATCCTGTTGGCCAGGTCCATGAAGGCGAGCTCCTTGGCCGTTTTCGTCCCCCGGCAGCCTTCGGTGACGACCGAGCCCGAGACGAGGTCGAGCGAGGGGGCGTCCCGCCGGAGGCCGTAGAAAATGAACGACGCCGTCGAAGGCCCGATGGCCAGCCGGCCTGTCCGGACGCCCAGGTCGCTCATGATCCCGCCGACGAGCCGGTAGGGATTCTCGTGCTCTTCCCAGACGCGGATCTCCTGGCCTTCGGGCACGAGCTCCTTGGCCCTCTCCTGCTCGAAGGCGGGGCAGACCCACACCGTTCCGCCTTTGCGGTTGAGGAGCGCGCCGAACGTCCGCTCGCTCGTGCCCCAGTTGACGGTCGTGAAGTAGGCGAGGTCGGTTCCACCCGCGAGGAACAGGCCGTCGATGCCGTGGTCGATCATCAGCGCCCGCGCCTTCTCGAGGCGGGCCTGGTAATCCTCCGGTCCGAGGGGCTTCACTCCCGCCGTCAAATTTTCGAGCGCCGTCTGGGGCGACGGGTTACCGGTTTGAGAGAAAAGACCCCGGGTGAATCCGGACAGGGAGGCGGTCAAGCCCCCGATCTTCAGGAAGTGGCGGCGGGAAATCATCGGCGACCTCCTCGGAAAATAAAAATCAGATATATCACCACCCCCCTGCCAAGTCAAATTGCCTCGTCATACCCGCCGATAAAAGGCTGGCGGAGAACGATCCTAGTGATCCTACTAAAGCCTCGGCATAAAAATAATGGACGCGCCGGCAGGGTTGGCCCTAAGGCGAGCGGTCAACGGGCTGCGGGGCGAAGCTCTCTTCAGACGATAGCGAGCGAAGGAGCGGGCGAACGCTTAAATCGCGGGTGACGCCGAGCAACCCCGCCGCGCGCAGCGGAAGGGCCCCACTGGGGGATGGGTGGAGCGAGCACGGCGGGGTTGCTCGGCGGCAGGACCCGTGACAAATAGAGCGTTCGCCCGCTTCGAGCGAGCCGTGGGCCACCCTGCCGCCGCGTCGACCACCGGCATTTCCTCCGGGAAGATCGTTCGCCGATTGACTTTTCGAGGCGAAAGAGGTACCTTGAAAATGCCTCTGAGCTTGATCCTGCCCAGGCAAGGGGCCGCTTAGGAGGAAGATATGAGACTCGGACCGCTCGGACTTCCGGAACTGCTGATCATTCTCTTGATCATCATCATCATCTTCGGCGCCCGCAAGCTCCCCGATCTCGGAAAGTCCCTGGGCGAAGGGATCAAGAATTTCAAGAGCTCCATCGGCGGGAAAGACAAAGAGAAAGACAAGGACAAGGAAACCGCCCCGCCCCACGATAACAAGACCCACCCCTCCGCGTAGTCCTGATGAAACGGACGATCGAGACGCTCGCCCAGCGCCGGCGGGACCTCGAAGAAGAATTCTCCGAAAAAATCCGGAACCTCAAGGAAAAAGCCCCGTTGCTGGACGCGTCCGCTTTAGCCGCGGCCCTCTCCGGCCTCCTCGAGCTCCAGAACGCTATGACCGATGCCAAAGACAAGGAGTGGGATGCCCTGGCCAGCAATCACGTCGGGATGATCTTCAAGAGCATGGAGTGGCGGGTGGACAAGCTCGCCGCCGCCGCCGACGACGCCGGGCTCCTCCTCAAGAAATTCGCCCTCCTGAGAGATCAGCTGGACCGCCTCTTGGCGGTCCTCGAAGAGAAGAAGCTGCCCGCGGCCGCGGACGTCAAAGAGCTCATCGGACCTCTTGAAGACGGATTGTATACGGAATTCGAGACCCGTTTCCGGGGCTCCGAGGACGACATCAAACGGCAGCAGGCCCCCCATCTCATCCATTTCAAGCCCGGCGGGAAGGTCCTCGACCTGGGCTGCGGCCGCGGCGAATTCCTCGATCTCTTGAAAAAAAACGGCTTCGAGGGATTCGGCGTGGACGCCAATTCCAGGATGGTCGATATCTGCCTGGAGAAAGGGTTGAATGGCGCGAAGGGCGACCTCCTCGAAGTCCTCGCGGCCCGGCCGGACGGGTCGCTCGACGGCATCTTCTCCTCCCAGGTCATCGAACACCTGCCGCCGGCCTATCTCAAAAAGATGATCGCCGTCAGCCGGGCGAAGCTCGCCCCGGGCGGCGCGATCGTCCTCGAGACCGTCAATCCCGCTTCGGTCTTCGCCCTGGTCCAGGTCTATTTTCTCGACCTGACCCACCAGCGCCCCGTCCACCCTCAGGCCCTCAAGTTTCTGCTCGAATCCTCGGGTTTCGATAGCGTCGAGATCCGCTATTCCGCCGAGCTCGGCGCGGAACGGCTGCAGACGCTGCCCGTATCGGACGCGGCGTCGAGCATCCTCAACCGCAACATCGACCGCTTGAACGAGCTCCTGTACGCGCCGGCCAACTATGTCGCGATCGGCCGGAGAACGGCATGAGCGCGCCCGTCTATGCCGGGTTCGACCTCGGCGGGACCCAGGTCAAGTACGGCCTCATCGACGGCGTCGGGACGATCCTGTTCAAGGACAAGTCTCCGACGCCTCCTTCGATCGGCGAGCTCCTCGCTTTGCTCGGCGTCCAGTGGAGAGCGCTGGAAAAACGGGCGCCGGGGCCGATCGCCTCGGCCGGCTTCGGCATCCCGGGCATCTACAATATCCAGCGAAAAAGGATCCTCCAGTCGCCCAATTATGCCGACCTCGACGAGTTCGACCTCTATCCCGCCATCGCCGGGCACATCCCCGTGCCCTTCCTGGTCGAAAACGACGCCAACGCAGCCGCGTTCGGCGAATGGAAATATGGCGCCGGCCGAGGGGCGTCGAGCCTGGTCTTCCTGACGATCGGGACGGGAGTCGGCGGAGGGATCGTCCTCGGCGACAGACTTTGGAGAGGCGGCTGCGGCTATGCCGCGGAGATCGGCCATGTCGTCGTTAATCCGGACGGCGCCCTCTGCAATTGTGGGATCCGCGGCTGTCTCGAAACCGAAGCGTCCGCACCGGCCATCGTCCGGAAATACCAGGCTCTGACCGGACGCCGAACGCCCATGGACACCAAAGAGATCTATAACCGTGCCAAGGACGGCGAGCCGGCGGCGCGAGACGCTTTTGCCCAAGCCGGCTATTACCTTGGGATCGGACTCGGGATCGCCATCAACCTCCTCAATCCGGAAATGATCCTGCTCGGCGGCGGGGTCATGACAACCGGCGAATTCCTCCTCCGGCCGGCCGTCGAGGAAGCGCGCAAGAGATGCTATCCGGCCACCTTCGCCTGCTGCCGAATCGAACGAGCCTCCTTGGGCAATGACGCCGGCTTGATCGGCGCCGCAGCCTGGGGCAGGGAAAACCTCCGGTCCGCCTAATCCGCTAAAAAATAGCTTGATTTTGCCTTTTCCGGTGGTATATACTAAAATCATGGAGAGTATCTGTTCTTGTCAGGAGGGCGCATGAACAAAAAGATTTTCCACGTCGCGATCGTATTTTTCCTGGCTCTGGCCTTATCGACCGTCGGCTTGGCCCAGGTCGGCCGTCAAACCGGCTCGATCCACGGCCAAATCGTCGACAAGGACAAGATCCCCTTGCCCGGCGCCACGGTCTCCGTTTCCGGAGCTGCGATGATGGGCAAGAAGGATTATGTCACGCCGGAAAACGGCGCCTTCCGTTTCCCGAACCTTCTGCCGGGCCAATACGATCTTCGGGCCGAGATGCCCAATTTCAAGACCAAGATCATGACCGGCATCCTCGTCAGCGTCGGAAAGACGACCGAGGTCATCGTCGAGATGGACGTCGCGACCGTCGCCGAGGAAGTGACGGTCGTAGCGACCACCCCCGTCGTGGACATCAAGGCTTCGAAGATGAACGTCAACTTCTCCGCCCAGTTCCTTGCCAGCATCCCGATGAACCGCGATCTCTACGACATCCAGAACGCGATCCCGGGCTCGGTCGAGGAAGGCATCGGCTACCGCCGGATGTCGTCCATCCTCGGCGGGACCCTGCGCGACCAGCTCTACGCCCTGGACGGCGTGCCGATGAACGACCCGGCCGTCAACTACTCCATGGCCAACATCAACGTCGACGTCTACGAGGAGGTCGAGTTCGAGATGGGCGCTCATCCCGCCGAAGTCGGCCAGGCCCAGTCGACGTACATCAATATCGTCACCAAGAGCGGCAGCAACAAATTCTCCGGCGGCGCGGTGTTCTATTACACCGACAAGAGCCTCGGGGAGAACCTGTTCACGCCGAACCAGATCAGCGCGATGAACGTCAATCCGCCCGAAAAATACCTGGACTACAAGGATTTCTCCTTGAATCTCGGAGGCCCGATCATCAAGGACCGCATCTGGTTCTTCCTCAACGGCCGCCGGCAGGTCTGGAAGCAGGCTAATCCGCTGACGCCGGAGAAGCGGATGATCACCGCGGGATTTTCGGATCCCGCCAAGATCCAGCACTACGACGTGGAACACCAGGAGTGGCTGGGCTTCGGCAAGCTGACGTTCCAGCTCTCCAAGAACATCCGCTACATGGGCATGATCCATTTCAACCACATCTACGAGCCGGTCTATCAGAATTCGCTCGGCGTGGACGCCTCCTACGAATACGTCCGGATCTGGGACCATGAGAACACCTATACGACGACACACCAATTCAACATCGTCCTCGACCAGAACACCTATGTCGACGTCCGCGGAACGTACGTCCGGCGCTTCTTCCCTCTCCACGCCATGACCCAGAACGATTACACGTACTATGACAACACGGCCAAGGTCTACTGGGGCGCCGCAGGATACAACGACGAATACATCCGCAAGAAGACGCTCGCCTCGGCCTCCATCACCCGGTTCCAGGACGATTTCCTCGGCGTCGACCACGAGATCAAGGCGGGCGGAGAGTTCGAGCAGGGCGAATATCACCGCGACTGGTACAGGGAGAATCCGTATTATTCCTATTGGTCCGACTGGAAAGCGGGCAATCCCTATTATTCGAGCACCTCAGCCTACCGCGGCCGCCTCAGGATCCGGACCTGCACTCCGGAGCGGGGCATGTGGGACGTCCAGGACAACGCCCGGCGCTTCTCGGGCTTCCTCCAGGACACCGTCAAAACAGGCCGCGTCACCCTGAACCTCGGTCTGAGGTTCGATTACAGCTATCAGTATGAACCGGAACAGAGCCGGCCCAAGCTGCGGTACGACGCGGCGCCGCCCCAGGGCAACCCGGCCCTCGTCGCTCAATACGGCCCCAACTATCTCATCGAAGCCTTGACCCTGCAGGCCTACGCCGACGGCCAGCCCGTCGCTCCCTGGGACGCCCTGACGACCCCCTACAAGGAGCCCGTCTCCTTCACGACCCTATCTCCGCGGCTCGGCCTCGTCTACGACGTCTTCGGCACGGGCAAGACCGCCCTCAAGCTGTCCTACTCCCGCTACTACGAGCCGGTCTGGACCTCGAAATACAACGGCGCCCAGATCTTCGGCGCCGGGTCGGTCTATTATCTCTGGACCGACACGAACAAGAACAAGATGATGGACCTGCCCGGCACGGACCTGTACGTCGTGGACTCGGCCAACGGCGGCTATCCGAACCAGGACGTCAACTATTCCTATTATGTTTCCGACCTGAAACCCCCCTATACGAACGAGATCATCGCCGGGCTCGAGCATGAGATCTTCACGGACTTCCGTCTCGGTTTCGATTTCATCTGGAAGGTCAACAAGAACATCGTCGAGGACTATGACGAGGTCAACGGCTACGACGCCCAAGCGACGGACGGCGCCGGGCTCATCTGGACCCCCTTCACCTTTACCGACCCCGGCTGGGACGCGAAGTTCGGAACGGCCGACGATCAGCAGATGACGGCATATGGGCTGAGGAAGGACCGGCCGGCGGCCAATATGCAGGGGATCAACCCTCCCGAAGCCAAGCGCGAGTACTGGGCGGCCGTCCTGAACTTCGACAAACGGATGTCGAACAAGTGGTCGCTCAAGGGCTCCATCCTCTACAGCTCGTTCAAGGGGAACTGCGATCCCGGCTACAGCGCGACCGAGGGCGAGTCGGGCATGTTCGACAATCCCAACACCCTCACCAACGCTTACGGCCCGATGGGCTACGACCGGCCCCTCCAGGTCAAGGTCATGGGGACGTATATCCTCCCGTTGGATTTCATCATCAGCGCCTATTTCCAATACCGCTCCGGGAGCCCCTGGGGCCGGACTCTCGCCCGGGTGTATTTCCCGACGAGCTACGCCGTGGCCAATCCCTATTACGCCGTCAACGCCGAGGAGCGGGGAGCGCGGCGAGGGCCGACCTACACCAACCTGGACCTGCGGGTCGAGAAGGAATTCAAGCTGGGGAAATTCGGCAAGATGAACCTCTACGTGGACGTCTTTAACCTGGGCGGGCGGAGCAGCCTCAATATCAATCAAGACCCTGCCGCCTATCTCCGCTACGACCAGAACGCCACGAATCCCCCGTATACGCTGTCGACGACCTACGCCCAGATCACCAGCATCAGCGGCGTCCGCTCGATTCGGTTCGGCGCCCGGATCGGTTTCTAACGCGGGAGCGGGAGCTTCGCTCGAAGCGGGCAAACGCTGTATTGGTGGAGAAGCTTTCGGTCGATGCAACGACAGGGTGGCCCACGGCTCGCTGGGGCACCAGTCCCGTCGGTGCCCCCCTAGGCTGCGCCTAGGGGACCCCCCACCGCTATGCTCGCCTTAGGGCCAACCCTGCCGTTGCATCCTTTAACCTTTCACCAAAACAGCGTTCGCCCGCTTCTTCGCTCACCAAACAACTTAAGGACGAGCGATATTGATTAAAGATTCGCAGCTACAGGATAGGAAGATGTGGTAGCTTCAACCGTTCCCCGACCTTGTCAATTGGCTCCGGCCGTATGGGGAGCGTT
>Ga0172371_10010415_pt1 | contig 12566 bp, 17 predicted proteins | sample Lak12m_FD_114543 | JGI IMG/M metagenome (GOLD analysis project Ga0172371, IMG submission 114543) | Freshwater microbial communities from Kabuno Bay, South-Kivu, Congo - kab_022012_12m | ecosystem: Environmental > Aquatic > Freshwater > Lake | place: Democratic Republic of the Congo: South-Kivu... | reverse complement strand
TTAAGAAACATCAGAGAATACTGCTCTTTCTTCTCAATGCACCAGTGATTAAATTCTGGTTCCGTTGGATTATGAGAATTAGGCGACACGATTTACCGCTGTCCGTTAAGATATTTAGGATTGAACCAAACGCATTTACTTGGGAAACTGGTGAGCCAAATGAGTATTCAACCGATTTCAGAACACATGATAAGTTCGCTAAAAGGCTGTATTATGCCTTCAAATACGTTTGGTATGCTTTGCATTTTATAGATTGGTTATTTCAACCGTTTCCCAAATTAAAACTCAATTTTGGATTTGATACTTTGACAGCGTATCCTGAAGCTGGAACTGGGACATATACCCACGATGCCTATTTGCAGGTATCATATATGAATGAATCTTGGGCTGCTATTCGTGCAGAAGCTGGAACTGTGAATAGTAACAACAGTACAAGTTTTTATTGCGCGAAAATAACTAATTCGGCAACCAGTGGAAATTTTAAAGACTTGTTCCGTTCACAAATACTTTTTAATACGTCTTCTCTGACCTCATCCGCAACAAATGTATCTGGTATTTTTTCTATTTATGGTGCTGCTACAGGAAATTTATTAGGACTGACAAATGCTGAAAAGAGTATAGCCGTAGTAAGCTCAAACCCGGCGAGTAATGTTCAGGTTAGTGGTGGAGATTTCGGGAACATTGGTTCAACCCGATTTGCGACTGATATTGATTTAGCGACATCACAATATAATGATTTTACTCTTAATTCAAACGGGAATAATGCTATTAGTTTGACTGGGATTACTAAATTTGGCACACGTTATGCAATCGATTTAGATAATGGGACGCCACCCTGGATTGGTAGCAATAAGACAAGCTACGTACAGATTTATTATGCTGACTACACCGGTACTTTCCGTGACCCGAAACTTGTTGTGACATATACGCCATCCTCCTCAGCAAACTTAATCAAAAAAGCTTGTGGATTAGCTTATGCCAGTCTGAAAAAAGAAAACGGTCTGGCAGAGTCAAGTATAAAAAAAGCGGATGGATTGAATAATGTATAATGCTTTAAAAGACTTTTTCAGTGGAATCTGTGATTTTCCAAGAGCTATATTTTGGATGTTTTGGGATATTCCGCATCTGGTTAAAACTATAGTCGGACTTTATCTTTTCGTAGCAATAGGGTTTTGTGTCATTTTATATAAAATATTATGGTAAACACAATTATATTTACAGCATTTGGTTTACTCATTTCAATTATCGGATGGTTTATTAAAAAATCTTACGACAGAGTAGATACTAAATTAAATTCAATAGAAACATTTATTGAAGGAGCGAAAGAGAAACAGGGAGTGGATAAGACAAAGTTTGAAGAGATTAGCGAGAAATTTAATAATCACGAAAAACGCTTGGATTCTCACGCAGGTTCCATTAAAGAAATTGATAGAAGATTAGTTACAATTGAAAGTCAGCAAAGGATAAATCATGGATGAAATACCTATCATATCGAATATTGAGACCGAACCAGTACCCGAACAAGTTACATTTTGGGATATATGCAAGAAAGTAATAAATGCTATCAGATTTTTGAGCAAAGCAAAATCGAAATATCCGGAAGTAAAAACATTGCAGGATGAAATTGATGGAAGATTATAGTTATTTATTTGATAATGCGGTTAAAGAAGAGAAGCCGAATCATTTAATTTTCATTAAAGACAATCCTGAAAAGGTATTTATTAAAGATTTAAGAAGAAATAATTTAAGACAGTTAATAAATTTTATACCAGAAGAAAAAAAATCTTATCACATCATTTCAAATGGTGCATCCGATTGTTTTGATTTTATACCGATATTTATCGAAAAATTCAATTATATAGATGAAATTATTGCAACGACTTGGAGCATAAACCATAATCATATTGAAGAATTACTTGGATATTATGATAATAATAAAATTGGCAAAATCCAAATTTTAACTGGAGACGAATTTAAGACACGCCGTAGCGCATCTTACGCTTATTGTGTAATTGAGTTGAAGAAACGTAACCAAGATTATTTGTCAATAAACAATCACGCTAAATTAGTTTTAATTTCTAATGAAAAACTTAATCAATATATTGTTATTGATAGTTCTGCAAATTTCACAACGGCTAAAAGAATCGAAAATTATGTAATGAATAACGACAAAGCATTATTTGATTTTCATAAGACGTGGATTACTCATTATTTTAAACGAGTGAATAAATGACAACTTTTATTTCATAATATTTCCAATGGCTAAAAAATCAGACGATATAGAATACAACAAACGAATTGATAAGATATTAACTCTTATCATTGGTGGATTGTCAAATAACGAGATCAAAGATTTTGCAAGAGAACAAACTGATTGGGGAATTAGCGACAGACAAGTCCAGAATTACATTGAAAAAGCAGAAAATTATATCATAAAAGAAAGCAAGATAAACCGTGACGGTGAAATCGGAAAAGCAATCAGACGTTTAAATAATTTATATAAAAAAGCGGAAAGAATAGCTGATTACAAAGTTTGCTTAAACGTGCAAAAAGAACTCAATACACTTTTGAATTTGTATTTACAAAATAACGATGAATTAGAATCATTACAAGATGTTTTAACAGAAATAAAGAAACTCCAAAATGAATGTTAAAGAATTAGGCTTAGTCATACAACCGATAACACCGATACAACGGCAGTATCTCAATGATACTCAGCACCGGTTTTTTGTCGTTGCTGCTGGTCGTCGTTCACGTAAAACAATCATTGGAATGGATAAAGTCTTTTTCACTGCAATAGAAAACGCAAACAAAAAGTATTTTTTAGCCGCTCCGACCAGAGACCAAGCCAAACATATTTTTTGGGATAAACTTAAAAAAATGTCAACTAAACTTCATATTTTGGGGGATAAAAATGAAGTTGGATTACAATGCTACTTAAAGAATGATACTATAATTAGAGTAGTTGGCTTAGACAGACCGGAACGTATGGAAGGTGAAACTCCATCTTGGAATGGTGGAATGATAACAGAAACACCCGACATTAAACAAGAGGGATGGTTCGCAAACGTAAGACCAACACTTTCTGACACTAACGGCTTTTGTATTTTGGACGGAGTTCCTGACTACAGGCATCAATGGTATTTAGAACTCGCTCAGTATGCTTGTGGTGGACAGATACCGGAAACACGTCCTTTCATCGGTGCTTTTGCTGAAAATCCCAACGACACTGAATGGTGCTTTTACTCTTGGTTTTCTTCTGATGTATTAGACGAAAAAGAAATTGAGAGCGCCAAAAGACAATTAGACGCCAGAATCTACAGACAAGAATACGAAGGAAGCTTTGAACGTTCCGGCGGTTTGGTTTATTATGCTTACACAACTCAAAATCATTCAACATCTGAATTTACTAACGGGTTACCAACAATTATTACTTTCGATTTCAATGTAAATCCTATGAGTGCATTAATTTGTCAGGAAGCCAGTAGGGATGTTTGGCATACAGTGAGTGAATTTAACATCCCTAATTCTAATACCTTTGAAACAGTTGCACGGATTAGAGACTATTTAAATAATCGAGGTTATACTAATTCTCATGGCTTGTATGTAACCGGCGATTATTCTGGTAATCAAAGAAGAAGTTCATCCTCCGCTACAGACTGGTTAATAATCAAAGACGGTTTAAAAGAGTTCGGGCCAACATATAAATACAGAGCGACACCCGCCGTTAAGGACAGGGTAAATGCTATAAATGGTATGTTTAGAAATGCAATAAACGAAATTAAAATGTATGTAAATCCTAAAAACTGTCCCATTCTGCATAAAGAACTCAATATGCAGGTATGGAAAAAAGACGGGGATTTAGAAACAATGAATGATAGTATCGGACATAAGACCGATGCATTAAGTTACCTTGCTATGAATTTTTATCCGATAAGAGGAGAGAGTAAACTTGAATATCTATAATCTATCTCAGCAAATTTGGGATACACCATCAATTTATGGAGCCGCTTTTAATGCTGAATTAACAGCAATTTGGATGACAACACCTTTTCGGACTGAAATCGAGGATATGAGTTACGCGCGTGCAATTAGTTGTTTTATGCAAGATTCCGAAGATTCAGAAGATGCAAGACGTAAATTATTATGGGTATATCTTAGTACCTTTTGTAAACATGATTCACAATCAGACCCATTAAACATAAAACGTCCGATTTTACCAAGTCACAATCGGAATTTTCAAAGAGCTATAAATAATATCTGCACTCTTTATAATCAGGCACCGACAAGAAATTATGAAAATCTGTCGGATGGACAGACCAAAGAATTAAACTCACTTTTAAAAGATATGAAAATTAACAGGCATTTAAAACATGCTTATAAACTCGCGAAATGCGTGAACGAAGTATTAGTCAGACCATATCTTATTAAAGGTAAATGGAATATTGAAATCTTAACTCCCGACCTTTATCGAATTGAGAAAGATATTTATACAAACGAAATCACACGTATTTGGATACCATTTTCAATCAGAGACCGATTTGGCATATTTCAAAATAAATTCTATGTTTGGGATAACCTGACTTTGAAAGTTGCTGACGGGGAAGGTGCTTATCAATCATTTAGCTATAATGGTCAGATATATCCATCAACTGGACTTATACATGGTTACGGTACTGTCCCTTATGTCAGATTAATGATGTCTGAAAATCCCGATGTTATTGGTGGTTCTTTGTGGGAGCTTGCAAAATCACAATTAGACTATAATTCAAATAAATACATAGCACAGGAAAACGTACACTTCGCAGCTTTGGGACTGTGGTTTTTCAAAAACATAGGCAAAGCAAATGATATTCTCTTAAATCCTGGGAGAGCGTTCGTCAAAAACGATATAAACCCTGACGACCAACCGGAAATCCAATTTATTGCAGGTTCACCAATTTATAACGATGTCCAAAACTACAATGAACTTTCGATTAAAGACACCATGCAAAGTTTCGGACTTCCTAACTCAATGTTAAATGATACAGCGAATCTTCAAAGTGGTGTTGCGATGAAGATAGACAGGTTGGAGTTAAACGAGCAAAGGAATGACGATATCGACATAATGCAGGGATTTGAAGAAATTCTAATTAATCATATTGCTTTAATTTCTAATGTCGAGACTAATACATCTTTCCCAACTAAATTCGGAGTAAATACTGATTATATCGAACCATCTGTATTCTTAGAACCAAAGGATGAATTAGATTACGTGCAATCACTCTATGAGAAAGGATTAATCTCACCCATGCAGTATATACAGAGATTAACCGGAAACACAAACATTAAGACAGATAACGATGCTATTAAATATATTCAATATAATTTAGATATGAAAGGTAAAATCAATGGAAGCCCAGAATCCGGTGGGACGTCCAACGTTGGAACGACCCCTACAGAACAACAAGGCACAGGCATTCAATCAAACTCAATTACTAATACAAGCCCGGAACAGGGAACGCCCTCTACGAGACAAAGTCAACCAATTGGAGCTAACAGTAATTGAAATGAGCGAAAAGATGACAAAATTAGCACATGAAATTAAATCATTTAAAAAGGTAAAATAATGGAAAATACGCAACAGGTTACGCCGGATGTTCCGACCGAACCAACAGCCCCGCCGACGTCTGTGACATACGAGCAATACCGTGTATTGCTTGACGAAAAAAAGAAAACGCAACAAAAGTTGACTGACATGGAAGCAAGGATTAAACAAGAAACAGATAAGAAACTTGCTGAGCAAGGTAACTATCAGAAACTTTATGAAGAAGAAAAAGCACGTGCAAAACAATTTTCTGAGAAATTTGAAAAAACGCAAACTGAAATATCTTCATTAAAAGAAGATTTAGCGAAAGGACTTCCTGGGGATGTTCTTAAAGCTTTTGATATTAAATCAATGTCTTTGCAACAAATCCAAATCTTAGTAGATAAATTCTCAAAGAAAGAAAATGTCACGTCACCCGGCACGAAGCCCGTAGGAGATGGTATTGACGAAAAGAAAATATTCGAGGATTACACTGAAGAAGATTTAGGCAAACTCTTTACATCGAATCCTACAGTATACAATAAACTACAAACGGAATTTTTTAACAGACAAATAGGAAATAAATAATGGCTATTTCTATTGTTCCTCAAGTTTGGCAAAGCTTTGTTTTGGAGCTACTTCCAAGATTAAATAATATAATTAATCAAGGATTTGTACAAATGGACACCGCACCCGCACCCGGAGACCAACTCGTAAGAATGCCAATACTGGAAAATATTTATAACGTAGCAAGCCCTTCCACAATAACAACAAGTTCAACATTAACCGCTTCTGCTCTGACAGACCATCAGGAAAATGCAGTTGTTACGCATAGGGAGTTTGCTTTAAAATTGGATGGTTTGAACCCTGTTATACAGGGAACTAACCTGTTGCAGAAAATCGGCACTCAAATTAGTGCCGCTATGATTAAAGACCAGCAAACGCATTTAGCCGCCGTGGCAACTGGTGTGTTTGCTACAGCGTTAGCAACTACACACACTTACGACGTTTCGGCAATAGGAGCTGGTACGATTGACGAAAAAGTAATCATTGACGCATTACAGACTACAATCGGGGAAGCATTGACAGATATTGACGGCATCATGGTACACTCTAAAGTTTATGCAGACCTTGTTAAATTAGGTTTTATTCTTAGTTATAACGCTCCTGTGTTTGTTAACGGAGTTATAACTACGGGTGAAGTCCCGACATTCATGGGTAAAAAAGTAGCAGTTAACGATACATTCTGCGAAAGCTCTTCCGGTACATATCCAACTTTCTTAATGAGCGGGCAGCCGTTTTATTTGGGAATGCAGCAGAATCTCACAGTTGAACCTTGGTACGAGGCACTAACAGGCGGTGGTACTAACTCAATTATTGCACGTTGGCATAATGCTTTCGGATTTAGAGGTGTATCTTATACAGGTTCAACGATGAACCCCGCAACTTCTGATTTATCTGCAGGAGCTAATTGGACTACAAAGGCTTCAGACGCCAAATTAATTAAATGTGTTAAACTTGTAACCAAATAAGGAGAGCCATGAAGAAATTAATCGTAGTCTTAGGTATATTAACAGCCGGTATTTTAATTGCCGCCGGTTATACGCGAATATTGCAATCCAATAAAACATTCACTATTTCAGACACCGGAACCGATACAACCTCGACAGTTTCATTGTTAGCATATACTAACGTGGAATTAGCTTATATGGTGACTGGCTGTGATTCAATGAGAACAGATATTTATGTAGATTGTTTAGTTGGTACTAAATGGGTAACTCTGGTAACTGACTCATTAAAAATCACCGCTGCCGGTTCTGATCATGCAAGAGGTATTTTATTGAGAGGATACGGAACAAACAAGATTCCGGGCATTGAACAAATTAGAGTAAGAATTCAAAAGCAAAGTGGTGACGTTGGTGACAGCGTTTCCGCTTTAAAATATAATTTATATTTGATTGAAAGATGATTAGTTTAGTAACGACAGCGGCTCTGATAAGAGCAAAGGAAACAGCTTTATTTGAGGATAAAACCGATTCTGATTTAATCTTAGTAAAGCAAACCCAAAGTTTAATTGATATGACTTACGATCTTCAGAATCTGTATAATTTACAAGAATCTGACTTAACCACGATTATCAATGATAATTTGGATTACTTTAAAGAGCTTTTAGCTTTGAAACAAATAGCCCTATTCCTTTTGGAGACAGACGCCCCCGAAGGTAGTATGAATTGGGTGAAAATGAATTATTATAAGAAACTCTATTCAGAACGTTTACAGGGTGCAAAGAATTTTTCGATTGGTGAGACTATTCCTTCGTTATCTTCAGTGAGAATACTTAGATGACAGAATCTCAAATATCAATGATAGTTCGGAAAAAGTTTTTATTAGCTTTTCTATCTAATTCCAACTTGAATAAACTCGGGAAAGGATTAGAGCCGATTTTATTAGATATTATGAGACAGCGAACCAACGCCGGATTTGACATTTACGGTAGAAAGTTCGGAGGTTACAATAGAAGCTATAATAAGAAATACGCATTAAGTCATTTAAGAGAAACCGCTACGGAGTATAAAGGAACAACCGCAACACCTCTCAGATTGTCAGGTCAGCTATTTTCTAACATGATAGTAAAATACAGTGGGTTTAATCGTGTGGGAACGAAATTTCTATTAAAATTTATCTTCACCGTAAAAGAAAGTCAATTAAAAAAAGTTGAAGGTTTGACATCCACAACCGGGACAGCCCGAAACAGAAAATCATATTCAAAAAAATCTTGGATGTTTTTAGGACTTTCTTTATCGGGGAGTAGGGTGCAAATTGAGAGTAAAGTAATTAACGATTATTTTAAAAGAAATTCACAATTATTATTAGAGAGGATAAAATGACATTTCAAACTTTTAATGGACTTTTAACATTTATCGTTAAGACGTTATTTCCCATATATGAAGTAAATATAGGATTAGGTAAGGATTATCAGGAATTTCTAAAAACCGAAACGATAAAACCTAATGAAATCTTGTGTTCTTATCAGAGCCACGAGCCGGGTACTGAATTTGAAAACGGTTCAACAGACCGTATCATACATCATTTAATCTTAATAATCAATGCAAGGGATGGGATACTTGACGAAATCTCAGATATTCACGAGAATCTCAGCGAAATTGAACCAATGATTTATAAACAAAACAATGTTTATGTTCAAATAAATAACGGTTTTTTTGAAAACCAAACAGGAAAATCAATTTACAATTTATCAGTAGATGTAATAATATGACTTTTGTAATTCTATACTGTCAGGAAGATTATCATTATTTGGAGGATTGCATTAAATCACTGCCAAAAGGATTTAAAACAATAATATGTGCAACGAAATCAGTTGACGGGATACCGTCTTCTGTTAAGGAATTAGACGAATATTATATTGAATCCTCTTCAATAAATGGCGATTTTACTCACGCTGTAATGAATTATAGAGGTGATTTTGATTTCTCAAAAGCCCGAAATTTAGCCAAAAGTTTAACGGATGACGAGTGGATTTTTAGTTTGGATGCTGACGAAAGATTAAGCCATAGTCAGCATTCCGAACTAATACAATTAAGCAGACAATTAGAAACAGAAACACCGGAAGTAATGGGATGCTATGTTTATAATTATTCTTTTTTCGCTCATCAAACGCATAACGGAGACCAATTAGTAGCATTAGTAAAACAATGCAGAATATTCCGCAACTCTTTAAAGTGGATTAATGCAGCTCATGAAATGATAGATAGACCTATCTTTGAGGCTAAAGGTGAAATACTTATTTCTTCTATTCTCATTATACATGAAGGATACAAGCAGCCATTAGAAGTTTTTGCGGAAAAATTAAAACGAAATATCCTAAAATATGCGAAATATGTAAATGACGAATATTACTTTGAACGCTTATTGTGGGAAGCACATACTTTAAAAGAATTAACAGAAAGGATTAACAATGCTAAGTAAAACAGCGGCAAAAGGTAATAATCTTTTACAGCTTTATACAGGCACATTTTCCGAAACAGGAGTATCTTTCGCAGCTGCCGGATTAACTATTCCTATTGATAGGATTATAGACAGCTCATTAGAGGGAACACCCGCAAAGGGAAATTTAAAAATCACTTGCACTACGAAACAATACGATGAAGATTTAGATAATTTCCTGACAGTAATGGGCACTTCAGATACATCGGAAGATGAAAAAGTAATGTTTGAAGACCGACAGGAACAAGTATTCTCATCGACTCTACCAAACGCTAAAACCTTTGGTGCTGTCTTTGTTGGAGGTACTATCGGAAAGGTACCTCTCACTTTCGGACGTGCCAAATTATCAGGTAACACTGGAAATATTAAATATAGCTCCAAGAGTGCTGAAACCACTTTTGAAATTACATTTCTTTCCGGTATGGTTCAAACTTGGGCTGCCGATTGTTTCACGGGAGCTTGCATGGCTGCTTTGTTCGCAGGCCCAGTCGAGCAGACTATTCAGGCTGCTGACGTTGCTGCCCGTGTATGGGCGACCAGTGCTTAATTAAGGGGCGGGTTAGACCGCCCATATTTATAATTATTTAAGAAAATTATGAAACTTTATTTTGATGACCACGACCTTGATGTCAACGTTAAAACGATTATCAGTTCAAAGACAAAAAATGAATTTATTGATAAGATTCAAGGCTTACAAGACGACCCTATTAACTTAGAAGCTATCACTCTTATCGGTGACAGAGAAATAGAATTAAGCAAAGAAGAACAATCCACAGGAAAAGTGAATTTAGGTAAGATGCTCCAGTATGCTAATTTGAATAAAAAGTTCACACCAGAAATTCAAAAATCTAATGATTTGATTTTTATTGATTGCTTTAAAATCATTTTCGACCCAAAACAATTAGCATCCAAAGCCTTAACGGCGGAAGAGCAGAAATCATTTAATACTTCTCCGGAAAGTGAATTTTGGCAAAATCAGGATATAATCTCAATTCAAAGTGAGGTTATTGGGTTTTGTCAGTTGCTTAAAAAGTAAAGAAGATTTAATAGTAGGGATTAGGAATCAGGAATTATATGATAATATGGCTGACGATTCAAAAATCCTTTCTAAAAAAGACGTAAAATTATATGGACGTGAGCGTATATCGGGTATGCAATTAATTGAAATGACGGCTAAAAGAAGCGACCTCTTACATTGCTTAAAGTTAGCTGGAAATATTCTTAAAGCAAAAGAACTTTATGAGAATTTAGATATTGTTGAATTATGGGAAGATTTAACATTACTCTACGCTTATGAATATAACGACCCAACACTTGAATTAACAGAGACGGAAGAAAATAATGAATGATTTAGCATTTCAAATTGGATTAGATATAAATCAAGCTCTCCGAGATTTAGACAAATTAACAACGTCTATCAAAACAGGACTTGGTGGGAGTGTAGATAAGACACAAATTACAGGCATGGCTAAATCTTTTACAGAATTATCCTCTGCTGCCAGAACATCATTTAACGAACAAAAGAACGCATTAGCCAGCTTAATCTCTTCGGGCAAACAAGGGAGTGCGGCTTATAATGAACTCTTAGGGCAGATTAGAAAAACAGCAAGCGAGACAAAGAATTTAGAAAATGCAATGAGCCAAGTGGACAAGGCTTTGGATGCTAAAAGCATTATGTCTAAATTTTCAGGAATTGGTTCAACTGTTTTAGGTGTGTTTGGTGGTGGGATGTTGGCGGGTGGTGTTACGGGTATGTTTTCCAGTTTAGGGGACATCGTATCACAAGGTCTAACAGCCGAAAATAGATTACAAGATATGAAAATTGCTTTTAAACAAGCCGGAGTAGGAATGAATGAGTTAGACGGTGAAATGAAAAAAGCAGCCGAATCAACAACTTATCTTAGTCAGAGGTTTGGTGTATCAGCTGGAGCCGTGAGAGAAGTTCAGAAAGACGCCGCTCTCTTGGGTGGTGTATTTGGTGAACAGAATAAACGAGTTACTGAATTAGCTGTTGGAATAGAAGCCCTTACACGGGGTGATATATCAACAACCGACGTTATTAAAGCCTTTACAAAGGGAGGTGAAGAAGGTGCCGCAGGGTTAGGACGTCTCACAATGAAATTTCCAGCACTAAATGACGCCATTAAAGGTATAAAAGACCCCGCAGAAAAAAGTAAGGCTGCAATGGTTTTTCTTAGAGAATCATTTGATACATTTTCAGACAGTCCAACAACTGCAATAAATAGATTAAAAGTGACTATGAGCAGTGTTATTGGTGGAATAGCTCTTAATGTTTTCCAACTCTTTAAACCGTTTTTGGACTTGCTAAATTCTACATTAGTGCCGGCTTTATTATATTTATCGAAAATCATTAAAAGCATATTTGAATATATTAAACCATTAGCCCCGGTTATCAGTGGAATTATGGCGGGCTTTGTTGCTCTTGCTGTTGTAATTGGAATATCTTCAATTAATTTTGGTGCATTAGCGGCATCAATATGGGCAACAACAGCCGCTATGTTAGCTAATCCAATAGGTTTAATCATAGCGGGGATTATTGCAGTTGGTGTTGCTGTTTTTATGGCATATCAAAAATTTGAAGGTTTTAGAAAAGTAGTGAATTTGGTTTGGGATGGTATTGTGGCTGGTGCTAAAATTATGTGGTCTTACATCTCAAATTACTTTATGATTGGCTTTGACATTATTAAGAATATTATAGGTACAGCCGTTAAAGTCGTTTCTGCTGTTATGAAAGGTGACTTCTCTGGTGCATGGGATTCTCTCAAATCCGGTGCTTTGGAGACAGGCAATATCGTTAAAACACGTGTAACGAATGTGGTTAAAGATACTATTGCAGCAATTAATGAAGTCGGTAAAAGTCAAGAAAATGTATCGAATAAAGTCAAAGATACGGCTGCTCATTATAAAGCATTAGTTTCAAGAGCAACCGATATGAAAGCTGAAATAGAAAATGCCGGAAAAGCCTTTGACGATG
>Ga0172371_10010414_pt1 | contig 12567 bp, 9 predicted proteins | sample Lak12m_FD_114543 | JGI IMG/M metagenome (GOLD analysis project Ga0172371, IMG submission 114543) | Freshwater microbial communities from Kabuno Bay, South-Kivu, Congo - kab_022012_12m | ecosystem: Environmental > Aquatic > Freshwater > Lake | place: Democratic Republic of the Congo: South-Kivu... | reverse complement strand
TTATTGAAAGCTCTCTGCTCCAATAAAAAAACTTTTGATTCCTTTTAAGATAAAATAATAATTTTTTTTTTAGAATTTAAGGCCGCCTTGAAATTTTCAAAATGTCTTATCTGTTTCTTAAAAGAAAAATTATTACTAAAGCGAGATTTTCAAATAGCGCAATCCATAATTATTGATTATTTTATGTGCGGCATTTTTGGCGTGGTCGGCGAAAAATTGAATATTGAAAAAAATTTGGAAACAATCGCGCACCGCGGCCCCGATGACCAAGGCGAATACCAAGACGATTTGATCACTTTGGGCTTTCGGCGCTTAGCGATCATTGATTTATCAAGCGCGGGCCATCAGCCAATGACTTGCGAAAATAAAAATATTTGGCTCGTCTTCAACGGCGAAATTTATAATTATCAAGCTTTAAAAAAAGAACTGGCTGGAAACCATTCTTTTCGCTCTCAAACTGATACCGAAGTTTTGATCCACGGCTACGAAGAATGGGGGATAGATAAACTGCTGCGCAAAGCGAGCGGCATGTTCGCTTTTTGCCTTTATGACCGCGAGAAAAAAATCTTTTTCTTAGCGCGCGATCGCATTGGCAAAAAACCGCTTTATTATTATCAAAAAGACCATCTTTTTGCTTTCGCTTCCGAGACAAAAGCATTTTTTCAATTGCCTCGCTTTCGCTTTCAAATTAGCCCAAAAGCCTTCTCGCTCTGGCTCGGCTTCCCTTATCTTCCGGATAACCGCCTGACGCTTCTCCAAAATGTTCATAAAATCCCAGCCGCGCATTATTTAAAATTTGATTTACGAACAAAAAAATTCCGTTTGCAACGTTATTATTTCCCGCTAAACAAAAAAAACCGGCATACTTTCTGCCGCAACCAGCAAAAATTGGAAAAACTTTTACGATGCAGCGTCAAAGAAAGATTAATCGCCGATGTGCCTTTAGCCGTGCTTTTATCCGGCGGGATTGATTCCTCTTTAATTACGGCGATTGCCAGCCGCCTTAAGCCCAATCTCAACACAATTACGATTTCTTTTCCAGGCACGATCACGGATGAAAGCAAATATGCTAATCTTGTCGCCAAGCATTGCAAGACGCGGCACACCAATCTTAAAATTGACGCGCGAAATATTTTTGAAGATTTCCGCGAAAATATCTGGATTTACGACGATCTTTCCACTTCTGACCCAGGACTTTACAGCACTTTTTTGCTTTCAAAAAAAATCCGGGAAAACGGAATTAAAGTCGCGCTGGTCGGAGAAGGAGCTGACGAAGTTTTTTGCGGCTACACTTGGTTCGGTTTCGGCCAATGGCCTTTCAAAATTTTAGGCCATTTTATTCCCACCCTCGGCTATTATTACGCGATTATGCGCGTTATTTCTAAACCAAATTTTTGGCGCTACCCCTTAATTTTGAACCAAAAACTAAAAGATTTCTCCGGCGATCTGATTGCGAAAATTCAAAAAAATGAAATTTTAAACAGTTTGCCAAACCATTATTGCATGAAACTGGACAAAGGAAGCAGCGCTTTCTCTGTGGAAACCCGCGCGCCTTATCTTGATTACCGTCTCGTGGATTTCGCCTTAAATCTTCCTGCGGAACAAAAAATAGAAGGGCAATGGTATCATCATCGCCAAGCAAGAGAAAAATTCATTTTGCGCCAAATTGCCCGCAAATATTTGCCGCTCGCGATCTGCCAGCGCAAAAAAAGAGGAGGAATGACTCCGACCAAAGAAATTTTGGAAAATGGATTGATAAAATATCAAAAAAAAATAATTCAAAATTCTCTGTTCCATGAATATTTTTCTCAAGCAGAGCTAAAAAATTTAATCACGAAAAAACCAAGGATCAAACCATTGATCTGGCAACGAGAATGGGTGCTTTGGAAATTTTTAATTTTTCAAATTTGGCATGAATACTATCAACAATATTGATTTTGATATCCTGACCATTGTTCATCGCATTTGGATAGAAGGCAAAAAAAAGCAAGGCGGTTTGGACAAAATTTTGGATTATTACGCGAAACAAAAGAAAAAAAGAATTCTCCTTGCGGAGCATCCTTATTACAACCAAGGCGAATTAACTCTCACATTGCGCGCGCCCCAAGGAGAAAAAATAATCTTAAAACGCGGTTTGACCAATGTTCCCGCTTGGATTAATTGGGTTAAGGAAGCAAAATTCAACCTGCGGCTTGCGCGGAAAATAACCGGGCCAAAAATCCTTTTTAGCGCCGATCCCTTGTCGGCTCTGCCCGGCCTTTGGCCGGGAAATAAAAAATTCGCTTTCCGCTACTTTCATTGCGTTGATTACGCTGATCGCCGCTTTAGAAATCCAATCCTTAATTTTATTTATCATTTTCTTTTAAAAAAAATCTTGCGCGATTTTGATTTGATCGGCGCGGTTTCAGAAAAGACAAAAGAAAAATTTTCCGCGCTAGGCTGCCCGGCTGAAAAAATTTTTTTAACCCCCAACTCGCCGCCATTTGCAAAAATTGATTTGACCGGAAAAGAAGAAAATAGCATTGTCTGCATGGGCGGCGATGTCATCGGCAAATACCGCTACGAGGATGTCGTAGAAATTGTCAAAATGGTTCAAAAAAAAATCCCTCAAATCAAATGTTATATCATCGGCGGATTGCAATATCAAGATTACGCGCGAAAAATCCAATCCGAAATTAAAACCTATGGCCTGGAAAATAATTTCATTTTTACGGGATATCTTCAATCGGAACAAATTGAAACTATTCTGAAAAAAGCGAAAATCGGCATTTCTTTTTACGCCGAAGAGGAAAGATATTACATGAAATATGGCGATCCTTTAAAAATCCGCGAATACGCCCTTTACGGCATTCCCGCGCTAACCGACGGGAAAACCGCGTTAGATTTGGAAGTAGAAAAAAAACAAGTGGGCTTTATTGTTAAAAATAACGCTGAGGCAGAACAAAAAATCATACTCTTGTTAAACAATGATCAAATTTATCAAAAGTTTTCCCGCAACGCCGTATCTTGGGCAGAAAAAAATGATAAGCAAAAAATCTTGGATTGCCTTTATCAAAAAATATTCCGCGATAAAATTTAAAAAATGCCGCCCATGTTTGCCCAAAAAAACTTTCCATTTCATGATCATTTTTTTTCCATCTCCGTAATTATTCCAACACTCAATGCCGCAAGCACTTTGCGCCAAAGCCTTCAATCAGTCGCTTGGCAAAATTATCCCCAAAATTTGATTGAGATTATTATTATTGACGGCGGTTCTTCTGATCAAACTTTGGAAATCGCGCGGGAATATCAAGCAAAAACTTTTTTCAATCCTCTAAAAACGGCTGAATCCGGAAAGGCGATTGGCATTGGCAAAGCTCAAAAAGAATTAATTTTATTAATTGACGCGGACAATCTTCTGCCGACGCCAGACTGGCTTCTCAAAATGACGCGCCCTTTTTGCAATCCAAAAATTAGCGGCGCAGAACCTCTCCGGTATGTCAGCCGCCGCCAAGACAGTTATATCAATCGCTACTGCGCGCTTGTGGGCACTAATGATCCTCTTTGCATTTTCCTGGGAAACTACGACCGCTATAATTATCTCACGCGTCAATGGACGGAAATTGATTTAAAAATAATCAACCACCAAAACTATTTAGAAATTCAAGCCCGCGGCCCTAAATTCCCGACTATGGGAGCGAATGGATTTCTAGCGCGCCGGCAAACGATTCTTCCTTACGCGCAAAACGATTATTTTTTTGATATTGACGCGACCTACCGCATGGCTGTTTGCCAAAAAATGATTTTCGCGAAAGTAGATGTCGGCATTAACCATCTTTTCGCCCCGCGCTTAAAAATTTTTTTTCGCAAGCAAAAAAGAAGAATTTTAGACTTTTTGTATTTTGGCGATAAAAAGAAAAAACGGATTTATCCTTGGCGGCTTAAAAACAACTGGGGTAAAATTATTAAATTTTCTCTTTATTCTTTTCTAATCTTCCCCGCCTTTGGCCAAGCGCTCAAAGGCTATTGCCGCAAACGCGATTCAGCTTGGTTTTTTCATCCAATCGCTTGTTTTCTTACTTTATGGATTTATGGCTACTATTTTTCAAAAATGCGAATCTTCGGCCAAAAAAAGTATATGGACCGCGCCAAATGGTAAACGCGCCTATATACATATCACACTCCAAAATTTGGACTAATAATGCGATTTTAATTAAACAAGACTAAAAAAATTTCGGCCTTTTTCTTCCCTTTTAATAAGGAAAATGCTCCTTATTTAAACCTTCTTTGAGATCGGTGATTTCAATATCATTCTTTAAGTCCAGGTTCTGGAGCGTTGTGTCTCTAAATTTTTATGCTTGATAAAGTAAAATTAAATATCACCAAAGAAAACGCGGCCGATAATCTTGCCGGCAGAATTAAATACGCGGCGCGTTTCTTGGAAGATCAAGATTTGCGCGGCAAAAAAATTTTAGATGTTGGCTGCGGTTTCGGCTGGCTGGAATTAAACGCGGCCAACCGCGGCTGCCAAAAAATTGTGGGGCTGGATCCCAGTCAAGCCGCGATTAAATACGCGTCCAAACAAGCAAAAAATAAACCTCAAATTTCTTTCCTTTTAGGAGACGCCTGCGATCTTCCTTTTCCCGCGCAAAGTTTTGACACGGTTATTTTTTGGGAGGTGATGGAACATCTGCCGCGCCATACCGAAAATAAAATGTTCCGCGAGGCTTGCCGCGTTTTGCGGAAAAAAGGCGCTCTTTATCTATCCACGCCGAATAAAAATTTTCTGGCCAATCTTTGCGATCCTGCCTGGTATTTGCGCGGCCACCGCCATTACGCGCCGCGCGAAATTATCTCCTTAGCGCGAAGAAATCATTTTCACCTCAAAAAAATGGCGATAAAAAGCGGCTTTTGGGAAATTTTGGCGGTCAATAATCTTTATTTTGCCAAATGGCTCTTCGGCCGCGAAATGTTTTGGCGCGATTACATTATCAAACGCCTTGATCAGGAATACAAAAAGGCAAAAGGTTTTGTCACTGTTTTTGCCAAATTTAAAAAAATGAATAAAAAATTTTAAATACTATGTGCGGCATTGCCGGTTTTTATTCAAAAAAAATCAGCGATCAAACAACCGTCATTGGCAAAATGACAGACGCTTTAGAGCATCGCGGTCCTGACGCGGAGGGAAAATTTTTGCGCCAAAATTTTGCCATGGGTATGCGCCGCCTCGCGATTATTGATTTGGGAGGCGGCAATCAGCCGATTTTTAACGAAGATAAAACTATTGCCATTGTTTTCAACGGAGAAATCTATAACTTTTCAGATTTGCGCGAAAAATTGCTAAAAAAAGGGCATCGATTTTCAAGCCGCGCGGATACGGAAACTTTAGTTCATTTATATGAAGAGTGCGGCGAAAAAATGCTGAATCAAATTAATGGCATGTTCGCTTTCTGTATTTATGACCGCGAGAAAAAAAGCTTGCTGCTCGCTCGCGATCCCTTGGGGAAAAAGCCGCTTTATTATTCCTTCAAAAATCAAGAATTTATTTTTGCTTCCGAGCCAAAAGCAATCCTCGCTTTTCCGCGTTGCGACCGCGCCACAAGCCTCCAGGCAATGGTTAAATATTTTGCTTTTGGCTACTTGCCCGGCCAGGAAAGCATTTATAAAAATATCAAAAAATTATTGCCGGGGTTTTACTTAAAATTTGATCTGCAAAATCAAAAACTGGAAACAAAGCAATACTGGTCTCTTTCTCTCGTGCCGAAAATAAAATTAGCGGAAAAAGAATTAATTCCTTGTTTGGAAAAAAAATTGCTTGAGGCCGTGGAAAAAAGATTGATAAGCGATGTCCCTTTGGGCGTTTTTTTAAGCGGCGGCCTGGATAGCAGTCTGATCGTCGCAATCGCCGCTCATTTTTTGAAAGACAAAAAAGTTCAAACATTTTCCATCGGTTTCCGCGAAAAAAAATACGATGAGTCGCGTTTCGCGCAAACAGTGGCAAAACAATATCATACTGAACATCATCTGAAAATTTTCAAAGGCGGGGAAATCTTTCCTGCTTTGCGAAAAATTATTCCTAAACTGGACGAACCCTTAGCTGATCCTTCGCTTTTGCCTACTTATCTTTTAGCGCGATTCGCGCGCGAAAAAGTCACTGTCGCGCTTTCCGGCGATGGCGGAGATGAAATTTTTGGCGGTTATCCGAAATATTTTCTCCAGCAATACTTGCGCTACTACGATTGCTTGCCAAATTGGATGAAACAAAATCTTGCCCCAAAAATCGCGCGCCTTTTGCCTCTTCGCCCGAGCAATAAATTTTTAAACTATAAACTGCAAAAATTCATCCAAACCAGCCAATATTCCGCTCCTTACCGCAATCAATTTTGGACCGGCCCTTTCACGCCCAGCGAAGTGAAAAAAAATTTATTTCCCGAAACAAAAATAGAAACAGAATGGTTTTTTGAAGACGCGGATTATTTTTTGCCCCAATGTAAAAACCAAGGGATTGTGGAACAAATGATGTATTTGGACATGAAATTAATTTTGCCTGAAATGTATTTGTATAAAGTGGATCGGATGAGCATGGCAAACTCTCTGGAAGTGCGCTCGCCTTTCTTGGATCGCGATGTGGTGGAGTTTGCCGCTTCTCTGCCGCTTGCCCAAAAAATTCATGGCCGCGCGACAAAATATCTTTTAAAAAAAATGGCTGCCAAATATTTGTCCAAAGAAATCGTGAACCGCGGCAAACAAGGTTTTGGCCTGCCCCTTGCTTATTGGATTAAAAATTTAGAAAAAGAAATCCTGCGCGAAATCGCGCAAAATCCCGATCCCAGAATTAACAAAACTTACTGCGCGCATCTTATAAACGCGCATTGCCGCAACAAGCAAGATCATACCACAAAAATCTGGAGCATTTATATTTATCTGCTATGGCAGAAACATTTTCTCGTCAATTAAATTTTACCGCCCGCCATGCGCAATAGACTGGTCTCAATTATCATTCCGACTTACAACCGAGCAAAGGAATTAAAAAGATGCCTTGATTCTTTGCGCCAAATTAATTACCAACCGATAGAAATTATCGTGGTCAATAACGCTTCTCGCGACCAAACGGTCCAGATGCTGCGCGCCCAATTTCCTGAAATAAAATTAATATCGCTCTCGGAAAATCACGGCGCTGTCGGAGGCAGAAACGCTGGCCTAAAGCATGCCCAAGGCGATTATATTTGTTTTGTTGACAGCGACAATGTCTTAACCGAAAATTTTCTCACAGAATTAGTGCGCGCCATAGAGCAAAGCCAGGACATTGCTTTTGTCAGCCCCAAAACTTATTATTGCCAAAAACCAAAACGGCTTTGGTTTGCCGGCGTCAAAATCAGTTTATTGACAAGCCGCACGCGCTATCTCGGCCTAAATGAACTGGACCGAGGGCAATACGACACGACGGCCGAAACTGACCACACGCCCAATGTCTGGCTGGGAAAAAAAGAAATCATTCAAAAAATCGGCCCTATGGATGAAATTTATGTAATGAGTTACGGCGAAGCGGATTGGCCAATGCGAGCGAAACTAGCTGGATATAGAGCGCTTTTTTGTCATACGGCGATTGTTTATCATGATATTGCCTACCCGAAAAACTTGAAGGAAAATATTATGACAAGAAGCAGCGATTATCGCGTTTATTATTTTGCTCGCAATCGGATTATTTTTATGAAAAAATTCGCGCCTCCCCTTAACTTTATTTTGTTCTTGCTTTGCTTTAATAATCTCTTTGCCTTAATTTATTGCGCCACTTTTATCAAGTACGGAAAATGGCATCTTGCGCGAACCTATTTACAAGGCGTTCGCGATGGCATAAAATTAATCCCTCGGATTAAAAAATTGTCACCTATAGACATAACCCTCTAGAATTGGACTAAAAAATATTTTTATTTAGAATGCGATCTATATTGGGCGGCTAAAACATTTTCCTTTTAAAAGGGAAAAGGTTAGATTTTCCTTTTTTAGTCTTATCTTGCTTAAAATCATACTCTAGTCCAAATTTGGAGTGTGATATGTATAATTAAGATATGCGCGTTTTATTTATTGTCCCCTGGGTGAAATCTCTTTTCGGCGATGGCTATCAAACCCCCGGCCATCCGCACATTGGCGTTGCTTATCTTTCCGCGATTTTAAAAAAGAATGGGCATAGGGTCAAAATTTTTGATCAAGCGATTGAAAAGGACGATCAAAAAATATTCAAACTTTGCCGAAATTTTAAACCCGGCGTGATTGGCATTACCACTTTCAGTTATTGCTATCAGTATGTGCTGGACTTAATCGCTCAACTTAAAAAACAAACGACAATTCCAATAATCTTAGGCGGAGCTCATGTTTCCGCGGTCCGCGATGAAGTTTTAAAAAAAACGGCTGCGGATTTTGCCATATTCGGAGAAGCGGAAACGAGTTTTTTAAATTTCTTGGAAGAATCGCAAAAAACAAAACCAAATTTCGCAACCGTAGCCAACCTAATTTGGCGCGACCGAAGAGGACAAATCATAGAAAATAAAAAAGCGACCCTAATTCAAAACTTGGACGATTTGCCTTTCCCGGATTATTCAGAATTTAAGCTTGAAAAATACGCCTATTACACCGCCAAAACCATGCCAATAATCACCTCGCGCGGCTGTCCTTACCAATGCAATTATTGCTCGGTGCGACTTTCCATGGGCAGGGGATTCAGAGGACGCAGTCCGGAAAATGTGATCGCGGAAATTAAATATTGGCAAAAAAAAGGATTTAAAAATTTTGAAATTAATGATGACTGTTTTAGTTTCAATCTGGCGCGGGCGGAAAAAATTTGCGATCTGATTATTCAAAATAAACTTGAAATTACTTATCAATTATATAACGGCATCCGCGTGGATCGGATTTCCCCCCGCCTTTTGGCGAAAATGAAAGCTTCGGGCTGCGTTTTTATTTCTTACGGCGCGGAGTCTGGCGATCAAAAAATTATTGAAAAAATTGGCAAGGGGATTACCTTAAAACAAGTGGAAAAAGCCGTGCGCTGGACAAATGCGGCCAAGATTAAAAACTCGGTCAATTTCATTATTGGCCATCCCGGAGAAAGTTATGAGACAGCGCTTGCGACAATCGCTTTTGCTTCCGGCCTTCCCGCTAATTTTGTCAATTTTTTCAATTTAATTCCTTATCCCGGCACCGCGCTTTACACCTGGATTAAAAAAAACGCGCGCTGGGTTTACCAGCCGGAATATATTTTAAAAAACATCGGCAGCAGGGATCTCAAGCCCGCCTTTGAAACAAAAGAATTCAGCGCGACCGAAAGAATTAAAGCGCTCAAAATGGGTTTTGCTTTATACGAAAAAACAATTTTGCGCTTCCGTTTTGGCAAATTCGCGGGCGATATTGTCTTTGCGCTTTCTCGCAATCAAGCTTTGTTTAAAGCCGGCATCAAAGCCGCGCTGAACAGCAAAATTGGCTTTTGGCTCTACAAATTAATTACCTTCCATTCGCGTAAAAAATGAAACCAACGATTAAAATAATTTATGATTTAATTCATAATCTCAATCAAAAGAAAGATCAATGGTCTTTCTTGACCTCTGTTGAATATATGCTTCAAAGCGATTTGTATATGGATGGCATGCTCGATGACGCAAAACAAGTGGCGCGTTATTTTACTTCACAAATGAAAATTTTAGATTTTGGCACTGGATCAGGAATTTTCGCGGCGCTTCTTTCCGAAAGATCAAAGGAAAAAAAAATTTTCGCTTTAGACACTCGGCAAAATAAAAGTCAAAAAGACGAAAATTTTAAAAACGCAATGGCGGAACAAATAAAATTATGGAGAGAACTTAAAAAAAATTTTCCGATTTTTTTCCAGCACTATGACGGCCTAAATATTCCTTTTCCAGATCACAGCTTTGATATTATTACGGCTTACGCCGTAATAGAGCATATTGCGCCAGAAGAGACAAACCATGTTTTACGAGAATTAAAAAGGATTTTGAAACCTAATGGCCTGTTATTCGTTTTTAAAATGCCGCGAAAACTCGCTTACACTGAACATCTTTTAAATAATTTGGGGATGCCGCAGCATGAAATCCTTTATGGCGACTCTGCTATCCGAAAAATTTGGCGAGAGCGTCAATGGCAGGTCTTGCGCGCTTGGCGATCTAATCTCGTGCCGGAATTCCCTGGAAAAATAACTAATTACCTTTATCCTTGCTTAAAATATTTAGACCGCATTCTTTCTGGTTCGCCGCTTAAGATATTATCTCACCACAACAATTTTATTCTAAAAAAATAGGAATTCCGCTTTTGACAATGTTTGATCAAAAAACTAAATTGATCGGAAAACGGATTATGCTATTTTGAAAATCTTTTTCATAATAAAGGCCAAATTTTATTGAAAAATTATAATTTTTCTTTTAATAGGAAATAATTAAAGAAGTTTTTTTAAATTTTAAAACGGCCTTAAATCTTAAAAATATTTTTTTTTAAAAGAAATTAAAAACTTTTTCTCACACTCAATAATAACTTTAAATAAGAAATAACAACTAGTATAAATGCGTATCGGAAAATATTTCTGCGCTGGCTGCGGCGCTTGCCTTAGCGTTTGCCCGCGCCAAGCTATTTCTTTAGTTAAAAAAGAAGGCCGTTACGCGCCTAAAAAAAATTTAAAAAAATGCGGCCATTGCTCTCTCTGCGCTCAAGCGTGCCCCCGCAATTCTCTTGACTTTTCCGCCTTGGACAAAAAAATCTTTGGGCGCGAACCGCGAGATTTATTCTTAGGGCATTATTTAAAATGCTATCTGGGTCATGCCACGAATATTGAAACTCGCTTGAATGGCGCATCCGGCGGAATCGCTACGGCCTTACTTTTATCCCTACTTGAATCAAAAAAAATTGATGGCGCGGTCGTGACTAAAATGGACGCGCTCTCGCCGCTTACGCCAAAAGTTTTCATCGCGAAAACCAAAACAGAAATTCTCGCCGCCGCCAGTTCAAAATATTGTCCCGCGGCGCTCAATGCCGTTTTCGCTAAAATCAAACAATCGTCGAAAAGACTGGCCGTTGTCGGTCTTCCATGCCATATCCAGAGTTTGCGCAAAATGGAAATTAGACGAAAAAGTTTAACAAAAAAAATCGTTCTGCGCATTGGCTTATTCTGCGGGAATACGGTAAACTTTAAAGGGACAGAATTTCTTTTGCGCCGAATCTTCAAAATTCAACCCCGCGATGTTCTTAAAATAGAATACAGAAGCAAGGGCTGGCCCGGCGGCATGAGTTTGAAATTAAAAAATGGGCAAGAAAAGTTTTTTCCCGCCGCCTCTTACCAAAAATATCTTTTTTTGCCTTGGTTTATGCCCCCTGCTTGTTACTTCTGCGCGGATATGACTAATGAACTGGCTGATCTTTCTTTAGGCGACGCCTGGCTGCCTGATTTAAAAAATGAAAAACAAGGCGAATCTATTATTATCACGCGCACCAGAGAAGGGGAGGCGCTGCTCGCCGAAACAGTGGCGCGAGGCAAATTAAAAATTAAACCTTTAGCCGCGGATCAAGTTTTAAAAGCGCAAAAAGCGCCTCTTTATTTCAAGAAAAAAAGATTATCCGGCCGCCTAGGCTTAATGCGGTATTTGCATGGCAAGGAATGGCAAAATACGCAATTACCTCTGCCTCGCTTCACAGATTACATTGTCGCTTTTTTCACTTATCTCCATCTTCGCTTAGCGCTCAATCAAAACAATCAAAAAATATTTAATTTAATCCCGCTTTCCTGTTTAAAATTTTATCGCCTTTGCTTCGGCCTGATTAATTACACCTCGCGAAAAGATATTAAGTTCAGACTTTTACGCTTAATAACAAAGAAATATGGATAAAAAAAATTAAAAAATAATTTTAGACTATGAAAATTCTCATTATGAATTCTGGTGAAAGAGGCAAGGGCGCCTCTTCCTTGCTTAAATCAATTATTTATGTCGCGGCCGAAGCTTTTCCAAAAGCGCGATTGAGTTTGATGTCGGTGAGCCCTGAAACAGACGAGAAAAAAACCGGCATTCAAGCCTTTCCTTGTTTAATCAGCCGCGCGCCGACCTTAAGAAAAAAAATAAAAATGGTTTTTTCAATGTCCCGCTGCCTCGCCTGGACAATAGGCATAGGCACATTTAAAATCAACCTTAGCTTTTTATTAAGCCGCAAAGAACGAGAACTCTTACGTGTTTATCAAAATAATGATCTGATTTTAACCTGCGTCGCGGATTGCTTAACAGATGATTTTGTCCTTTCAATCCCAATCGGCTATCTCTATCTCCTCGGTATCGGCATTTTTTTAAAAAAACCCGTAGCCATTCTCGCTTCTCAAATCGGGCCATATAAAAATAGCACAATCGGCCACATCCTCTCTTCACTCACAAAACATACTCTGAATAGAGTTAAAATATTGACCGTAAGAGACAAACAATCCCTGTTAAATTTGCGCGAAATAGGGGTATCCGGGCCCCAAATTCATCTCACTGCTGACCTTGCTTTTCTTTTGAAAGCCGCGCCATCGGAAAGAGCAAAAGAAATTTTCTCGCGAGAAGGTAT
>Ga0172371_10010413_pt1 | contig 12567 bp, 9 predicted proteins | sample Lak12m_FD_114543 | JGI IMG/M metagenome (GOLD analysis project Ga0172371, IMG submission 114543) | Freshwater microbial communities from Kabuno Bay, South-Kivu, Congo - kab_022012_12m | ecosystem: Environmental > Aquatic > Freshwater > Lake | place: Democratic Republic of the Congo: South-Kivu... | reverse complement strand
TCCAGGTGCCGCCATGTCTTCTCGGTCGTGTCGTGAACGGGACATCCTTCGCCGCTTCCGCCTTCGGGGCACAGAAACTTCGATCCCCGTTTGAAGTCCAGAAACAGGTCCAACCGCTTCTGCCCAGGATCGAACGTGACCTTTTCAATGAACCACGGCGGGGTAAGCCCCAACGCCAATCCGAACAACTGCTTCTCGTCCATCAGCATTCCCTCCGTGGCCGGTTGCCACGGAGAGTTTACAATGCGTCAGATCCTTAACCCACTCGAAACGGAAGAGAACCTCGGAAGTGTTTAATTGATAGTTGTAAATATGATGTTGTTCCCATAGCAATGAGTATTCAGCGGCACAGTTTTTATAATCTTGCAGGGTCGTTGGCGCCGATTGCCGTGACCCTCTTCACCGTTCCCATCTATCTTCGATTGATCGGTATCGAGCGATATGGAGTTCTGGTTATTGTTTGGGTATTCCTCGGTTACTTCGGAGTGTTCGATCTGGGGCTTGGACGTGCAACCGCCCAACGCATAGCATCTTTGCGGCAGGCTGCTCCAGGTGAGCGTGCCGAGGTGTTCTGGACAGCCCTCTTGCTGAACTCTGCCTTTGGGGTTATTGGTGGAATATTGCTCTGGCCGTTAGCGCAATATTTTTTCAGCACCCATTTTAAGATCAGTGATGTTTTGCGGTTGGAAGTCCTTGCTGCAGTCCCATGGATGGCCGGAGCCGTGCCGGTTGCGACAATCTCCGGCGTGCTCGGTGGTACCCTCCAAGGGCGTGAACAGTTTTTGGCGTTAAATGCCAGCAGTGTACTCGGGGCGGTGCTTTATCAGTTACTGCCCTTGGGAGTTGCCTGGTTGCATAGACCGGATCTTGCGTGGTTGGTGCCGGCGGCTTTACTCGGCCGCATCTCAGTATTCTTCGTGTTATTTGTTCAGTGTTACTACAAGGTTCCGCTGAATATGATGCCATCGGTAAAGCGCGAATTCCTCGCACCTCTTTTTCGGTATGGAGGTTGGGTGACCGTGACCGGAATCATCGGTCCCCTCCTGACCACGTTGGACCGCTTCCTGATCGGCTCATTCGCCGGCGCAAAGGCGGTGACGTACTACACAATTCCATTCAATCTCGCTTCTCGTGTGTCCACATTGCCCGCAAGTCTATCGAATACACTCTTTCCCCGATTTTCCGCCACCTCCGCCGTTGAGCGCCAGCGACTCATGGATGAGGCAATACGTGCTTTGAGCGTTATCCTTACGCCGTTGATAATCGCAGGTATGCTGATCATGGGGCCTTTCCTCGTGTGGTGGGTGGGTCCCGAGGTGGCCAGGAACGCTTCTTTTGTGGGGGAAATCATCGCCTTTGGGCTTTGGTTTAATGGACAGGCGTACATACCATTTGCTCGACTGCAAGCCCAGGGTAGGCCCGACCTCGTCGCTAAATGTCACCTCATCGAAATCATCCCATACCTTGCATTCCTGGCGCTTGCCCTGCACACGTGGGGCGTGGTGGGCGCGGCTTTGGCTTGGAGCTTGCGGGGGATCGTCGATGCGATCCTGCTCTTCTGGATGGCGGGGATGCGCCTCCGTGATTTTATGAGCCACTTGCCTCAACTTCTGCTCGTTGGGATTGCGGCAGTCGTAGTGTTTGGATTTCCTCTTGCGTCAGTATATCGATGGGTAATGGGTGGCAGCACGATGCTTTGCAGCCTGGCATGGGCGTGGTGGGCAGCACCCGATTCCGTGAAAAGATTGATTCGGGAAGGAGTTCAATTGCTGCCTTGCACCCGAAAGGCATAGGAATTCCAGCATGCTCACTGGTACTCAAAATATTGAAGGTGTTCGAGTTCCCAATGGTCCATGGCCTGCAGAAGGCCTCGAACGCGTAGAAACCTGCCCTGTTTGTGGCAGTCGTCGTCGCGATCGATTATATGAGAGGCTTATCGACCGGGTATTTCGTTGTGCATCGGGTGAATGGACGCTGTATCGCTGTGGAAGTTGCCGTAGCGCTTATCTTGACCCACGTCCGACGCCAGGCAGCATAGGTCTTGCGTATCAGAACTATTTTACGCATGAAGCTTTTTCCGAGCCGCCCCCCTCCAGCGGCTTTCCCCTTGGATACCTTAAAGTGGGGATCAGGAACGACTACTTGAAGGCTCGCTATGGCGTAATATCATATCCACGGTTCCCATTGGGCAGATTGGCGATGTACTTTTTTCCCTATCGCCGTCTCGAGTGGAACCGCATGCTTCGGCATCTTGCCCTCCCGAATAAAGGCGCGAAACTCCTTGATATCGGTTGTGGCAATGGCGCTTTTTTAAGATCCGCCTCCTTGCTCGGATGGGATGCCCAAGGTATGGATCCAGATCCCAAGGCAGTAGCAGCCGCGCATAAAAGGGGTTTTACAGTTAATCATGGGGGGTTACCTCGCACCGGTTTGCAGGATAGAAAGTTTGATGCGGTGACACTGTCGCACGTCATTGAGCATGTCCATGATCCTGTTGGCGCCTTACGTGAAGTCCACCGCATTCTCAAGCCTGGAGGGAAGGTCTGGATGGCGACGCCAAACATGGATAGCACCAGCCATCGCCTGTTTCAATGTCAATGGCGTGGACTCGAACCTCCTCGGCATTTGGTGATCTTTAATGCATCGTCGTTGAAGCTTGCATGTGAACGCGGTGGATTCATAAACGTAGTTCTCCAGAGGTCACCTCCCATCGTTGCCATTTATTTCTTGGCCAGCCTTAGAATTCTGCGGGGTCAAGACCCCACCAAGGTTAATAAAGGCGATTCGCTTCCATTGGAGTTTAAATGGCGCGCCAGATGGACGGACTTGAGGGCAACTCTGATGCCGGAGCAGGGCGAAGAGTTGTTCATGATTGCGACAAAACCACAAGAAGGATGAATATCAATACGTAAATGTAAAATGGAATACTTATGGAAATACAGGATACAGGGAAAAGTTTAATTATATAAGAAATTTAATACTAATAAGCCTTTCTATTGATAAGATAAAGAATGCCCGATTGGCCTTGGTAGAAAGAGTATCGTTACTATCGTGGCGGATGTGTTGGTAATACCATTATCCTTCCGCCGTAATTTATTAGGGCAACGACGTATTAAGGGGAAAAGAGGTCCTATGTGTTGGGTATTATTTTGGAAATCTTGCAGGTAACTGTTCGTTGGATGTAGAGCGTATTAGCAAGAGAGCAATAGTGGCCTGCCATGGAAATTGGCACACGCTGACGATTGCCGATGGTCTCCGGGAACTGGGATTGGAAGTCCACCTTATAACAACCCTCTCCAAAAATCAGATTCCAGGATTCCTACGTGAACGAGCGATTTCCATTGGATACCTCCATCATGCATCGAGGGTGCGTTCGTTTGCGTTTAGGATGAGATCGATGTACCGGAATCCCCTGTGCCTTGCGGAGTTTGGAATGTTCGACCGTGAAGTGGCTACTAGAATTTCCCTGATCAATCCGGATATCTGTTTCCTCTGGACGAGCATGGCCGTTAGGAGTCTTATCTCGGCGAAACGCCAAGGCGCGAAGACAGTTCTGGTTCAAGGTAATAGCACCCTGAACCTATTCCACGAAAGGGTTATGGAGGCGGGAGCAACGTGGGAAGGCGTCGATCGGGATTGGATCAAACGGCAGGAAGCGGAATACATGGTTGCGGATATCATCCAGGTCGAGTCTAAGTATGTGGCGAAAGGAATTTGCACAAGAGGGATCCCACTTTCACGTATTAGGGTTGTGCCCCCGCATGTTAGCGTGCCTGAATTTGAATCGAAACCTTTAGGGGACGGGGCTGTTTTCGGGACGGTACAGATGAGCCGAAGAAAGGGAAGTCACCTTCTGCTTGCGTGGTGGCGAGATCTGGCTCCACCCAAGTGTAAGCTCTTACTGCTTGGGTCTTTCCGCAAAGATGAAACTCTTTGTCCAGGCCCATTTCCCCATGGTGTTGTGATCAAGGGATTCCTCCGAGGTGACGAGTATTGGGGGGCTTTACGAAGCGTTGATGTCGCGATATTCCCGACCTACGATGACGGCGGACCGAGGGCACTTTTCGAGTGCATGGCCGCGGGAGCATGTCCCATCGTATCTGAGCGATCGGCAGGGCCCGACCATATCAAAGATGGCGTTAACGGGTTCGTGATTCCGATCGGAGAAAACAGCCAGTGGAAGGAACGTATCGCTTGGTGCGCGAACAATCCGGGTGAAGTTCGCTTGATCGGTGCGAGAGCCCGGCAGTACGTTAAAGAGAAACTTTCAATCGAGAGATACCCGTTTGCCCTCAAAGAACTCCTTGCCTCGATCTGACAGCCCGCTTCTCTAGTCGAAGCGTCCGACTAACTGAAGGAAAAAAAACATTCGACCCGATGCCTGTTTTCGCTATTCATCGATCGTTTCCCGTATCCGGCCTTGAGCGGTATGTTGCACCGTTCCTTGGCGTCCTTCTTTTCCTCTTTTTTGGTGTGGCCCTGCTAAAGGAATCGGCGGGCTTGGCGATCCTGTTTATCTACTCGGGCACGTGGGTCGTGTGGATCGCGGCGTTCTCCATCTACGTCCGGAAGATCGAAAGGGAATTGCCTCTGCAGGCGCTTCTTGCCCTTCCGAGTTTCTGGCTGCTAATGGCGCCTGCAATTCAATGCATGGTCCCGATGTTCCTCTCCTTCACGGGGCACTGGCAGCCGTATGATCCCTCCCAGGAAACAAGGTTTTTCCTTTGGGGTTTGGTCTGGACGGTGCTTTCCCTCGTTGCGTGTGCCGCCTGCGGGGCCGTCGAGCCGAGGGAGAGGCTGGTTTTCTGGGTGAAGGGCTACCGGGACGGCTCCGCGGAGGGAGTTCTACACCGGGATTCCCTGTTGGTGATGGGGCTTGTTTTTTTCTTCGCCGCGGTTCTCCTGCGTTACTTGGCCGGTCCGATTCATCCCACCGAGCTCCACGGCTTTGCGAGGATCCTGGATCCGCATTCGACGGATGTGGCGAGATCGCGGTTCCTTATGTTCGTGGGACCGTTTCTGCAAATGAGTGTCTTTGTGGTCTCCATCTCCCTGTTTGCTTCGGGGAAGTGGAGAATGTTTGGCGCGATAGTTCTGTTTATCGTCGGGGCATCCGCCTCCGGCTACGAAGTTGTCCTAGGAAACCGGGGAAATGCCTTGCTCGCTCTTTCCCCTGCGATTCTCACTTATTTCCTATTGAAGAGGGAAAGGGCTCGCATCAGGATTATGGTTGTCTTTGCCGCGGGCCTACTTTCGCTGTTTTTCATGGCGGGAGACACCCGGGAGAAAATATATGGACTTGGCTCGGCCATCAAGGGAAATTCCGTTTCTCTAGGCGACTTGGCGGGTTACTACCTGGACGAAGGCATCGAAAGAGTGGAGAGCGGGGACGACACCGAATCTCCGATCCTTGTCCTGACTAGGTTCGGGTCTTTCCAGGTCATTCCGTTTATCGATGAGCATCGAGACAACTCTCTCCCCCGCCTGGCGTTTTGGTCTTTCCCGAGGGTCTTCACCGCCGCATTGCCGAGAAGCCTGTTCCCCTTTATGGAATCTATCCCCTTCCCTACAGAGGAGAGAACGCCGGACCTCGGGTATATCATGGGGTCCTACTACAACCAGGAGGAGGGAGCAGGTGTCGCCGTCCCGCCGGCTGCGGAAGCGTTTTGGCGATTCGGCATCGATGGGGCTTTTCTGGCGATGGCAATCTGGGGGGCCGTCATCGGCCTTGCGATCCGATTCTGGTCTATGCTATTTCCTCCGTTCTCACCCTTCATTCCCGCCTTGTTCGGTATCGCGATCATGGTAAACGAAACGAGTTGGGACCTTTTCGCCGATCTCGTGCGTCTTCCACTGATCCTCGTGGTGGTGTACGTCGCCGTCCGAGAAATCCTCCTTATTCCGGGAAGAAGTAAGCAGCTTCCTTTTTCTCCAGGTTGACGGGAGACATGCACAGAGGGAGCGTGGGGAGAATTCAACCGGGAAAAACTTTCGGTGAATTTCCGGCGGGCGAGAGATGCGGGTACTGATCCTTGCGACACGACATGTTGGAGACCGGACATCCGGAGCGGACCTCCGCCTCATTCGGACGATGGAGCCGAATCTTAGACGGATAGAGTTTGCAATCCTTCACGCACAGGCCCCGTTGGTTCCGATCGAGCCCGGGTTTCGCATCGACCTCGGGAGATATATCGATCGGGGTGCGATGTTTTGCTGGGATCGCGGCGGAACTGATTGGCGGAGGGTCACACGCCTCCCGGGACCGATGATCTATCTTCCCGGCAAGGAGAAGTGGATCAAGAAGGTATACGAGACGATCCGGACTTTCAAACCCGATGTCCTTCAGTGCGACCTTCTCCAAGCCTGCGTCTTTCTTCCGCGGGAATTGCGCCGGAGCGCTCTCGCCTTCGGGCAGGACTCTCTCTCCCGTTTTTCGAGGACCCGAGCGCTCAACGCATCTCATCCCTTGAGGCGTCTGGTCTTCTCCATCGATGCATCGGCGTATCGTTTTGCTGAGCGTTGCTATGAATCCTACCCGGTTGCAGTGTTTCTCTCCCCCGCGGACCTTCAGGAACTCAGGGGCTGCACGAGGGGCATCGTGATACGGCTCGGAGTAGACGCAAAGGAATGGGATCCCCTCCCTGAGGAGCCTACGATCGGGTTCGGCGGTAATCTTTCCTATCTCCCCAATGTCGAGGGAGTCCGCGAATTCGTGAACCGCTACTGGGAGGCTCTTCGGAAGATGGTTCCAGACATCCGTTTCATCATCGCCGGTCGCTCGCCGGATCCGTCCCTTCGGGTGCTTTCCCGCCTGCACGAAGGAATTACCGTGGAAGAGAACCCGGATGACTTAGGGGCTGTTCTCCGCAGGGCAAGGGTTATCGTTTCCCCGGTGAGTTGGGGGTCGGGCCAGAAGAACAAGATCCTGGAGGCACTTGCGATCTCCCGGCCGGTCCTTTGCGACAGTCATATGATCGAGGGGACCGAACTCCAGGACGGGGTGCATCTTGTCGTTGCGCGGGCTACGTCGGATTGGACGGAGGGGTTGGTCAGCCTGTTGCGGTCTTCGGAACGGCTAGAATCTCTCAGGCGGTCGGGGTACATGCACGTCCGGGATCACTGTTCGTGGAGTGAGGCTGCTACAAGATTGGCGGACATCTACCGTTCCGTTGCGGAATCATGAATATACCGGAAAAAAGGATCTTGGCGGTGATGGAAGATGAGCGGAGCTTTAGCGGCCCGAGCATCGTCACGCTGAGGCTATTTTCGGAGATTCTTGGCCGTAAAAAGGCAGATGCAATGTTTATCATACCAGATTCCGAAGAGCTACGGCGAAAGTGCGAGGAACATGGTTTTTCTTATGTCGTCAATCCATACGGGTTCACCCGCGCAAGGGAGTCCCTGGCCCCTGGCCTTGCCGGGAAAAGACGGCGAGACAAATACGCGTGGATTGAAAGGAAAGCAATTGAGTACCAACCCACGTTGATCCATTGCAGCGTTCATCAACTTGGGCCCCTGCTGGAACCGTTAGTCCGCCGGAGAACATCTCCGATGATCGTTCATTTCCACAGCAGTCACAAATTCCCCGGATGCTCCCCGTATCTAGTGCCGTTCCGCCGGTTGTTCCGGCTCCACGGGGTCCATGCTGTTTCCGTCTCGGACTGGATCCGGGGGAACATGATCCGGCTCGGAATACCGGCGGAACGCGTCACGACCATTTACACCGGTATTGACCTGTCGGCTTTGGAAGGAGCGGTTGCCGCGGGACCCGACGTGATGGCGGCCCTCGGAATAAGGCCGGGGGAGGCCATCGTCGGGCTGGCGGCGCACCTTAGGCCCGAAAAAGGAGTAGACCATTTTATACGCGCCGTATCGACATGTTCTTCCAAGACCGGAAGAAAGATTGCAGGCGTAATCGTCGGCAGATACTTCAACCCCGAGTACGAGAAATCCTGTCGGGAGCTCGCCTCCCGGCTTTCTTCGGATCACGTTCGTTTCGTATTCGCCGGATACCACTCCCCGCCGTTCGGGATAATGAAGCATTTCGGCGTATCCGTTTTGCCGTCGCGTTTCGACGACCCCTTCCCCACGGTGGCAGTCGAATCTCTGGCCCTCGGCCTTCCGACCGTCGCCTATGCTCGGGGGGGGCTCGTGGAGATCCTTAGCGGAAGGGCCGGGTGGCTGGTACCCCAGGACGACATCGACGCGCTAGCGAAGGCGATTGCCGAGGCACTGGAATCGCCGGAGAAGGTCGCGCGGGCAATCGACAATGGCCGCGAGAAGGTGCGTAGCACTTACCACATCGGTGAGACGACGAACAGGTATTTGAAACTAGCGGATCGCCTGATCGCGGAAATGCAAGGGGCTTGCTAGATGGCACGTGCGTCATGATTACCTTCTTTGGCCTCTTCGATACGTTCGACTACCATCACCTGGGGGGGATGGACAGTTTCTACCGGAGGCTTGCGGAGGTGCTTCTCCGGGAGAGGCACGAGGTGACGTTCCTCCATTACGGCTCGAACGTCGAAAAGACGGAGTCGCCCAGAGCGGGACTGACGCTCGTCTATCTCAGGAATTTCCGGGACACTTTGGAGTATCTAGATGGTTCCGATGGGCCCGTCGTGGTCAACGCCATACACAGGAAGGACCGGATCGCCTTTATCTGCTATCGGAAATCCCGCCCGACCAGAATGTTTCACATGGTTTACAGCGTTTATTCTGAAAGTTCCCTCAAGCGGACCCTCTATATGTTGGAGTCCAGGATCCTTCCCTACAATGGACTCGGGCTGTGCGTCTCCCCGCGGCTGACACTTCTTGCACAAAAAAAGAAAAACTGGGCGGGTCTTTTTCTACCTCCAGTCCTCGACCACTATTTCCGTGACAGGCGAGTGGGCGCCGCGGATGATCGAATTCGGATCACCTACCTCGGGCGGATCGATCCCGGCAAGGGGGTGGAGGATGTGGCGAAGATCGCCAGGCGAGTGGCCGACGACGGGCGTTACGAATTTCGGGGCTTCGGGTACGTATGGTCAGGATCCCCCGCCTGCGCGGACTCGCTCGAAAGGGTGCGATCGGCGGAACAGGTCCATTGGGATATCGCTGACCGCAGCGGATGGTCGCCCGGGACGGATCGCAAGATCGCAGATATTCTTTCCGATACCGACATCCTGATCCTTCCCTACACGAAGCTCAGCAGCACGGTGGACATTCCCTTGCTCCTACTGGAGGGGATGGCAGCGGGATGCTGTGTGTTGACCCGTGCGATCGGCGACATCCCCGCGGTGTATGGACGGAATAGTCCATTCCTGGTTTGCGACGGAGATTTCGTCGGCCGCGCGACGGACATTATCCGCAAGGCACACGCTCTGATCCCGGAGGAGCGAAGACGGGTGGCGGAAAGAGTGCGGAGCTTGGGGGTCGATTCTTCCGGAACTTATGTGAGATTGAGCCATCTGTTGGGGCTTGCTCGATGAGTCAGTTGGAAGGGGCGGGTCCAGCCGCCTCACAAGGCAATCTTCGCGTGGGTGATTTTCTTACAGATGTGTTCGAAGTTTTTGAGCGGGAGAAGATACGGTATTGCGTTCTGAGGAACTACCTTGGGTTGCCGGATGACCCGGGAAACGATGTGGATGTCCTTGTCCACGGAGACGATGCGAAGAGGGCGACGATTGTCTTGGATCATGTTGCGGCTCGGAACGACTGGGTCCTGGCCCGACGGGTCATGCGTTTCCAATACTTTGGTTCCCTCTACTTCAGGAGAGAATCGGGACAAACTATCCTTTTCGACCTCTATACGGGTGTGTCGTATAAAGGAATTCCGTCGGGGAATGCAGAGTTCATCCTGGAATCCTGCGTCAGTTACCGGGGAATACGGGTGGCGTCGCAAGGGTGCGAGGCGGCCGTGACGCTCTTCAAGGAACTCCTGATGTTCGGGTGGGTCAAGAGGGACGATGCGGTCCGAATGCGATTGGCGGAATGTGTCGGGGCGGATCCGCACGGGTTCCGGCAGGCATTAGACGGGTTACTCGAACTCGAAACGATTTTGCGCGTATCGGGCCTCGCGGGCGACGGAAGGTGGGAATCTATCGAAATCCTTCATCAAGAAATCCGCCATGAACTGGTTGCTAGGTCACTGCGTCGTGGCCTTGTACGCCAGGTTCGTGCTTGGGCGAGGTTCCTCGGGTATCACCTATTACTCCGGTTCAGGGGGAACGCGGGGTTCTTCGTGGCCGTAATCGGTCCCGACGGAGTGGGGAAGACTACACTGCTTGAGGCGGTCGTTTCGGTGTTCGGGAAGGGAGTGTTCAAAGATCGCATTTCTATCCATAAGGATTTCGGGATTCTCCCGCAACTTAAGGTTTTAAAGAGAATCCTGCCCGCGAAAGACAGATTTTCACCTAATGTAGCCGCCTCCTTGGATACCCTTTCAGGGATGACAAAACCGCACTCGATCTGGATGGCCGTCGTGTACTCGACATATTATTTTTTCGACTTCCTATTAGGCCATATCGTTATCTCTCGGGCGAAGGGGAGGGAATGCCTCATCGTCGCCGACAGATATTTCTATGACTATTTTTTCCAGCATACGTACAGAAACACACCGTGGTTTTTGCTCAAATTCATGGCTCGTTTCATCCCGAAACCCGATTTGCTCCTTTCTTTATCCGCGGATCCGATGACGGTCCAGAACAGGAAACAGGAACTTACAGTCGACGAGATCCGCCGGCAACTCGGGGTAACCGAGAATATTTCCATTATGTTTCCTTTCGTGTTAAAGGTGATGACCGACCGCCCCTTGGATGAATGCACTGCTGCGATCAGAAACAGAATACTGGTGATGATGTCTTCACGGCAACTGAGGCCAAGCATTCTATTACCGAGGGCTTCTAGCACTAGATGATGAATATTGTGCACGTCATCCCAGGTTTATACCTGAGAGGAGGGGGCGGGGATCGGGCATGCGCGGAACTGGCTGAGAACCAGGCCTCTCTCGGGCACAAGGTGACGATACTGCACTTAATTTACGACAGGGAAGAGTCATTCGCACCTGCCGGTGTCAAGATAGTCCCATGTCCACCCGATGCGGGTGCGTGGGGCATGCGCATCGGTGCGTCGAAACGTCTACTGCGCGAACTCGAGTCGCGGATCGGGGAAGCGGACATCGTTCACATCCATTCATTGTGGCGCTACATCAATGTCGGCGTGGCAAGGATAGCCAGAGCCGGAGAGGTCCCTTATGTCGTCCAACCTCATGGCTGCCTTGAGCCGTGGAGGCTTGCTTACAAAGGCAAGCGGAAACAGATTTGGGGGATGCTTTTCGAAAGGCGGGTTCTTTCGGGCGCGGCTGCAATTCATGCCGAGGGCGAGAGGGACAGGGAGAATATCGAGAGATACGCGTCCGGGAGAATTATATATGTGGTCCCCTGCGGTTCCTATCCAGAAGATTTCGCCGTTCCGACCAAGTATCACGAACTATCAGATGTCTGGGATGTTCCAAGAAGCAAGAAGATTCTCTCCTTCTTGGGGCGGTTGGACGTTCACAAAGGATTGGACATACTGCTGGAAAGTTTCTCTCGACTCCAGGATCTACATGATGAGTACCATCTCCTCATCGTGGGTCCAGATTATTCGGGAACTGGGGGCCGTCTTAAGAGGATGGCCGCTGACCTTGGCCTCGAGTCCCATATCACTTGGGGTGGGATGGTCTCCGATATAGATAAGAAGAGGTTGTTGTACCAGAAGAGTTTCTGCTTCATTCTTCCTAGTTATTCGGAGAACTTTGGGATTACGGTACTGGAGGCGCTTCTATCGAGGTGTCCCGTTATCACGACCACCGAAACTGCTTGGTGTTCTCTTGAGGACGTAAGGGCCGGGATCGTGGTCGGTCCCACGAACTGCGAGTTGTCTAGCGGGATACTGAGAATGGTCAGGCTGACACCTCAGGAACGTGAAATCATGGCGGCGAATGGGCTCGAGTTCGCGATGAAGAGGTATACCTGGAAAGCCGTGGCAGAGGCGACGCTCAGCGAATATCGAAAGATTGTGAATGGAAGAAGCTAGAAAGGTTCCATCGCTTCCAAAGTCAGAAGCGCCAATTTCCACCCTCATCCTGACACTGAACGAGGAGGAGAATCTGTCCCGTTGCCTATTTTCCCTCGGTTGGTGCGACGACATAGTCGTTCTCGACTCGTTGAGTTCGGACCGGACCGTAGAGATCGCTCGGTCTGCCGGGGCGAGGTTCATTCAGCGCAGATTCGACGATTATGCATCCCAGCGGAATTACGGGTTAGAAAATATCGAGTACAAGCATTCATGGACCTTGATGCTGGACGCGGACGAGGTAGTGCCGCCGGAACTTGTCCAGGAGATCCGAGAGGTACTTTCGAAATATGGCGATGGGATTTCCCTGTTCCGAATTCGACGGAAAGACTACTTCATGGGCATGTGGATCAGGCGCAGCAGCGGCTATCCGACCTGGTTTGGTCGACTGGTAAAACTTGGCCATGTACGGGTCGAACGGGCCATAAACGAGGAGTACAAAACGGACGGTGAAATCGGGTTTCTTGA
>Ga0172371_10010411_pt1 | contig 12567 bp, 8 predicted proteins | sample Lak12m_FD_114543 | JGI IMG/M metagenome (GOLD analysis project Ga0172371, IMG submission 114543) | Freshwater microbial communities from Kabuno Bay, South-Kivu, Congo - kab_022012_12m | ecosystem: Environmental > Aquatic > Freshwater > Lake | place: Democratic Republic of the Congo: South-Kivu... | reverse complement strand
CTCGTGTACGTGAACTTTTGCCACACCGCCGTCGGCGCGGCAGCCCACCCACACGTCGCCGTATAGATCCACCGACGTACGAGAGGGATCTGAGCAGAGGTTGTAGCGCCCCTCTTCCTTCCCGGTCTGCGTGTCCAGCTTGGAGACCGTGTTCTCGCCGGAATTCGCAATCCAGATGAACTGCATGTTCACCGACGTCGAGTCCAGAATGATGAATCCGTCCACGTTCTCGGAAACGCCCGAAGAATTGTCTTCGTCCAGCCCGAACGCGTTCTTCTCCTCCGGACCTGCTCCGACATGGTCGCACATCTGATCGCAGTTGCCGCACGGCGACAGCACACCCTCATCGGTAGTGCCGTCACAGTCGTTGTCGGCCTGGTCGCACTCCTCCGCCACAGGCTCCACATATCCGAGGCAAGCCGTCCAATGGCCGTCCTTGCATGTCTGCTCGCCCGCCTTGCACACCCCGACGTCCAGCGTGTCGGGATCCCCGGGGTAGCACATCACGATCGAGCCCTCGTTGCCGCAGCCGCACCCCTCGTAGATCCCATACTCGCACGGAGGGCAGTACACGTTCAGCAAGGGGTTGGCGTCGTCGCAGTCCGGCCCGGCCAGGCAGCCCACTCCAAACCCGTCCCCGTCCTCGTCGCCGCAATTCTCGAGACTGTGCTTGTCCCCGCCCGAGGTCCCGCCGTCGCCCTCCGGCTCCGGCTCTCCGGTATCGAAGCTGAAAGGCACTCCGCCATCCGGATTGGAGATCGAAACGGTGTCGGAACATCCCACCAGGATGAAGCCTATGGACGCCACTACTGCAAGTCGCTTCATGGTCGCCTCCCTGCGCCTGCGCGCCTGAAGGGAACACCCCTCCACCCCTCAGAGTGCCACGCTCAATCCACGAAAGCAACAGGTTAATTCGACCGGGGACTTGACCGGTGCGCCGGGCCGGAGTATCGTTACGGTATTGGGACAAATGTGTCCCATTCTTGGCATCGGAGGCAACGGTCGTGTCATGGGAGGATGTTGAGCGCGAGGCCCGTCGGCAAGGGGTGACGCCCAGGTTGGTGGCCATGGAAACGATCCACATGGCGGTGCTGGACGCCCTGTATTCGCACCGCGAAAGCGGAGCGGTGGTCTTTCACGGAGGCACTTGCATTCGCCTCGTGTATGGTGGCCACAGGTACTCCGAGGACCTCGACTTCGTTTCTCGGATGGACGGCGGAGCGCTCGATCAGCTTGTGACTCGGGCCGGCGCGAAGCTGAGCGCCATGCTTCCTGTGATGCTCGGGCCAGGGACCGTTTCTGTTGCTGCCAGGCCGGAACGCTTGGGCCAACGTGTTCGAAAATGGTGGGTGCGATACCAGCACATCGGTTCGAGAGAGGCGGTCAGAGTGAAGATTGAAATTGGTGCGTTCCCGGCGCGAGGGCCCATGCCGGCGGCGGTGCCGGCTCGCACTCTGCTTCCGGCAGTCGTTCCGCTCGTCATCACGGTTCCCGCGGAGGAGTTGCTGGCCGACAAGGTCAATGCGTTGGCCCAGCGACCTTTCATCCGAGGGAGGGACTTCTTCGACATCTGGTTCCTGCGCGGGGCCGGAGGCGCCCGCCTGTCGCAGGAGTTGGTGCTCGGGAAGTTCTCGGACTACGGGACGAACGCTCCCTTCGATGCCCTGGCTGCCCGCAAGAGGCAGGTATCGTCCGGGCTGCTGGGAAAGGAGATGGCAGTGCTGCTCCCTGCGACCCAGCGGGGCCTCTTGAGCAAGGACGACTACGAGTCTGTCCTGGAGAGCGTCCGCACGACAATTGACGAGGTGCTGAGTTGGCGATGACGCTTGCCAACTGGGTGAAAATCCTTGGCGGGGGCCGCCAGTTTTTCTACTTGGCGGACCTCATGAAGCTTGGCAAGCTCGACTACGAGGCGGCACGCAAGGCAGCACACAGGCTCCGGAAAGCCGGTCTGCTGGTGCGGGTTGGTCGCGAACTCATGGTCAACGGGCTTTGGCCCCCAAGGCTGGAAATGGTGGCGTGCCTGGTCCGCCGCCCAGCGTACGTTTCCCTCGAGTACGCCTTGTTCCTCCACGGAGCTCTGGATCAGGCGCCGGCCGTGGTGACTTGCGTGACCACGGGCAGGCCGGGGCTGGTGGCCATGCCTGTGGGCACGGCACTCTACCACCGACTGGCTCCAAGCCTGTTCCACGGCTTCGCCGACTTCGAGGGATTCCTGCTCGCCACTCCTGAGAAGGCCCTCCTGGACCACTGCTACCTCAAGCGGAGAGCCCGCGGTGTCCCGGTCGCCCTTCCCGGGGACCTGGACCCCGACGCGTTCGACGCGGCTGCTATGGCGGAGCAGGGCAGAGCCTTCCCCAGCGCCGTCCTCCAGGAAGCCTTGCGACTCGTTCAGTCCGCTCCGGCATGATCCCCCGGGATCGTTCCGACGGCGACGGCGGTGATGAGGCTGTCTACTGCCTGCTGCCTACTGCCTGCTGGACCCTTCCGGCTTCGGAAGGGTCCCGATGAGTTTGCGGGAGTCGGTGGCAACGCGGGACATGCGCTTGCGGACATGGTCCGCAAGGGTGCGTGAAGCTGTCTGACCGGTGGCTGGGGGGATTTGCATGATGCGGGCCACCAGGCCCAGCTCGTCCTCGCACATGTCGTCGTCAGCCGCGACGCCCAGGCGGTAAAGATCTCGCACCTGCCGCAGGAAGCCGTGATGCTCTTGGAGGTCGTCGAGGAGCGACGCGGCCGAGGGTATGGCAACCGCGAGGACGCGGAAGAGCTCCTGGAAGTCCGGCTCGTGCACACGGCAGCGTGCCTTGAGAAGCAAGAGCACCTGCTCGATGTCGCGCAGGCCCCCGGGGCCCTCCTTGATACGGACAAGGGACTCGAAGTCAGGGGACGCGACGCCCGCATGTCTGGCGTCCATCTCGGCAACCATCTCGTCCCGGAACTGCTCGAAGCGGTCGAAAATGAAAGGCTCGACGATCTCCCGGTGCAGGAGAGTCTGGAGCTGCGAGCTTCCGACCAGCTTCCTGGCTCCCAGGATCTGCGTCTTGTCGATGGTGTCCGCTCTTCCTGACGCGAACCAGTCCCGCAGCTCCTCGAACGACGCGACGAACCCCCCGAAATGGTCGGAGAATCGATACTGTGGAAGTGTGCCCCGGCGCACGATGTGCCCGTGCATCGCTGCCGCCACCCGGCCGTAAAAATCCAGGATCTCCCGGTCCCCCGTGTTCGCCACCAGCACAAGATCATAGTCGTCGTCGAATGCCTGGCCCCGAGCGAACCCCCCGGATGCGAACATCGCAAAGTAGCCCTTGGGCACGATCTTCAGCCCCGACTGCCTGACTACGCTCTTCTTGCTAAACGCATACAGGATCCCCATGTACTCATCCATGAACTGGATGAAGTTGGCGCGGTAGGTGGCAAGCGGTGCCCCGTTGATCGCCTCGATGGCGCACGCAAGCCACGCAGCGTCATGATTGTCCGCCAGGGCCGCGCTCGTCCTGGCCTCGTCCTGCCCGTTCTCGGGATGGGCCATGAAACCTGCAGCGTGCCGTCGCAGCCGCTCAGCATCTCCAAGATGCCTGATGAAATGCGGATAGCGCTTGATCACCCGCCTGAACACCCTCCGGTAGTACTCGCTTCCGGCAGTCCTCAGCCAGATGTACTTCCTGAGCCGTCGCAGCGCTTCCTGCTGCTCCTCGTCTCGAAGGTCCTTCGCCAGAAGTCCCTCGAACCTTTGCCTCTGGAGCGGGGTCAGAGCCTCGACGAACCTGTTCATGAGCGCAGCGTCGCTGGTGAAGACGGTCACCAGGCCGGGAAGAAACTCCCCGCCGGAATCAATACGCGCAAAAAACTTCTCAAGTATGCTGCCATACATTTGCAAGGCTGGCTGACTGCCAACGTCGCGAATTGTGAGGAGTAAGTCCAGCATTGTGTGGGGGTCGGACTCGGCAAACTCCAGCAGACTGTCCACCACCCCTTCGCGGCGCCTGGGCGGAAGGCGCAGCGTGTGCTCGACCAGCGTAGAGGCCAGCTCGCCCCCCTTCTCCTTGAGCGCAGAAAGCACGTCTTCGAAGAAGATGTGACCGGAGAAGACCCTGACCGAGTCGGCCAGCTCGGACGCGACGTTTCGCTTCCTGCGGGGTCCGTTCGCTGCCAGGTACGAGTATCCCGAGGTCGTCTTCACGTAGTCTGCCAGCCTCACCATCAGCTTCTTGCTGACGGCCCGAATACGTTCCACTGCCTCGAAGTAGTTCACCAGCAGATGGCTGCTCGCGCTGACTCCGCCGCCCTCCTCGTATCCCATGGCAGCAGCCACCGTCTCGAGAGCAGGCTCGTTCTGCTGCGAGATTTCGACCTCCTCCTCCTGCACCCCGAACATGTGGTAGAGCAGCCGGAAAACCTCGACGAATACGAGCGCATCCTTCAGGTCCGTCACGTCTTCCGCAAGCTTCGGAAGCGCAGCGGGAAGCTCGTCCAGCACAGCCAGCGGCTGTACCGCCCTTATGTCATTGGCAACCTTGCCCGCCAGCGCCATCCCCTTGGCCAGACGAACCGAGTCGTTCTTGAAATGGATCCTGTCCCTCGACACATCGTGCACCAGCAGCGAATGCATTTCCCCCAGCAACCCCCGCAGGAACCCCTCGTGATACTTCCTCCAGCGGCTGGCGCCTCCATAGAAACGGTCCGTCACCTGGCGTTGAAACTGGACGAACAGCTCACGGGACCCCACCATGTACTCGGCCGACAGCATCTCGCACAACATGACGAAGTCCGTCATGATTCTGGGGAGATTGGAAGCGTATTCCTCGACGGTAGCGGAATTGGACCGGTACTGGATCCCCATGCGTTCGGCCACGTAGAGATGAAGGCGCCCCGAACGCCTGAAGAACTCGGTGACCACCCTTCCGACCGCGTGGCTGAGCGTGGCGGTCCCTTCCGGCCCCGCCTGGATCACTGCGATGTCCACGTCATCCTGGTCCGACAGCGTCCCTACGTTGCAGACACAGTATTCCGGGTGCTCGGTCCCTTCGACGAAAGAGTCCAGGAGGCGGCCGATGTATGCCGCATTGAGCTTGTGGAAGTTGGCGCCTTGAGACTCGATGAACTCACGAAACGCTGCGTTTCGGTCCCCTCCGGACAGAGCCAGGTCGAGCCTGTCCAGAGCCAGGAAGTTCATGTGGAGGAACTGGAGCGAGTAGTACGTGGCCATGAAATCGAGCTTCTCTTTCGGCGTTGTCCCCGCGGCCCGGACCACATCCATCTGTTCCTCGGGGGAGAGCGCCAGACTCCACAGCTCGACGTCGTCCAGCATCGAATTGCTCTCGAGCCGCAAGACCATCTGCTCGATGTTCGCGGAAATCGTGAGCAGAAAACGCTCGAAGTGACGCGCCATCCCTGACAATCTGCTTGTGAGTCTCGTCAGGTTGGCTTCCACGAGCACCTCTGCGGGGTCAGCCCGCGGATTCCATTCCCAGTCGGAACGCCGAGATATTCAGCTCTTCGCTTCCCCGAGGAACGCGCGCAGTGATGGCTCGCTCCGCGGACTCTCTGGAGACGAGCTTGGTCGCACCCACGATAATCCCGAGCGCGACCATGTTCGTCGTCACCGCCTTGCCGATCTTCTTCTCGGCCAAGTCACCGATGGGGGCAGCCAGCACTCTCCAACTGCCATTGGGGACATTGTGGACGGCCCCGCTGTCGATGATCAGCAGTCCGTCCGGCTTCAGGTCTGCGATGTACTTGTCGCACGCTTCCTGCGTCAGGCAGAGCAGCAGGTCGAGCCTGGTCGCCTTGGGGAAGTCGATGTCGCCATCCGCGATGATCACCTCGGACCTGCTTGCGCCGCCCCTTGCCTCCGGCCCGTAGGACTGGCTCTGGGTTGCGTTCCTGTTCTCGTATATGGCAGCAGCTTCGGCCAGGATCTTTCCAGCCAGAATGAGCCCCTGCCCGCCGGAACCGCTCAGCCTTGTCTCGTATCGGAAGCTCATGCCCGTGCCTCCCCGCCTCGCAGCTTATCTACCACGCCCTTGTAAAGATCGCCATATTCCGTGAGATCCCTGTCGAGCAGGACGCCGGTGACGATTTTGCCTTCCAGCTCCTGCGGGGTCATGCCGCGGGCCCGCGCAATGGGAATCGACCTGGCCTTCAGGTCCTGGAGCAACGCCACCGGGTCTTTCAGCTTGTTCCTGCGGCCGTACGCGGTCGGGCATGGGCTCATGACTTCCACGAACGAGAACCCCTTTTTCTCGAATGCCTTGACGAGAAGCCGTTCCAACTCGACCGGCTGATAAACCGTGGCCCTTGCCACGAAATTGCCGCCGGCAGCGGCCACCAGCTCTGCGATGTTGAAGGAATGCTCGTAAGTGCCGAACGGCGCGGTCGTCGCCCGGCATCCCAGCGGAGTAGTCGGGCTGACCTGACCACCCGTCATGCCGTAGATGTAGTTGTTCAGCAGCACCACGTTGATGTCCAGGTTGCGCCGGGCGGCATGGATGAGATGGTTGCCGCCGATAGCGATCCCGTCTCCGTCGCCGGTTGCTATCACGACGTGAAGATCGGGATTCGCAAGCTTCACCCCTGTGGCAAACGGAATCGCACGCCCGTGCGTCGTGTGCAACGTGTTGGCGTCCACGTATCCAGAGATCCTGCCCGAGCACCCGATCCCCGAAACCAGAGCCAGGTTGTCCCCGCCCCAGCCCAGCACGTCGAACGCCCTGATCATCGCCTTCATGCCTATGCCGTGACCGCATCCGGGGCACCAGATGTGCGGCATCCTGCTCGCCCGCAGGTAGCTGTTGTAGTCCACCGCCTTCACTTGAGCACCCCCTCGATCGCTGCCGAGATCTCTTCAGGCAGTATCGGCTCGCCGCCGACCTTGTAGAAAGGCACCACCCTTTTCTGCCTGTCGACCACCCGCATCACTTCGTACGCAAGCTGCCCCAGGTTCATTTCTATGGGCATCACCACCCTGGCACCCCGAGCTGCCTGGACGAGCTCCTCGTCCGGGAAAGGCCAGATGGTCACGGGCCGGAAGAGACCGACCTTGAGCCCCTTGGCCCGGGCGGCCTTCATGGCGCCCCGAGCGCTGCGAGCGCTCGCCCCGTACGCAAACAGGAGTATCTCAGCGTCCTGAGCTCCCTCGACTTCCGCCTTCAGCATCAGGTTCCTGTTCTGCTCCACCTTCCGCATGAGCCACCGGAGCTGGCGATCTGCGTTTTCCGACGAATTCGATGGAAAACCTGTCTCGTCATGCAGAAGCCCCGTGACGTGGTACCGATACCCCTTGCCGAAAGGCACCAGCGGCGGAGGGAGCTGCCCGGTGTATGAAAACGGCATATATTTCTCGGGAGGCAGGTCGGTCGTCCTGTTGTGCGCCACGGGCACTTTCTCAGGCAGAGGAAGCCAGAGCTTCTCAGTGAGATGCCCGACGATCTCGTCCATCAGCAGGATAACCGGAGTGCGGAGCTTCTCGGAAAGGTCGAACGCGTGCAGTGTGAGCTTGTATGTCTCTGAGACGCGCTCGGGACAGAGGGCGACGGTCGGGTGATCGCCGTGGGTCCCCCATCTGGCCTGCATCACGTCTGCCTGGGCCGGCAGCGTGGGCAGCCCCGTGCTGGGGCCGCCCCGCATGACGTTCACGACCACGCAGGGGACTTCGGTTTCGCACGCGTACCCTATTGCCTCCTGCTTGAGCGAGAAGCCGGGCCCGCTGGTCGCAGTCATGGCCGTCGCACCGGCCACGGCAGCACCAACCACGGCGCTCATCGCCGCAATCTCGTCCTCCATCTGGAGGAAGACTCCCCCGGATTTGGGAAGCAGCCGCGACAGCGTCTCCGCGATTTCCGAGGATGGGGTGATGGGGTAGCCGGCAAAAAACGTAAGCCCCGCCTCCATTGCCGCCTCAGCCACCGCCTCGTTGCCGGTAAGCAATAGCGGCCTTACGGTCTGTTCCGTTTCCATTCTTGCTCCCTGTTGTGCAGCGAACGCTATTCTTTCTCGACGGGCACCACTGTTATGGCGAAATCCGGACACCGCAGGTCGCACAGATTGCATGCCGTGCACTTCTCCAAGTCGACCACCGCGGCTATGCCGTCCTTCATGGCCAGCACCGCAGTCGGACAGAACTGCACGCAGATTTCGCACCCCTTGCACCGATGCCTGTCTATGATGATTTCTTTCGCCTTTCCTGCCAAGGGCCACCTCGCCCGAACAGCCGGTGTCAATTCCTAGCAGACATCCGGAAGCGAGTCAACTGCTTTTCCTGCGAAACGCTCCAATCGTTCTTGAAAAGGCTCCGATTGTCCCCTACGATATGGTCCGCACGGAGGTCCTCATGGCGTGGAACCGAGCTTCTTCTCTTTCTTCAGTCGTTGCGGCGGTGCTGGCAGTGTGCTTCCTGTCCCCGGATGCCGGAGCGAAAGACATCGAGCCGACCAACGACGAGGTGCTCAAGATGGCGCGGGCCCAGGCGGGCGAACGGTGGTACGGGATCTACGTCCTGGGCAAGAAAGTCGGGTGGCAGAAGGACGCCTGGACCCAGAAGGAAAGGGAGAAGGGCAGGGAGGGCGAGATCTGCGTCCAGTCCGAGTTCACGCTCAAGATGGCTTTCCTGTCCGTCGTTACGACCATCTCGACGACGGAGGATGTGTGCTACTCGGTCAAGCCTCCGTTCAAGCTGGTCTCCTACCGTTCGGTCCGCGACGAGGACGGACGGGTGGTCACGATCACAGCGTCGGCTTCTCAGGACGGCAAGGAGCTTGTATACAATATCGATACGGGGGACAACGCGCGTGAGTCGCGGTCCCCGGAGGAATGGAACCGGCTCGAGCACAGCGTGCCCTGGGCTGCCCTGGGCCGCATGGCCCCCGACGACGTGACGGAGACGATACACTACGACGAGCTGACCAACCGCAAGAGGTGGATGAAGATCCGCCTGGTGTCGCGGGAAGAGAAGAACCTGATGGGACGGACCCAGGAGATCTGCAAGGTGCTCATCGAGGATGAGTCCGGGATGAAGCTCGACTCGCTGATAACCTCGACGGGCATCATCCTCGAGGGCTCTCTGGGGCCGTCGCTGCGGATAGTGCTCGAAGACAAGAAGACCGCAATCAACACTGACGTCCAGTTCCTGGATCTCTACTCGACCAGCTTCATTCCCGCCACTGGACAGTTGAACGAAGACAAGGTGTCGAAGGTCCGCCGCCTGAAGCTTAAGCTCGTCGGCAAAGACAAGGTGGAAATCCCCGAGACTCCCAGGCAGAAGGTCCTTGAACGGGGAGACAATTTCGCTGTCGTCGAGACCACGGCCTGCCCCTCAGACCAACTCCCCTCTCCCCTGGCGGGAGAGGGTGCGCTTGCGTCCGGCATCACCCTCGTGTGCACTGCTGACGTGCCGTGCGATCTTCCCGAGTTCAAGGAATTGGTTGCAAAGGAGACGAAGGGAGCGGGGAGCACGTTGGAAAAGGCTCGCCTCCTCTCCGCTTGGGTGCACAGGAGTTTCAAGTACCGGCTGGGCGGAGGAGGCGGAACCGGCGACGTCATCCTCAAGGAGCGTTCAGGCGACTGCACCGAGTTCGCCAAGGCCCTCGTGACACTGCTGCGTGCTGCCGGGATTCCGTCGAGGGTACTGTCGGGAGCTGTGGTCGCGTCTGCGAACCCGTTGAGCTTCGGTTACCATGCCTGGGTGGACGCGTGGGTGGAGGGGATCGGGTGGACGAATCTCGACCCGACATGGGGGCACTACCCGGTGGATGCATCACACATCGTCTTCGACCTGGACGAGGGTTTGCAGATGGCGTCTCACCTGGGCGGCTTGAGCATCGAAATCCAGGAGGTCGAATACCAGGAGAAGGGGGGGATACAATGCGACTCGGCGCCCACGTCTCAACCGCAGGCGGAGTGAGCAGCGCGTTCGGCCGGGCTGTGGATGTCACGGCGGAGTGCATCCAGGTTTTCACAAGAAACCAGAACCGGTGGGTATCGAAGGCCATTTCGGACGGGGAGGCCGCGGAATTCCGTCGCCGACGCGTCGAGACCGGCATCGGCCCCAACATGGCTCACGCATCGTACCTGGTCAACCTGGCCACATCCGACCCTGAGCTTGCCGGTAAGTCGATCGGTGCCATGGTGGATGAGGTGGCACGTGCGGACCAGCTCGGCATAGAGTACCTCGTGTTCCACCCGGGTTCGCACCTGGGGGACGGGGTCGGACCCGGAATCGAGAGGGTCGCCGGTCGGCTGGACGAGATCATCGAACGGGCCGGCTATTCGTCCAAAGTCATGATCCTCATCGAAAACACCGCAGGCCAGGGCTCGAACCTGGGGTTCGAGTTCGGCCAGCTTCGAGACATCATCGCCGCATGCTCGCATCCCGGACGCCTGGGAGTCTGTATCGACACCTGCCACACGTTTGCAGCCGGCTACGACATCGCAACGCCGGAGGGATATGTAAAGACGATCGACGACCTGACGGGCGCAGTGACGCTGGAGAAGGTGCTCGCGTTTCACCTCAATGACACAAAGCACCCTCTGGGCTCTCGAAAGGACCGCCACGAAGGGATCTCCAAGGGCCTCCTGGGCCTCACGCCCTTCTCCTTCTTCCTCAACGACCCCCGGTTTGCCTCCCGCCCTGCGACTCTCGAGACGCCCGAAGCGGAAGCCGCTTACAAGAAGGAGCTGAAGCTTCTACGAAATCTGTTGACCACCTAGCCGCGATCAAATCGAAAATCGAAAATCGAAAATCGAAAATCGAAAATCGAAAATCGAAAATCGAAAATCGAAAATCGGCACGGTCTACTCAGCAGGCAGAAGCAAGACAAACTTCCCGTCCTGGTCGGTCCAGCCTGTGGCAATGGGGATGGGGGCGACGCCGTCGGGGGTTCCCAGCCCTTCAAGCTCGTCATACAGCTCGATCTTGACTCCTGATACCGGGCCGTCATACGGCCCCCGGGGCTGGTCGCCCGTCGGGCTGTCTTGCGCTCCGCCGGCAGCGGCGTCGGTACGGGGGAGCACTGTGCCGACGATCTTTCCCGCCACTGCCACGGGCTGAGCGATGGTGACGAGGCGCTGCTGCGATTGCCCTTTCACGTGCATGTTGTGCTCGACGAGCCGCGGGAGTCCGCTTCCCTCCTGCGGGTCCACCTGGAGCGTGTACAACCCTGGGTCCAGCGACATGATGTACGTGCCGGGCTCGTCCACGTCCTCAGCCGCCTGGTATTTCCGTGTCGGCAGCGGCGCGACATCCGGATAATCTCCCTTTCCCGAAAGCACTGCCAGTATCCTGCCTCCGGTCACCGGCTGGCCGGATGGATCCTCCACCAGGATCCTTGTGACGGCCTTTTCCTTGAGCGCATGGACGAACGGGGTCGGTGCGTTCGACCCCGGATAGACGACCAGGACCTGCTGATACAGGCCGAACCGACTCTCCCCCCTGGGGACGATGCTCAGAGCGTAGTTGGCCGGAGGCAGGTCGATCGTAATCAGGGCCGTAACCGTGACTTCTCCCGCTGCTTCGTCGAGCTGCCCGTCCACCGACGCAACCGTGCGCTCCACTCTCAGGGTCCCCTCCCCAAGGTTGGTCGCAAGGCTGACAACGGTGCCTACGACTTCCTCGGTAAGAGCGGCCAGGGGCGAGTCAAACGGCGCATTCGCCTGCGGGTCGTACCCCGGGCTCCCTTCCTGCGGCGCCGGCATGGTCGCAGTGACCACGACCGTGACCGGCACAAGCTCGTCGATACCGGGAACCAGCACTTCGCCTATGTCAAGGTCTTGAGAAACCTCCCCTGCCGCGATCTCCATCTCGGGAACCAGCTCGTTTTCCGGTGTGGACTTGAGCCTGACGCTGAACACTTCCGGAGCGAATTCATCCGGAGGCTGCACTGCCAGGTCGAAGCACCCGTCGGCATCCGTGAGGCCCGGCGTCGAGGTCTTCCCCGAATCCTTCGACACGGCCGTCACCTTCGCCCCGGCAAGCGGCTTCTCCACTTTTCCCATCGACCTGACGCACCCGAAAATATGGAGGTACTGCTCCGGCGACGGCAGAACGATGTCCCAAGAGTAAACATCGGGGTCCGCAGACTTCAGGTCCCGGGTGAACGAGCGACGTACGTGGTAGGGAGGCACTTCCGCCCCGTCACTCGGCGCCGAGTAGACGAATATGTCGTACGAGCGTTCCTCGTTCACATAGAGCTCGAACCCCGGCTTGTCCGTGTATCCCTTCTCGTAGTCGTACGACGCCGAGCTGTTGGCCGTAGCATCCTGGTGAATCTGCAAGTCGGGGATCGCCCCTTGTGCCACAGCGATAATCTTGGCATCCTGCCCCGCAAGCGGGTTGTTCTCCGCCACCACCCTCCCGACCACCTTCAGCGGCCTGTGAAGCGTCAGCGACAGGTCCGACAGCGTGGATACCCCGAGCGACGGATAGTGCTCCTCCAGCGCCAGAACCCCCTGAGCAGGAGGAAGCAGCCTCACCCAACCCGTCATGCTCATGGCCTTGTCCAGAACACACATGCTCACACGAGGGTCGCACGTCAGATCAAAGTCGCATTCAGAATCGGCCGAGCACGTCGG
>Ga0172371_10010410_pt1 | contig 12568 bp, 12 predicted proteins | sample Lak12m_FD_114543 | JGI IMG/M metagenome (GOLD analysis project Ga0172371, IMG submission 114543) | Freshwater microbial communities from Kabuno Bay, South-Kivu, Congo - kab_022012_12m | ecosystem: Environmental > Aquatic > Freshwater > Lake | place: Democratic Republic of the Congo: South-Kivu... | reverse complement strand
ATCGGCAGCGAAGACAGGCGCGGCTGGAATATTTATCGCCGGTTGCTTATGAGAAGAAATTCTATGAAACGAGGATGGCGGCATGAGCCGATTGGTGTCCACTATTGACATCAGACCTCAGCCCGTAAAAGGTAGTAATAAAACAGCCTAATATTGTATATTACGACCATATGAGTGGCTTGATTTTGGCGCAAAATCTCAAACCAAACTTGACAGGGTCAACTTTTTTTAAAAGGTCATTTATCTCATTTTTCGCTCAATTTTATCGCGCCTTGCAACTATAACAGTTTGAGACAAGCGCATCTATCGCATTACGCCTGTAAATTGCAACGGTAGTTTAATATCGCCGAAAGGCAGATTCAGCCTTCGCATAAAAAATGGACTGAAAAAGCGGCATTGCTTACATGTTATTCAAAATGATATATTAAACCCGTGAAAAAACTTTCGCATATGGATAAAAAGGGCAGGCCCAAGATGGTTGACGTCGGCTCAAAGCCGTCAACCGAAAGGATTGCCGTTGCAAGGGGCTCTGTCTATATGAAAAAAGAAACCTTCAGCTTAATCAAGGCGGGGAAGGCAGCTAAAGGCGATGTGCTTAATGTAGCAAAGCTTGCCGGAATCATGGCCGCGAAAAGGACTTCTGAGATTATCCCCCTCTGCCATCCCCTAAATATCACGTCGGTTGACATTGATTTCAGGCTTGACGCTAAAAAAAGCAAAGTTGAGATAGAATCCCGCGTCAAGGTAACAGGGCAGACAGGCGTTGAGATGGAAGCGCTCACTGCCGTATCCGCCGCGGCGCTCACCATCTACGATATGTGCAAGGCCGTGGACAAAGGAATGATTATTTCTGACATAATGCTTGTCGAAAAGCGCGGCGGCAAAAGCGGAATATTCAAGAGAAGTTCATAGCTGATAGCTAATGGCTGATAGCTAAAGACTATGAGCTATGAGCCATGAACTGTTAGTTACTTCTTCGCTTCTTTCAACCCTTTCTGCGCCCTCACATTGCCCGAATCAAATTTCAATGCCTTCTCAAACTGGCCTGAGGCTCTTTTATTAAGTCCTGCCTTAAGATACAGAGAACCAAGATTAGTGTAGTGCTCGGCATTCAAAGGCTCAAGCTTTATCGCCTTAAGCAATGCCGCTTCCGCTTCTTTTAATTTATGCGGAAGTTTTGAAAGAGAAAGGGAAAGGTAACTCCAGTATTGCGCCGCTTGGGGGCTCATTTCCGCAGCTTCCTGAAAAAGTTTTACCGCAGCTTCAAAGTTATTTTTCTTAAACTCATCCACCCCGGTTTTAAAAACTTCCTCTCCCTTGTCCTTTACTTCTTCTTTTGCTTTTTCCCCTTCTTTTATTTCTTGTTTTTCTTCCTCTTTTATTTCCTCTTCTTTTACTTCCTCCTGAGGCGTTGCCTGCAATGGAACCTCTCCGAAGGCCATCTCCGGCGCTTGCGCCTCCTCTTGACGCGCCTCTTCAACAATCTCTTTCTGCTCCTCTACCGCCTCTTCACGCGCCTCTGCTTCCTCTATTTTTTGCTCAGGCTCTTCGCTTGCCTGTTTATTGAAAGAATCATAATATTCTTTTCTCTTGCGGCCATCCTTTAAGACGGTATACGCCGCGGTAAGGGCGTCAAAGACCGCAGTCAATTTATCCTGAAGTGTTTCGTCAGAGGTATCAAAATGCCTGTCGGGGTGAAATTCACGCGCAAGCCTGTAGTAATTCTTCTTTATTTCTTCGACACCCGCGTCCTCGCTGACTTCAAGGAGTTCGTTCAGTTTTAATGTCTCAAGATTTGAATATATATTCTCCACTCTTTTTACAAGAGCGTCTTCCTCCTCGGCAAACGGCTGAAGCAGGTCATCTAATGATACTGTTTCCGTCGGTCCCTCTTTTACTTCTTCTTTCTCAGGTATTTTTTCCTCGAGGATTCCTATGGACCAAAGCACATAAATTGTTTTCATCGCTTCAAATGAATTCATCCATGAGCTGTCAATAATCTCTTTGATTGTTTTCTTGCCGTCAATGATAGCGAGAAGTTTTTTGTCGTATGGGCTTAATTCTACACCCTGAAACAGGTTCGCGGGGTCTTTTGAAAGCTTGAGCGCAATGCCTGTATCGGGCATCTCTTTCCTTATCCTGGTCCAGTTCTCAACCTTTTTTACTCCTTCGTGAATGAGGTTGCCCATGCTCATCTTAAGAGTAATAACCTCGTCCGTCGGCACATCTCCTTCGATAAACTCGCATTCGGCGTCCTCAAGCTGAAAAAGGCTGTATATTATTTCCTTTACCTGATATTTAACTCCCCAAAAAAGGTCTTTGGGGGTCAAGTATCCGAGCTCCACAAGTATTGCTCCCTGTCTTTTCTTGGTCCTTTTTAATATCGAAACAGACTTATCGTATTGTTCAACCGTAATCTTCCCTGCCTTAAGCAGCATCTCTCCGAGCCTATCGTCTTCGTATGACGACGCGGCAAATACGGCATCGCCTTTTACTAAATATACTTTCTTGGTAAAATTAGGGGCGCTGACTGCAAGAGTGCCCGTCGCCCGTTTCCTGTGAAGGTCGGTAAGTATTTTTGGAAGGCTGTATTCTCTTAGGTTACCTTTTAACCTATTCACCTATTCACCATTTTCAATGGTATCTTTTAACTTCAAACCTGAAAACCTTCACCCCTTCATCGTCGTATATGCCGGCCTTCATTTTTGCAATGCGAAGCTGCTCGTCAACTGAATCAACGCCCTCAAGGTCAGGCAAAAGCAATCCCTTCCTCTGGCCTTTAGAAACTATTACTCCGTATTTTTTGGGGTCCAGTTCTTTTTTGTCTTTTATCTCTTCAGGCGGGGTAAGCACATCAACGGAATAAACAAGCTCATCCAGTTCCTCTTTTTGAACACAATAAAACCTCGGGTCTTGGGTGGCGGCGGATACAGCATTTTTTATAATCTCCTCCGCCACGCTCTCACTGGATGGAATAAATGTTCCTATGCAGCCTCTTAATTCTCCTTTCCTCTTTATGCAGACAAAAACGCCTGCCTTTTGTTTCATTTCGGGTGTAAGTTCGGCGGGAGGTTCGATCACTCGCGATTCACAGATATATGCCTCCACGGCCTGTTTCACAAGTTTAACCAGAGGGTGCATATCATTTTTCTCTTGATATCGCATAGTCGGCAATACTCAGCATGGCATCCCTTTCAGAAGAATCCGGGAATATCGAAAGCTCTGCCTTTGCCTCGTCAACAAGAGCCTGAGCCCTTTTGAGAGACTTTTCCAGAACACTGTACTGCCTGAAAAGCGCGAGGATGCGGACGAGCCCTTTTTCCGAAGGTTTTTCTACTATCTGTTTTATCTCCTCTTTTTCACCGGCAGATGCATCTTCAAAAAGATAAATAACAGGCAAAGTTATCTTTCCCTCGCCAATGTCCTTTCCGAGTTTTTTGCCCAGTTCATTCTCTTCCGCCATGTAATCGAGAATGTCATCTGCCATCTGGAAGGCGGTGCCTGCCTTGAGTCCGAACATCGCAAGGGCCTTCTCTTCAGCAAGAGAAACCATGCCCAGTATCCCGGCAATCCTGCACGCGGCAGATATGAGCAGGCCCGTCTTCGAGGATATTATTTTTATGTAGTCGTCTTCGGTAATATCTATATCGGCAGTCTTTTGAAGCTGAAGCAATTCCCCTTCCGTCATGCTCGTTGTGGCCTTTGAAAGGGCTTCCATTATCCCCTGATTTTTAAAAGATACCGCTTTCTTCAGGGCCTTGGAATAAAGAAAATCTCCGACAAGAATCACAATCTGGTTTCCCCACACTGAATGAGCCGTCTGCCGGCCCCTGCGTATCTTAGCGGCGTCAACAACATCATCATGAAGCAGCGACGCCATATGTATCATCTCTATAATTCCCGCGAAAGTTATATGCCCGTCGCCTTTATAGCCCGCAAGCCTTGCGCTTGAAAGCAGAAAAAGCGGCCTCAATCTCTTTCCACCGCTCTCAAGAAGATACCTGCCGATTAGCGGTATAAGTGGAACTTCGCTCTGGAATAATTCTTCAAGCTTCGCCTCGACAAGGCTCAGTTCCTTTTCATACGCGTCAAAAACTTTTTTAATATCCGTAGTCTTAACCATGCCTTGCTCAGAGCCTGTACCCCTCAATATCCTCGCCTTTTTTTGAAAGCCTCTTCAGGTCTTTCGGCCTGAACGCGCCCCTCTCCGTAATAATCGCGGTTATATATTTTGCCGGTGTGACGTCAAAGGCCATATTTCTTACTCTTACGTTATCAGGCGCAATACGGCACGTGCCGAATATATGCGTGACTTCCTCGCTGCCTCTTTCTTCTATGGGAATTTTATCACCGGTGGAGATTGAAAAATCAATGCTGCTTAAAGGGGCTGCTACATAAAAAGGTATCTTATGTTCCTTGCAAAGGACTGCCACAGAATACGTACCTATTTTATTAGCCACATCCCCGTTCCTTACGGTCCTGTCAGTGCCTACAACGGCAAGGTCGATTTCTCCTTTTTTCATAAGCGCGCCGGCAGAGTTGTCTGTTATGAGCGTTACCGGAACTCCTGCCTGCATCAGCTCCCAGGCCGTAAGCCTTGCGCCCTGAAGCACAGGCCTTGTCTCGTCAGCGATGACCTGTATTTTTTTCCCCTGCTCTATCGCGACAAGGATGGGCGCTGTCGCAGTGCCGTAACCGCCTGTGGCGAGAGCTCCGGCATTGCAATGGGTCAGAACCGTATCGCCGTCCTTTATGAACTGCGCGCCCCACTTTCCTATCGCCCTGTTGACCTCAATGTCTTCCTCATGTATCTTCTTAGCTTCTTCGATGAGTAAGGCCTTTAAGCCGTCAACCGATTCGCCTTTTTTTTCTTTAAGCAGCCTTTTTATCCTTTCAACCGCCCACTTTATATTTACGGCGGTAGGCCTGGTGGCAAGAAGCTCATTGCATATAACATCCAGGCCTTTCATAAAATCCTTGAAACTCTTTGCATTTATATCCTGCGCGCCGAGCGCAATCCCCATCGCAGCCGCTATGCCTATCGCGGGCGCTCCCCTTATCCGGAGTTTTTTTATGCCCTCGGCAATGATGTGGTAATTCGTGCAATCTATGAACGCCACGTCTACAGGCAATTTGCTCTGGTCCAGCATTATTGCCTTGCCGTCTTTCCACTCTATCGCCTTTACCATTAAATTTTCCCTCCAGCGGGTATTAAGATCGTTGCCACAAAGAATACCGTGAGGCCTATTATAACAACTACCGCGCCCCACGATATGTAATTATAACTCTTCGGGTTTATATATTCTCCCATTATCTTTGCGTTATTGACAAGCGACAGCGCGTATATGAGTACAAACGGAAGCAGGATTCCGTTTATCACCGACGCCATAAGCATAAGAAAAACCAGAGGCGCGCCGGGAATTAAAATCAGGAACGCGGAAACAACTATAAGCGCGGTGTATATCCACATAAACTGCGGCGCTTCTTTAAATGTCTTATTTACTCCTGCCTCCCAGCCCATAGCCTCGCATATGTAATATGCCGTAGCCAGAGGGACTATTATCACTCCGAGGAGCGAACCGTTCGCAAGGCAAAGGGCAAATATAAAGGACGCGTAATCCCCCGCGAAAGGCTTAAGCGCAACAGCAGCCTCAGACGCCTCGTTTATCCTTATGCCCGAAGGGAAAAGAGTGGCAGCGCATGTAACTATAATGAAGAATGCGACTATATCGGTTATGGAGCATCCTAATATCACATCAAGCCTCGATGCCTTATAATCTTCTTTTGCTATGCCCTTTTCCGCAATGGAAGACTGAAGATAAAACTGCATCCACGGCGTTATGGTTGTGCCTATCATCGCAACACTGAGTATTACATACTCGGGATCCCACTTTATCTGAGGCACAAATGTATTCTTGAAAACAGGGTACCACTCAGGCTTTGCCATAAATCCCGAAATAACATAGCCAAAATACAAGAGACAAGCAAAAAGCAAAACCCTCTCAAGTGACCTGTAACTGCCTTTTGTAACCAGCATCCACACAGACACAGCTCCTATCGGAACCATAATGTATTTGCTCAAACCGAGAATTTCCATCGAGGCCGCCCAGCCGGCAAAATCGGCAATCGTTGTCCCGAAGTTTGCGATAAGAAGCGCTGCCATCATATAAAACGTTGACTTCACGCCGTAGTTCTCCCTTATAAGGTCCGAGAGGCCTTTGCCCGTAACGACCCCCATCCTTGCCACCATCTCCTGTATCACCACAAGGGCTACAGTCGTGGGTATAAGTGTCCATAGGAGGGCATAGCCGAATCTTGCGCCGGCCACTGAATATGTGGTAATTCCGCTGGCATCATTGTCGATATTCGCTGTTATGATGCCCGGACCCATTACGCTCAGGAATAGAATTACTTTCTTGCTGAATTTCATCGGAATTCCCTTTTACAATTGAATACCTGTTTGCTTTGTCGTTCAACTTTAAACTTTGAACTTCTATTTATACTTTCCTTCTCTTATGTTTTGCCGCCGGAGGCAGAATCCTGTCAATAATATCGTCCACAGTTACAATGCCGAGCAAATAACCCTCGTTGTCAACGACCGGAAGAGCGGCGAGGTTATACTTTGATATAATCCCGGCAACCAGCATGTCGTCCGTTTGAGGCGTGACTGTTTTGAGCCTTTCTTCCATAATATCCGACAGCTTTGTCTCAGGCGGCGAAAGCAGGATTTCCCTTAGAGATACGACGCCCTTTAGTTTCTCTTCCGCGTCAGTAATATATATGTAATAAATGGTCTCAACCTCTTCCGCATCCTTCCTGAAACTTTCGATAGCCTCATTTACGCTCATATCGGGCCTGTACGCGATAAACTGATTTGTCATAATACCGCCAGCGGTATCTTCTTCATGAACCATAAGTTCCTGAATATCCTCCGCGTCCTCCTTCTCAAGGCTTCCGAGAATCTCCTGCGCCTTTTCAGCAGAAAGGTCGCTTATAACGTCGGCAGCCTCATCAGGCGGCATTTCTTCTATAATGTCGGCAGCCTTTTCCGTATCCATGCCTGTTATGATCGCTGCCTGAGTTTCAGGTTCAAGTTCCGAAAGCGCCTCGGCGGCGGTTTCGACATCAAGCCCTGTAATCAGGGCTGCCCTGTCCTTACGGGAAACCTGGCTTATTATCGCCGCGAGGTCCGCCGGGTGCAGTTCAGCCACCATCTGCCTTGTGACCGTAAGGCCTATCGCGGTGAGCTTGGGTTCCAAGGGCTGTATATAATTCCAGCTTATGAGATTGTACGGGAGGTGCGTTCCAAGAAGCCTCATCAGGTCTTCGCCTCCCCTCTCAACGCCGAGCCTTCTCATTATTCCCCTCATACCCACATCAACTGCCAAAAGAACAGCCTCTGTATTAAGGCCCTCAAGTTTTACGTCATTCACTCTCACAACCTTTGCGCCGTTAGCGTCAACTATCTGCTTATCAAAAATATCTCTTGCCACAAGCAGGTCATCTTCACTCAATTCATAAGGCTGGAGCTTCGCGCCGTAAATATTCGCGGCGATTATTCTCTTGTTGAAGATGTTTAGATCGCTCCACGGGAGATTAAAAAGTTTTCTTTTTTTATCCAGTATAAGGTTTGAAATCTTCGGCAACGGGTCGCCTTTTACAACGACAAGGTCTTTTAACCTGCCGATCTCTTCCCCTCTCGGGTCGAGCACCGGCTTTTTTAAAATCTCGCTGACAAAAAGTTCGCTGAAAAACGGCATTTCTTCTCCATTGTGTCAAAGTATCATATTTAGAAAGTATAGCTCACCGGTTTTCATTTCGGCAATACGAAAATGGCTCTATTTGCGCGGGTTGGTATACAATACTTCCATGTCCGATTACGAAGCCATTGGGAAAGTTGTTTTCATATTCCTCACGTTTGCCTTTATACACAGCCTCTGCGTAACATCCTTCATTAAATCTCTGGTTAAGAGGCTTTTGGGCGAAACATTTGTGAGAGCTTTTTACAGATTCATTTATACCTGTTTCAGCCTCATCACGACTCTCATCGCAATTTATTTTATAGCTCTGATTCCTGATGTTTACTTGTTCAGAGGGCCGGCATGGTTCAGGTGGATGATGCATGCCGTACAGATTGCCGGCCTTATATTCGGCTCTCTCTCTTTTAAAGCGATAAATTCTTTTGAATTCGTCGGAATCTCCCATGCATGGAAATACGTCACAAAACAAGAGGTCAAAGGCGATTCCGAAGGAATAACCCATACGCTCCTTGTAAAGACAGGTGTTTACGGGATTGTCAGGCATCCGCTTTATCTTGCCGGGATTATAATCTTCACGTTCGAGCCTATTATTACAAGGAACTGGCTTGCGGTAAGCATTCTTGCGGACGGTTATTTTGTTTTCGGCGCGTTCATTGAAGAAAAACGTCTGCTGAAGATTTTTGGGAATGAATATATTGAATACATGAAACAGGTTCCGAGGTTTCTGCCGAAGCTCAAGAGGAAAACATAGGCTTTGAAGATTTCTTGATTATCCCTTTTTCTTCCGCCATCTCAAAAAGTTTCTCAACTGCCTTAACTCCATCCTCGCCTATATCAATTGAATAATCGTTGACATACAGATTGATGTGCTGATTTATCACTGAATCATCAAGTTCCTGCGAATGAACCTTTATGTATTCGACAGGCTCATCCCTATGGCTCATGGCATAAAGAACGCTGTCTTTAATCATGGCGTCAACTTTTTTTATCAAATCCTTCCCCATACTTCTCTTTGCTATAATGCAGCCCAATGGTATCGGCAGGCTTGTTTCTTCTTCCCACCACTCACCGAGGTCAATAATCTTCTTCAGCCCGTAAGACGGATACGTAAACCTGCTTTCATGAATTATCAGCCCCGCGTCAACCTCTCCACTTTTCACTGCTTCCATAATTTCATTAAACGGCATCTCAATAAGGACTGAGGGCTGAAGGCTGAAGACTGAAGAGCATAGCTGCAATAAAAGATATGCTGTTGTAAGCTCTCCGGGAATGGCAATCTTTTTCCCTTTGAGGCCTTTCATTTCGTATTGCTCCTTTGCTACAACCAACGGCCCGCAATTCTTGCCGAGCGCGCCGCCAGAACGAAGCAGGCAATATTCATCTCTCAGGTTACCAAACGCATTATATGAGACCTTTGTTATATCCAACTCACTTCTGGATGCCTTTTGATTAAGCGTCTCAACATCAAGAAGAATTTTCTTAAAATTAAAATCATCGGCATCTATCTTCTTATGAACAAGCGCATAAAAGATAAAAGTATCGTTAGGGCAGGGAGAATATCCGAGGGAAAGAGTTCTCATATCTTTTTTAAGGGACACTCTTCGCATTTTGGCTTTGGCTTGCAAAACAGCTTGCCCACCCTAACAAAAAGCGCGTGATATTCGTTGAATAATTTAACATCTTTTTCAAGAGCAGCATGAAAACGTTCTTGAAATTTTTCGTATGGTTCATCATGCTCTAAAATCTTATGCCTTGAAAGAACCCTCTTGGTATAGGCATCAATAACAAAAATCGGTTTATCCAGAGCATAAAGCAAAATCGAATCCGCTGTCTCAGGGCCGATGCCGTTAACGTTCAGGAGTTTATGCCGCAGGGCGTGCATATTCTCCTTCTTCATATTCGCCATGCTCCCGTGATATTCGTTCATCAGAAAATTTATGAACGACTTCAGCCGCTTGGCTTTTACATTGAAATAACCTGACGGCTGTATAAGCGAAGCAAGTTTTTTTAAGGGCATATCATGAATCGCCTTTGCGCTTAATGCCTTCTCTTTTTTGAGATTAGCTATCGCCTTCTCAACATTTCCCCAATTTGTGTTTTGCGTGAGTATCGCTCCTACGGCGATTTCAAAAGGCGTGTCCCCCGGCCACCAATGCTGAGGCCCAAAGGCAGGGTAGAGTTTATTGTAGATTTGCAGCAGCTTCTTGTTTTTCAACCTTCATCCTACCTTCACCTTTTTTTATATTGGAATGCCGTCTAATCTGTTGGAAGTTATTCCCCATTGTACATAGCATCAGCCAATATTTTTTTGCATTTAGTCAATCCATGCTTAGCCACTTCATAACTTTTTTCGGCAATAAGCATCTGATTATAAGCCGTCTCAATAGAAGACCCTTTAATAATATCGGCAATAAATCCAACTTCAGCCTTGTTTGGGCTGATGACGGAGGAATTATCTCCTTGTATTAAGGCAATTCTATGTTTGCAGCAAAGCCGATTCATTCCAGCTGGGCAAGTACAAGTTATTATTGCCCTATTTCCATTTTTTATAAAATTAACGTCATATACTCCATTGTTGCCTTTTACCTTAAAAGAATATGTTTGTTTCATAAATTATTGACCTTTTATTCTCATCTTATAGATATCAACAATCTCTTCCACAGTAGTCGCATCTTCCGGCTTTTTGTCTTCGCGAAGAAAGTTTTCTACTGCCCCTGGAAATCTCAAGGCATAACCTATTCCTTCTTCATCTCTTCCTGCCGTATGAGACGGAGAGCGGGTAATCTCATCAGTCCTTACCTCAATAACATATTTTGGCACAACCCACACATCGGCTTTCATAACCGAATCAACCCTCGGATGCTTATGTTCCATCTTTATCTCACCGAGAATCTTCTTTAACAGCATAAGCTTATCTTCCGAAAACCCCGTACCTATTTTACTTACTGTCTTAAAGGTGTCGGACTTCGGGTCATAAACAGCTCCGAGCACTGCGCCAATTCCAAATTTACTTCGCTGCCCTTTTCCAAAAAAGTATCCGACAATACATACATCCACGGTATCTGCAATCTCACTTTTGTAACGGCGCTTTAGTTTTATCCAGTTAGAACTTCTGCTTCCAGCGATGTATGGGGCATCTAAACGTTTCGCAATAATTCCTTCAAGACCATGTTCAATAGAATCCTCAAAAAATTTATGAATCTCTTCTGGATTGCTTGTCCGTTTCATTTTTGCTGGCTCAATTACCTTGAGTCCTTTTGTTATTTTTTCTAATATAGTCCTTCGTTCTATATAGGGAAGGCTTGTAATATCTTTTCCATCTAAGAATAGAACATCAAAACAGAAAAATTTAATTGGCAAAGAAAGACTCGTATCATTAATGTCATGTTTTCGCCTGCGCTTCACTGTTTCTTGGAATGGCAGTAATTCTCCGGTATCTTCGTTGTATGAAAGGGCCTCACCTTCTATAATCAATTGCTCGGCAGGAATCTTCAATATTTCGCTTGTTATTTCGGGGAACATATCATTCATGCGCTCAAGATTTCTTGAAAATATACTAATGTCATTGTGATTTTTATGAATCTGGAGTCTGATACCATCGTATTTGACTTCTATTGCGACCTCTCCGCCAACTTCATTAATAATAGCCTCTTCAGATGGAAGCCTTTGGCAAAGAGCCATGCGTAACGGATAGCCAACTTGAACTTGTATTTTGTTAATGCCATCCATTCCTTCAGCTTTATAGGTCTTTGCTATTAGCCCAATATCAGAGCATGTGTTATATGCTTGCTCCAAAGAATCTCGAATAGACTGCCGTTTTTCCAAAAGCTTTTTAAAATACTTTTCTGCCATTTTGTTTTCCTCTGTGTCCGTCTGCGGTCCTTCTGAGGAATCTAATTTGAGTTCTCGTTTCACCTCTTGCAAGAGTTCTGGATTCGTCTTTATGTTTCTGAAAAACTCAATTCTTTCCTTCTTTTTGTTTAAGCTTTGCTGGGGTATAGAGCCTAAAGGAATGTCCAATTGTTTGGATAACTCGACATATGCCAAAGCGTCCAGAACAGATGGCTCAGCAAAGCCCAATCTGAGTTTGCCAACTACAAAGCGAGCAATATATTTTGCCTCTTTTGGAGAGGTTCCTTTAAAAAGACTAGCAAGGAGACCCACCTTTTTCTCTATACTTCCCTTTCCTGATGTATGCGATATTTCAGTAAGCTCCTTATAGACCTCAGCCACGGAAAGCTCTTCACCTTCCCTTTGAGTAAGTTCTTTTGCCACAATGCCAAGGTCTCCCTTATGTTTAAATTCATCCTCAACTTTTTTCGTGGGAGTATTAGTTGCATCGGATATGGCGCGTATCAGGTATTTTTCTGACATCCCTATCTCTATGCTGTGGAACGGAGGAAGCAATTGCCCCTGACTGAGGTAGGCAATCTTATCTACATCATTAGAACCCGCCCTTTCGAATAATTCCGAGAGAATAGCGAACATCTTGAGGTGTTTTGTAGTTTCCTCAAGCCTTTCAAAATATTCAACGAGTTTTAGGAATTTCATAAGATAGCTCCGTAATTATACCTAAGAACTTTGGAATCTCTTTCCCATTTGTCGTGCTCATAGCTTGAAAATTTTATCCAAATATCTCTACAGGATGGGAGTAAGGATGGTATTTGAAATGTTCATCAAAGGCGAAAACCGCTTCAATGCCAAACTGGTTTATCAGGGCAAAACTCGTGCAGTCCGTGAAACTCAGCCTCATATCCTCAAACTTCCTGAATATTGTTTTGGCAGCGGTTTCGGTGTCCTCGCCGATT
>Ga0172371_10010406_pt1 | contig 12571 bp, 10 predicted proteins | sample Lak12m_FD_114543 | JGI IMG/M metagenome (GOLD analysis project Ga0172371, IMG submission 114543) | Freshwater microbial communities from Kabuno Bay, South-Kivu, Congo - kab_022012_12m | ecosystem: Environmental > Aquatic > Freshwater > Lake | place: Democratic Republic of the Congo: South-Kivu... | reverse complement strand
GCGTAAGAGACTGGCCCCCACCCGGCCGGCGTGGCGTGAGCCAAGCAGGGTGAGGACTGGCACGCCCATCCACAGGGCCTCCAGTGTGGTAGTCGTGCCGTTGTAGGGGAAGGGGTCTAGGCAGAGGTCGATATCATTATATAGGGCGAGGTGTTGGCCCGGGGAGGGCAGGAGGGGTGAAAAGGCGATTCGTGCCCCGTCGAGCCCATGCTCAACAAAGACACGCCTGAAGCTCGCCTGCACCTCGGGGTTATCCAGGTGCTTGCCCTTGAGCAGCAGTCGCGAACCTGGGACGTTTTTGATGATCGTCGCCCAGGCCGCCAGCAGAGGGGGGTTGAGCTTGGCGGGGTTATTAAACGAGCCAAAGGTGAAACATCCTTGGCGCTGACAAGGTGGGGGGCCAGGGGCCACCAAGGCAGTTGGCGGTTGGTAGCAAAGGAAGCAGCCGGGCACCCGCACAAGATGTTCGCTGTGCCAGGAGTCGGCCTCCCCTTCGGGGTCGGTTATGGCGTCGACCAGGCGGTAGTCGATGGTCGGCAGCCCACTGGTGGCGGGATAGCCCAGCCAACTGATCTGGATTGGCGCGGGTTTTTTCGCGAAGACCCGCAAGCGATTGGCGGTCATGTGCCCCGCCAGGTCGACCAAGATGTCGATGCCCTCCCTCTCGACGATCAGGGCCACCGCCTCGTCCGTCTTTTGGCTGATATCACGCCAGCCATCGCTGAGGTCACGAATCTCCTGGGTTGCCCAATCTGGGGCTTGGACATCGGAGAGACAGAGGATCTCAAAGCGCCGACGGTCATGGGCCTTGAGCAACGGGGTGATGAAGGAGTAGATTGAGTGTTCCCTAAAATCGGGGGAGAGATAGCCTACCTTCAGCCGGCGTCCAGGAGTGACGGGGTTGGAGTGAAGGATCTTACGGTAGAGGGGGCGGCCATGAGCCTGCCACCAACCTTCGGCGGCCTGGAGGATGTCGGGGCCGCTTGCCGTCGGCAGGTAGTTCAGCGCCGAAGCCAAGATACTGTGACGCTCGGGCGAGCTGGGATCAACGGCAAGCGCCTTTTGAAAAAAGGGGATGGCCCGCTCCACTTGACCAAGCTCGTAGAAGGCAACTCCGCAGTTGGTTAGGGCATCCGCATCGCCTGAATCAAGACGGGCGGCCTCTTGATAGCAGGAGAGGGCTTGCACGATCTGGCCTTGACCGATCAGGAGATTGCCGAGGTTGTAGTGGGCACTGGCCAGGAGGGGATCAAGCTTGATCGCTAGGCGATAGTGCGCTTCGGCCTGAGGGAGATCGCCCTTGAGTGCGTAAGTCAGCCCAAGCTCGTGGGCAGCAACGGCATGGTTTGGTTTGGCGAGGAGGGCCTTGGAGAGCGCGGTGATCGCCCCTTGCAGGTCACCATGGCCTTGGGCCGCCATGCCCTTGGCCAGCCAGGCGTCAAAGGTCGAGTTCTGAGGACGTGGCGCTTTCTTACGCTTCATAGTTTTTTCTTGACACCATGAGCTACTCATGACTATAAATGCTAGACGAATAAGGAGCCAAAGCTAACGCAACCCGGTCCTCCTCAGTAATCGTTCCCACTAGTGATCCGAAAGCCTCCTGTAACGGCCGATTTCTTTAAGATCGACCTTTGCTGCATTGGTAATGGTAAACGACGCCATCAATGAAGGCCGTCGCCGTCGAGTTCATCCAGTAACCCCTGAAGTGAATAGTCAGCAACCGTACCGCTTTTTTCTCCAGCCACAAGGGCTCGGCGCAAAACCGACAACTTCGTTTCCCGTTCCTCTAAGAGCCTCAGGCCTGCTCGAATAGTCTCACTGGCCGAACCGTAGCGGCCTTGTCCGATCTGCTGGGCAATAAATGTTTCATAATGGCTGCCGAGTGTAACACTGGTGTTTTTAGGCATGACGTGACCTCCATAAGCAAGCTGTTTATACCATAATATGATATCTAATACTATTGTCCAGCGAGAAATGGGCCAACAGTGATATCGCGGCCGCCCACAGCTCCACCTACCACTTCATACGGAAAGGCTGGTAGCCCCCCGGAGCACGAGTCCGGCAAGGGCTCTTGCCGGCCGCTCCATAATAGCCGCTTTGGGGCTTGGTGAGAGCCATCCCCACGTGGCAGAAGGCTACTCTACTGTCTGCTGTTCCGGGAGGGAGAGAAGGAACACTCCCCCCTTCGGAGTTTCGCAAAAGCTCGCTTACCTGAAAAAGGGGGATTGAGGGGTGATTACGGCAAAAAAAAAGGCCCCGCGTTACCGCGAGGCCTTTTTTTTGCGACGAAATGGACTGCGTATTACAGCTTTGTTACATTGGCCGCAGCCGGACCTTTTTGACCGGCGACGATGTCGTAGCTAACCCGAGCACCCTCATCCAAAGTCTTGTAGCCATCACCATTAATCGCCGTGTGATGAACAAAGATATCGTCACCACCATTGTCCTGCGAAATGAAACCAAACCCCTTGGACGCATTAAACCACTTTACTGTTCCTTCTGACATCACTAACTACTCCTTTGTGCTAGATCTCAACGAGACCCACTTAATGAAATTGCCGAAAGGGCAACGCGCCCCCCCCGACGAGCGGCCTATCAGCGAGATACGACACAAAAGCCCTCTCTCATCGACAGACAAAAAAACAACTTGCGGCACCGTTTACCAGAGAGTTACCAAGAAAGCAACAACCTTTTTTTCGACGGAAGAAAAAATGGGCGTTTTGTCGTCCCCGCCCCCCTGCGCCCTCCTCCGGCGAAAACTCGTTCAACAGGGACAACCACTCTGAAGTCCAGGGAGGCGCACATCCCCAACAGCTTTCGAAACGCCCCCAACGCCTTTTGGAAGCGCCCAAACATCATTTGAAATGCCCCAAACAACTTCTGAAACTCCCCTAATGACTTTTGGAACGCCCCTAACGCCTTTTGGAACGCCCCTAACGCCTTTTGGGACGCCCCTAATGACTTTTGGGGAACGGCCTCCCCCGCAAGCCCCATGAACACTGGCCTGGAGTGATTTCCCCTGACGGCGTTTGGAACGCCCCCAACGACTTCCGGGAGGCCCCGAACGACTTTTGGGACGCCCCAATCACCATTTGGGAGGCCCCATTGCACTTTTTTGGGGCCCCCAAATCCCGCTTTAGGGCTGCCAAACGTCGTCGTAAAGGCCCCGGCAGGCGTTTGTGACCTCCCGCACCGATCTCCTGTTGAGATAAGAGCAACTTGTGTGGTATGCTCTCCGCGAGTTTCGTCCCCCCCTTCTCCACCACCCCAACCACTTTTTCGGAGACCTCAGCCATGCCCACCAAGAAATGGATACCACTGCTGTTATGCCTTGGCCTGCTATCACCCTTCGTCTGCCCTGTCCAGGCAGCGGTGGAGATCAACACCATCAAGTCGTTCAAATCGGCAGGCAGTCCGCTGGCGACTACCACCTCCGCCGACGGGCACCTGCTTTTTGTGCTGACCAGCGGCGGCAAGGTCGAGATCTATGAGGCCAACGGCAAAATAAAGGACACCATCACCCTAGATGGCCCGGCCGATGGCATAAGCTCATCCCCGAGTGGGGATCAGCTCACCCTCTCCGACAAGGCCAGTGGCCAGATTCGCCTGCTGGCCGTCAACTTCATCGAAGAGATCGCAGTAGCCAACTCCCCCTTTAAGGGGGCAGAAAAGGCCCCAGTGACGGTGACGGTCTTCAGTGATTTCCAATGTCCTTACTGCGCCAAGGTCTCGCCCTTGCTCGATCAAATCGTCGGCCAGTACCCGAAAGAGGTCAAGGTCGTCCACAAGAGCTTTCCCTTGAAGAGCCATCAATTTGCCATGCCCGCCGCCATCGCCGCCCTGGCCGCCCATCGCCAGGGCAAGTTCTGGGAGATGCATGACGCCATCTTTGCCAACTATGCCAATCTGAGCGACGAAAAGTTGAGCGAGTTCGCCAAAAACATTGGCCTCGATCTCGATCAATTCAACAAAGATCGCAACGATCCAAGGCTACAGCAAGAGGTGGAGGCGGAGTTGGAGAGCGGGCTGAAGGCCGAAGTCCGTGGCACCCCGACCATCTTTGTCAATGGCCGGCGGGTGACCAGCGGTGGCTTGGAGGGGATCAAGGCCTTGATTGATAAGGAGTTGCGCAAGGTCAAATAGGCCGCGCCGTTGACTGAGTCCACTGTCGCGGCTTGCGATCCTGATTCTGTGAGGCAAATTTCGTATTTCGTCTGGGCTCTAACTCGCGAGGGGCTGGCCCGTGGCTGGCCGGGGTGCGGTCGATGGTTATGTTTACCCGTTTGCCATTAATCGCGTGCCCCTGGAAGGCATTGAGGATGGACTCGGCGTAGCGGGTATCGGTCTCGACGGTGGTGGAATTTCTCATCACTTCAATACGCCCGATACGGATGGAGTTATCCTCCATCACCGCATTAAATTCGGCGAGCACCTGCCGAGGGTTGATTCCGTCCCGTTTGCCGACATGGAGGATAAATCGGGTTGTCCGCCCCCCCCCCTGCTTCCAGGTCTGAGCGGGCGGCGTCTTGCTGTCGACGGGGCGTTTGCCCCGCTCGACCTCCTTGACGTTGAGGTCGGAGGCATTTTGGTAATATTCAAGCAGACGATTGAATTCCAGCGATAGCAGCCGCGCGATCAGTTCGGAGCGGCTCAATTCCGCTAGGGATTCGGTAATGGCCGGCATGAATGGATCAATTTGTTGCCGGGCAACAGTCACCTTCTTGATCGTCTCAATATGGTTGAAGAGTTGACGCTGGCAGATGTCCTGCCCACTGGGGATCTGCGAGCGCTCGAATTTACGCCCAATCCGTTTTTCAAGCTCTTGGATCTTATATCGCTCGTTGGCGGTAATCAGCGCGACCGAGATGCCGGTGCAACTGGCTCGCCCGGTACGACCGCTGCGATGGGTATAGTTGGCGGGCTCGTCCGGCAGATTATAATTGATGACATGGGTCAGATCCTTGACATCGATGCCACGGGCCGCGACATCGGTCGCCACCAGCAGGCGCAAACTCCTGGCCCGGAAGCGATCCATAACCTGATCACGCTGGGCTTGGGATAGTTCTCCGTGCAAGGCCTCCGCGTTGTAGCCGTCTTTGATGAATTTTTCGGCGATGTCCTTGGTCTCCTGGCGAGTGCGACAGAAGACGATGGCGTACATATCCGGGGCCATGTCGGCGATGCGTTTCATGGCGGCGTAGCGGTTATGCGATTGCACCAGGTAGTAAATGTGCTCGACATTCTCGGTGCCGGTGTTGCGATCCCCGACGGTGATTTCAATCGGATCGCGCATGTACTTACGAGAGATGGCCGCTACCGCACTGGGCATGGTGGCGGAGAACAGGACTGTCCGTTTGCTGACTGGGGTCTGAGCGAGGATGGCGTTCAACTCATCCTGAAAGCCCATCTGCAGCATCTCATCGGCCTCATCAAGCACCAGGGTTTGGATGGCGGAGATATTGGCCTCACCCCGGCGGAGCAAATCGACCAGACGACCGGGGGTGGCCACCACGATATGGACACCGTACTTCATGTCACGAATTTGGTTGACAATAGGCGCCCCGCCATAGACGGCCAGCGACTTGATGCCCGGCGAGCTACGGGCGTAACTCTGCAGATCCTTGGTCACCTGCATGCACAGTTCGCGGGTCGGGCAGAGGATCAGGGCCTGGGGGATTCGGCGTTTGACGTCAAGCAATTGGATGATGGGCACACCAAAGGCGGCGGTCTTGCCGGTGCCGGTCTGCGCCAAGCCGATCAGGTCGTGGTGTCCCTCAAGCAGGAGGGGGATGGTTTGCGTTTGCACGGGGGTGGGACCAGTGAAACCGAGAAGATCAAGGGCGTTGCAGATATCCTCACGGATACCAAGGGTACGAAATGATGTCATGTTATCTCTCTTGTGGGTGACGATGGGGGAATGTGAGAAACAAAAAGCCCCGCAGGTGGCGGGGCATTGTGTGGATCAGATATGCGCGCGGAAGGGATGACAAAGACAGACAACTCAAACTCTGTCCCCTTATATAATGTATTCCCGAGCAAAGGAAAAGGATTTTGTCACTAGCCAGCCTTACAGACGCTGGCTAGTGACAACCCCGAGTAATCCAACGTAGGATCCAACCCATGAGCCAATTCTTTCGCGCCAGTGTTGGCGCTGTCATCATCAATCCGCACGATCAGGTGCTGGCGCTCGAGCGGACGGATACCGCCGGGGCATGGCAATTCCCTCAGGGGGGTCTTGAGGCGGATGAGGAGCCGCTTGAGGCCGCTTTTCGGGAGGTCGAGGAGGAGACTGGCCTTAGGTCAGTGCGCTTGTCCCTCATCGATCAGCACCCAAGGTGGCTGTCCTATGAGTTGCCAAGCGAGTGGCGAGGGCCTAAGGTGGGACGGGGGCAGACCCAACGCTGGTTTTTCTTTCGTCTGCTGGGCAATCCGCAGACAATCGATCTCCCCCGTCAAGGCGAGTTTCGCCAATGGCGCTGGCTGGAGTTTGCCGAGCTGCTGCCCTTGGTTGCCCCTTTCCGGCAGCAGATCTACCATGAGTTGGCCACGACCTTGGCTGAGATTGTGGCCGTCGGCCGGTGGGGACATAATCCTTGACGCCCCCTGGCTGGATTGCTACATTCCCGCCCCATGCCTACTTCCCCACTTGCCACCTTAAAAGAGGTCTTTGGTTACACCTCGTTTCGCCCCTGCCAAGAAGAAATCGTCAACCGCCTCATCAGCGGTGAAGACCTCTTTGTGCTGATGCCCACTGGGGGCGGCAAGTCGCTTTGCTACCAACTGCCCGCCCTCCATCGTTCCGGGGTCGCTATCGTGGTCTCCCCCCTGATCTCGTTGATGAAGGATCAGGTCGATGCCCTGCTCGCTGCCGGGGTCAGAGCTGCCGCCTACAACTCACAGGCGACGGCGACGGAGGCCAAACAAATCCTCGCCCGTCTGCACAATCAGCAATTAGATCTGCTCTACATCGCCCCTGAGCGGCTGATGAGTGACGCCTTCCTCGAACGGCTACGCAGCATTGAGGTAGGTCTCTTCGCCATCGATGAGGCCCATTGTATCTCCCAGTGGGGCCATGATTTCAGGCCAGAGTACCGCCAACTGGCCAAGCTTCGCCAAACCATACCGGGCCCACCGATCATCGCCCTGACCGCCACCGCTGAGCCTCATACCCAGGAGGATATCCTGCGCGGCCTCCACCTTGAGCAGGCCCGCTGCTTCATCACCGGCTTTGATCGCCCCAATATCCGCTACACCGTCTTGGAAAAGGTCAAACCTGCCCTCCAGCTCCAGAATTTTCTGGACAAGCATCGAGGGGAGGCGGGCATCGTCTACGCCTTGAGTCGCAAGCGGGTCGAATCGGTGACCGCCGAGCTCAAAAAGATTGGCATCAAGGCCGCCGCCTACCACGCCGGTTTGACGGCAAAAAATCGGCAAGAGGTGCAAGATGGCTTCCAGCGGGACAATATCTTGGTGGTGGTGGCCACCGTGGCCTTTGGCATGGGCATCGACAAGTCGAATGTCCGTTTTGTCGTCCATTATGACCTCCCCAAAAACATCGAGGGCTACTATCAGGAGACCGGACGTGCCGGGCGCGACGGCCTGCCGGCGGAGGCCTTGCTGCTCTTTGGCTACGGCGATATCGCCATCGTTCGTGGTCTGATCGAGGGGGGGAGCAGTCAAGAGCGCAAGCGGCTTGAGACCCAGAAGCTGAACAGCATGATCGCCTTTGGTGAGGCCCAGAGCTGCCGCAGGCGGATGTTGCTCAGCTATTTTGGCGAACGTCAGGTCACGGATTGTGGCAACTGCGATATCTGCTTGAATCCACCGGCCCTCATCGACGTCACCGAAGATGCCCGCAAGGCCCTGTCCTGTGTCTACCGGGTTGGCCAGCGTTTCGGCGTTGGCCACGTCATCGATGTCCTGCGGGGCTCTCAAGGGCAACGGCTCATCCAGCTCCGCCACGACAAGCTCTCGACCTATGGCATTGGCCGCGATCAGCCTCAGGAATACTGGGGGGCGATCTTTCGGCACTTGATCCAAAACGGCTATCTACGCCAAGATCTCAATAATTTTTCGGTGCTCAACTTAACCGAGGAGGCCAGGCCCTTGTTGCAGGGCAAGGTCACCCTGTCCATGGCCAAGCCGAGGATCAAACCGGTCACCCCGGCCCGGCAGACCCGGCAGCCGTCGACCAAGAAACGAGTGCTCGATTACGACTACGACCAGACCCTCTTCGACAGCCTGCGAGGGTTGCGCAAAGAGCTGGCCGACAAGGAAGGGGTGCCGCCATTCGTCATCTTCAGCGATGCCTCGCTGGCAGAGATGGCGGCGACCCGCCCCCAGGATCAGTCGGCCATGCTACTCATCAACGGGGTCGGTCGGCACAAGCTCGAACACTATGGAGACCAATTCTTGCTGAGGATTCAGGCCCAGGCCAACACAGCACCTTGATGGTGGCGCAGTGGATCAATCGGGCTCTTAGAAGCAGGGCTCACGGCCTACCCGCACTCGGGCTGCGCCCCTGATCAAGCCCCGTCCGATACCCCTTGATGTAGGCCTTGCGCAACACGGAGTTTTCTTCTTGTCCACGCTGGGCCTGCCCTTGGCCCAAGCGGCCATCGCTCATCCCCTGCTGATAGGCTTGTTCAACCCTCGGGGCATCAGTTTGCAGGCCATAGAAGACCGAGGTGGCGCAATTCCTGAGAATCATCGCCGTCAGGCCCAGCATGACCAGCCAGGCCAACCCCCAGCCAACCTTGGCATACAACGGCACGGACGCCTTACCACCCTCTTCCCCCTGCTGCTTCATAGATCCCCCCTCGTCAATGGCCGGGAGATGAATCGATACAACTCCCCCTGTCCCCCTTAAATCGCTGCCTTCGTCAGTTACAAGATTTTTGTCCCAGCAGGCAAGAAAAAATGAACGGCCATTCATTTTTTCTTGCCATTCCCCAACCTGTCCATTAAGCTTTTTTCGGCAATTTGAGTTTGTCTCCGCTACCCCTTCAGCACCCCATACCAGTACGGTGCCAGTTTGGGCAGACATGGCGACAGCGGACACCTTCGCCAGCCAATCGCATGACCGTTTTTTTCAGGTGTATCCTTTCCGGGACGGTGACTCCGCCCTGGTCAACTCGCATGACGGGGCCTCGGGTGAGGCCCCGTCCGCATGATTCCATCATCTTACTACCAGCAAGGAGGGTTTCACCGATGAGACACAAGGACACACTGCTTTCGAGGGCCGGGACATCGTTTTGTCTGCTGCTCATGGCCGCCGTCTGGATGCCGGGCATCGCCTTTGGCTTGACCAATGACGATTGCCTCGGCTGTCATGGGGATTCGACCATGACCACTCAGAAAGACGGCAAGACCATCAGCCTCTTCGTCGATGAGAACACCTTCAAGGAAACCGTCCACGCCGCTAACGGCTGTGTCTCCTGCCACGTCGAGGCCGAGGTCGCAGGCGACGAGCATCCCTTCCCAATGACCCCGGTCGATTGCGCCGGCTGCCATGACGCCATCGGCGACACCTACGGCAAGAGCGCCCACGGCCTGGCTAAGGGCAAGGGCGACGCACTCGCCCCCTCCTGTCAAGACTGCCATAGCAAGCACGACATCTTGAAACCCTCCAACCCCCGGGCCACCACCTACCCGCTCAACATCCCCTACACCTGCGGTCGTTGCCATCAAGAAGGCTCGTCGATGACCACCACACACGAACTGAATAAACACAATATCACCAAAAACTACTCAATGTCGGTGCACGGCAAGGGGCTCTTCGAATCTGGGCTGATTGTCACCGCCGTCTGTAGCAGCTGCCATACTGCCCACGACGTACAAAAGGCCTCGGTGCCGACCTCAAGCGTCAACCGCGACAACATCATCCAGACCTGCAACCAATGCCACGTTGGCATCGTCGACAAGTTCAAGACCTCAGTCCATAGCCCCTTGGTGACCAAGACCAACAAAAAGCTGCCGGTCTGTATCGACTGCCATACCGACCACTCCGTCAGTCAGGTTCACGACAAAGACTTCCGGCTGATCATCGCCAAGCAGTGCGGCAACTGCCATGAACACCAGTCGGAGACCTACCTGGAGACCTACCATGGCCGCGCCTCGATGCTCAAGGGCGGGGAGCGTACCGCCAAGTGTTCTGACTGCCACGGCTCCCACAACATCATGCCCTCCCAAGACCCAGCTTCAACCATCAACGCCGCCAATATCGTCAAGACCTGCTCCGCCTGTCACCCCAAGGCCAACCAGAGTTTTACCACCTACCTGACCCACGCCACCCATCAGGATAAGGAGCACTACCCCTATCTCTTCTACACCTTCTGGGCCATGACTGGCCTGTTAGTTGGCACCTTCAGCTTCTTTGGGCTCCACACCCTCCTCTGGGTGCCACGTTCGATCATTGAGCGGCTGAAGGCAATCAACAAGGGCCAGTAATTCGCCCCACCCAGACGACAACGGCCATACCACTCACTCTTAACCATAGCGAAGAGGATAACCAGTCATGACTAAGACCCAGACCATGTATGTGGAAAGATTTTCTGTTTTTCAGCGCTTTATCCATCTGTTGATCATCATCAGTTTTCTCACTCTCGCGGTCACCGGCATGGCACTCAAGTTCGCCATGGAGGGCTGGGCTGCCCAAATTGCCGAGCTCGCCGGGGGGTTTGCCGTGCTCGGTGCCCTCCATCGCTTCTGCGCGGTGATCACCTTCTTCTACTTCTTCCTGACCATGATCCTGCTCTACACCTCCTGGAAGGAGTCGGGTAAGAGTTTGTTGGGCTTCGTCTTCGATCCCGAGGGCCTGGTGCCCAACCTCACTGACTTAAAGGAGATGATCGGCACCTTCAGATGGTTCTTTGGCGGTAAACGGCCCTATTACGGACATTGGATCTATTGGGAGAAGTTTGACTTCATGGCCGTCTTCTGGGGTATTGCCGTCATCGGTTCCTCAGGCCTTGCCCTCTGGTTCCCGGAGCAGTTCTCACGACACTTTCCCGGCTACTTCCTCAACATCGCCACCATCATCCACAGCGACGAGGCGCTCTTGGCGGCCGGTTTCATCTTCACCATCCACTTCTATAACACCCATCTTCGGCCAGAGAAGTTCCCCCTCGATCCGGTGATCTTCGTCGGCAAGATTTCCTTAGACGAACTGAAGCATGAACGTCCCCGTGAATACGATCAGATGGTGGCCGCAGGCGAGCTAGAGAAGAACCTCTCCCGACGCGCTCCGACTGCCTGGCTACAACGAATGGCGACAGTATTTGGCATCTTTGTCGTGACCACCGGTTCGCTACTGGTGGTAGCGATCATCGTTACCATGTTCAAATATATCCAAGCCGGGCATTAGTCAGCACTCCCTCCCCCGCAGGGAGAGGGAGAAAAGGAAAGGGGCGTGAAGAATGAAATCATTCTGCACGCCCCTTTCCTTTTTTGTGCTTTTTGGGGAGATCGAGCGTCTGGCGTCAACAAGGCGGGTTCAAGCCCTACTCCTCTTCCTCTTCCTCCTCCAGTTCCTCTTCGTCTTCAGTCAAATCATCCTTTTCGCCGTCGAGATCGTCATCGGTTTCCTCCTCACCCGGAAGAGACTCGACCTCCTCATCATCGACAACTTCTTCATGCTGCTCATGTTTTGCCGGTTGCCGCAATTTTTCCTGCGGCAAGACCAGCTTGATGATCTTGGCAATGTCCCTTTTGGCATCAGGATCCATCAGGCAAACAGGGCAGTCCATGACATGCGACTCCATGAAATCAACCATTCTGGCCGGCGCCAGAGACTCACTCTGCACCTGGACATACCATGTTTTGAGTAACCGTTTGAAACGTTCACATTCCATGAGATGAAGCTCCCGATAAATTTGATAAATAAGTGTTGTGCTCGCGAGAATAAAAAATTACATTCAACGCAGGTCTCTCTTGGTCAGAGAGCTTTTCACGGAAGTGGTAGGGGCACTGGTGGCTCTCCCGGACTTCAAATCCGGTGCACGAGGTTAATAGCCTGGTGGGTGGGTTCGATTCCCATGCACTTCCGCCACCTCCCCCCCAACCGTTCACCAGCCTCCCCGCCGCTGTTTCATCCCCTTGTACCCCCAAGCCAGGAATGTCCCTTTTTTACCAAGGGTGACACGGGCTTGTCAATGAATTATGCTGACCAGCATTTTTTGTTTGAGCACAAACTCTTACCCCTACTCCGTACTGAAACGAAGCCCCACCCGGCAGCCCGAGTGCCCCAGGCTTGGCTTACCAACCACCTCCGATTCATCAACCAAGACCTGCCCCGCCGCCGCCCCGTGATGGCTCAGCAAGCGTTGCACCGCCTCCGCCCGCTCTCTGGCCAGATCGAGGAGGGCCTTGTCGCTCTCCCAGGCGCCCCCCTCCCCGGCCTTCGAGGCCTTCGCCTTTTCCCTCGCCTGACGTAAGGCCTTGCCATCACGAGAACTATCTGCATAACCGGCCAGGTGGACAGCGAGCAGGGGATGGGCTTGCAACACCACCGCCAGGGCCCGCAGCCCTTCCTCCCCCTCAGGGGGCACTTGGCTTTCTCCGGCGGCGAAGG